>Ga0209340_1002380_pt1 | contig 11015 bp, 13 predicted proteins | sample EPASupsiteSAE323_FD_187266 | JGI IMG/M metagenome (GOLD analysis project Ga0209340, IMG submission 187266) | Bioremediated contaminated groundwater from EPA Superfund site, New Mexico - Sample SAE3-23 (SPAdes) (version 2) | ecosystem: Environmental > Aquatic > Deep subsurface > Groundwater >... | reverse complement strand
TAGCTCTCTCTGATTAAGAAGCAGTTCTTCTCTTCTCGTACCAGACTTATTTATATCAATAGCTGGGAATATTCTCTTTTCTGATAGCCTTCTATCTAAGTGAAGCTCCATATTTCCTGTACCTTTAAATTCCTCGAAGATAACATCGTCCATTCTGCTTCCAGTTTCAATAAGCGCAGTAGCAAGAATTGTGAGGCTCCCTCCAAACTCGATATTTCTGGCAGCTCCAAAGAATCTTTTAGGTTTATGCAAAGCTCCCGGATCCAATCCTCCTGAAAGCGTACGTCCAGTCGGTGGTATTGTTAGGTTATATGCTCTTGCAAGCCTAGTTATACTATCAAGAAGTATAACTACGTCTTTTTTATGTTCAACCAATCTCTGTGCTCTTTCAAGTACCATTTCCGCAACTTTGATATGATGGTCAGGAACTTCATCAAATGTCGAATATATTACTTCGCCCTTAATCGACCTTTGCATATCCGTTACTTCTTCCGGTCTTTCATCAATTAACAGAACAATCAGCTCTATATCAGGATAATTTGTAGTTATGCTGTTCGCAATCTTCTTTAGCAGGATTGTTTTTCCCGCCTTTGGAGGTGCAACAATCATACCTCTTTGTCCTTTTCCGATCGGAGCAATAAGGTCTATAAGCCTCGTAGAAAGCTCTCGAGAATTGGTTTCTAATGTAATTCTTTTTTCCGGGTAAATAGGCGTAAGATTCTCAAAAGGAATTCTCTTAGATGCTATCTCTGGAGAATCACCATTTACAGTTTGAACAAATAGAAGGGCCTGAAATTTTTCTCCCTCTTTGGGAATCCTTCCTTTCCCATTTACAAGATCTCCCGTTTTCAACCCAAATCTTCTTATCTGTGAAGGAGAAACATATACATCTTTAGGGCCGGAGAGATAATTATCGCACCTTAGGAATCCGTAACCATCAGGAAGCACTTCAAGAACGCCCTGAACAGGGTCATCACTTGTAATCTTCTCAATTCCATCTTTTTTAGTTTCATCCTTGTTATCATCGACTCTTTCCATTGCTCTTGTTTCCGGCTTATGTATAACAGCATGAGCTTTTACTTTTATAACATCTTTATTAGAAATCTCTTCTTTGTCTTCTTCCTTATTTTGCTTTATTTCAGCTTCTTTAACATCTATATTCAAAGCAGTTTTACTTGGCCTGCCTCTCTTTTTCTTGCTTTCTTCAAATTTTTCAGCATTTTCAGGCTCTATATGTTTATGAACCTGTTTCTTTACTGCCTTAGTCTCTTCCACTGAGCTATCTTTACTTACAGCACTATCTTTCTCTAGCTCCAATAATTTTTCAATCAGCTCATTCTTTTTCATTTTTAAATGATTTTCTAAGCCAACAATTGTGGCAATATATCTTAGTTCCTCTAATGTCTTGCTTTTTAGATCAACAGTCTTCATAAAACACCATCCTTAAAATAACTTGCTTTTTACGGAAAATTAAGAAAAAAACTGAAAACACAGAATTACAAGGTTTTGAAGGTTTTTGGAAAAGAATAAAGATTAAAGTAGTAATTTGATTTTAGCATTGTTTGTCTGAATTGTCAAATATTACGCCCTTCCCCCATTTAAAATAACTTATATCAAAATTATTTTTCCACCTTTGGGAATTTTTATTCATTAAAAATTGAACCCCTCTTTTTTAGATGAGGGGTTCAAATAATATTATATTTAAAATGGAATCGATTTCCTGTAGCCACCGCTTCCTCTTTTCGACTCGAAACTTCGTTTTAAATCTGAAAGCTTTTCTTCGCTATCTTTCTTATATTTGGAAAGGCGCTCTTCAAATGACAAGTTATCGCTCCTGTTAGATGACCAATCAATATCATCCGGAGGAGGCCCCATAGATTTGCTTTTTGGATCAAAAGCTTTCTTAATTGAAAAACTTAGCTTTCCCTTGCTGTCAATCGAAATAAGCTTAACTTTAACTATTTGGTTCTCTTTTAAATACTCGTTTACGTCAGTTACATAACTGTCTGCAATCTCGGATATGTGTACCAATCCCATCGTCCCGTCTTGTAACTGAATGAAGGCTCCAAATTTTGTTATCCCAGTAACCTTGCCCTCAACCACGCTACCTACTTCAAATGGCATACCTTAAGTATTCCTCCTTAAAATCTTGGTTTCAACTCGCTTTATAAAAGTTAACCTGAATCAAAAATCCTGTTTATTCTTCAACTCTAATAATAAAGCGTTTTTAGTGTATATCAAAATGTACATATAGTCAATCGGAATTGTTGATTTTTAAGGTTTTATGAATTTGAAAAAAATAATATTTCTATTAGTTTCAATTTATCTTGAGATATCTTTAAATATTTTTTCTCCAGAATGAACCATGCCGAGTTTTTCCCTCGCCATTTTCTCAATAAAAAAATCAGAGTTGTAAACTTCTTTCTTTTTCTGCAACTCTTGGGAAAGGCTCTTATTCTTTTTTACTTCACTCAAATAGTAGGCACTCTGTTTTTGACAATCAAATAGACTTGCCTGCTGTTTTAAGAGAATAAAACCTACATAAATAATTATTGCAGAATAAATTATTCTCTTAAAATTGCTTTTTCTTTTGTTTTTCATTAAGTTTTCTCCGAATATTGTTTGTATAAGGGAAAATAGTGTGTAAACAATGTTAAGTAATATATTCGATGTTTATGCTCAATCTCCTGCTTTATTATACTTTTTCCTTAATAATTTTTTTTGACCTTTTAATATCAAAAAAAATCTTTTTACACTTTAAGTAGATTTTACGGACAACTTTCTTAACCAGCTCCAGAAAAGACTTCATTGGAACTTCAATAATCTTAGTTAATATTTTTATCGGTTTTCTTAAGAAATTTATTACTAATGTTATTTTCTTTTCAAAAAAACTGAATAACAAACCAATGAACCGCATAATCAGGTTACTAAAAAGCATAAAATAAAACACTGTGCCAAGGAGCATGCCCAGAAATACAAAACCTCTCAATTGGCCCTGATTGCATTGAAAAATGGTCGTGAGCACTATCACTCCTACCAACAACCAAAATACAATGTCTTCTATGTATGTAAGTACATCATTTGTAGGAATTATCTTTCTAGATAATCTGAAAACATCGAAGAGTAGACCGATTATGATTCCTCCGAATATGCACCAAAAGAAAACTACAACTTGACTTGAAATAGAAGCATTCAACTAATCATCACCGTCCTTTATCTGAACATTCTTCCCAAGAACCCCAACCCTTTTGTCTTTATATCATCACTATATACACAACTCAAGATGTCACCTTCAACAATCATTTCCGCGTTTTCGAGATTGAGTCTGCTAATTCTAAGGTCTTCTCCCTTGATTGAAAGCATACCCATTTCAGTTTCAAGCATAACGTTCTCCGTGTTAAAACTGTCAACATCAATTACACCAGAAATGCTTAGCTTCTGTCTATTTTCCATAATAATATTGTGAACCTTGGGACCTATGGTTTTTTTATCATCAAAAGTCATTTTAACCTCCTTAAGCTAGGCGTTTACAATAGATAATTATTAAATATTATGTGTACAACTCCAATTATATTCTTCAAATCGATATAATTAACCTATTTGCACCTCAAAATCAATTATGATATGATATTAGTAGGTGATAGACATGCCAATTAGCGTTGAGGAAATATTTCGTCAAAAAGTTCAAGAAATTCAAAGTAGAATTCCGATAAAACTAGATATCCCTGAAAACAATTCTTTCGGGAGCATTCTCGAAGATGTCCAGAACAGTAAGTCCTCGAACATCTCTGATAATTTGCGCTATAAATCTGTTTCTACTGACTTTACTCTAAATAAAGGTCAGATTCTTCAGACAATTGAAAAAAATATTGCTCTTTCAGGTAAGAAATATGATATTAATCCAAATCTTATCCGTGCTGTTATAAAGCAGGAGTCAGGGTTTAATCCATATTCGCTTTCAAGCGCAGGCGCTCAAGGACTAATGCAGTTAATGCCTGGAACAGCCGAAGGACTCGGAGTAGTTAACCCCTGGGATATAGCACAGAATATTGATGGTGGAACCCAATATCTAAAATATCAACTAGACCAGTTTGGAAGTGTAGATCTTGCACTCGCCGCATATAATGCCGGTCCTGGTGCTGTCAAGAAATATAATGGAATTCCCCCTTATGACGAAACTCAGAATTACGTACAAAAGGTTCTTGATAATTTTAATGAATATGAGGGTACAAAATAAAATAAAAACAGCACGCGTAACCGCGTGCTGTTTTTATTTTTATATTTCATACGTTTTGTCCATTTGAGCAATTTCTGTTGTCGAGAAAATCGCGGAAGCTTCTTTTAGATTCTCCTCTTTATTTGCCTCAGGCCAAAAATGGGTTATCAGAAGTTTCTTGACTCGTGCATTTTTTGCTATTTCACCAGCCTCCGCTGAAGTCAGGTGAGGTACATCAGCGCTTTTCTTCTCGCTCGCAAGCAAAGCGCTATCACAAAGAAAAACATCACAATCTCTAACAAATTCTGTTGGGAAGTTTGAAAATGAAGCATCCCCAGAATACACAAAAATCTTTTCTTCTTGTTGGATTCGGGCCCCATATGACGGAACTGGGTGATTCATCCTGGCAAAGGTTACAATCAAATTATTAATTCTAACTTTAAGGTTATCCTTAATGACTGTAATATCAAATAAATCTTTTGAAACAATTTTCTCATATTCCTCAGTCGGTTCATCTGGCAGAAATAGTTTTATTGTGTTAATCTCCTGTCCCCTTTTACGCTTTCCATCAATCGCATATTTTAGAACCATAATGTCTCCCATATGATCATAGTGCAAATGGGAAAGGATTATGTGCGTAATCTCTTCAATAGCACAGTAGTTCTGTAATCTGCTCAATACTCCACTACCACATTCAATCAATATCTTAGCGTCTTCAGTTTCAAGAAGATATCCCGAGCAAGCACCATCCTTGGGAGGATATGGCCCGTAGTTACCTAAAACAGTTAATTTCACATTACGCCCCCCAAAACTAATTGGCAGTTCAATCCCCTTACTGTTCCCCTCTTTTAAAAAGAGAGGGACTAGGGGTGAGTTTGCTTTTACAATGGTTATGTATTTATCTCATCAAGTTTAAACTTATTGTGTATAGAATTTACTGCTTTTTCAGCATCTGTTGAATCAACCAGAACTGATACCTTGATTTCTGACGTACTAATCATGTGTATATTTACATCAGCATCATAGAGTGCTTCAAACATCCTAGCTGCCACACCAGGATTATTAACCATCCCTGCTCCAACAATTGAAACCTTTGAATACAGTTCGGAATATTTTATCTCTTTTGCTTCAAGCACCGCAATATTTGCATTTAATACTTCTAGTACCGTATTAAGATTCTTCTTGGAAACAGTAAACGAAATATTCTTAACATCGTCCTTTCCAATTGATTGTATAATTAAATCTACATTTATATTTTCCTTTGAAAGTAATGAGAACAATTGGAATGCCTTTCCTGGCTTATCCTCTATACCCATTACAGATATTCTTGCAACATCATCATCTCTTGTGACTCCCCTGACAAGCATTTTTTCCACAAGATCAACCTCCTTCACAATTGTTCCTTCATTATCATTAAAACTTGACCTTACGACAAGCTTTATTCCATACTTCTTTGCCATTTCAACAGAACGATTATGTAATACATTTGCGCCAAGACTTGCGAGCTCCAACATTTCGTCATATGAAATATCTTTTAATTTTACTGCATTCTTTACTATTCTTGGATCAGAAGTATATACACCGTCAACATCAGTATAGATTTCACATAAATCTGCATTTAACGCAGCCGCCAAAGCAACAGCAGTAGTATCCGAGCCACCTCTTCCCAAAGTCGTAATATCATCATACTTGTTATACCCTTGAAAGCCTGCAACTATTACTATATTTCTTTTGTCCAGCTCACGGAATATCCTCTCTGTACTAATGTTCTTTATCCTTGCACTTCCGTAAACACTATTCGTGAAAATCCCCGCCTGATAACCTGTCATCGAAACCGCCGGGCACCCCAAACTTTCAATAGCCATAGCCATAAGAGCAACGGATATTTGTTCTCCGGTTGAAAGAAGAACATCCATCTCTCTTTTAGATGGACTTTTGTTTATTTCCATTGCTTTGTCTATTAGTTCATCAGTAGTATGTCCCTGGGCAGAAACTACCACCACAACTGAATTCCCTTTTTTATATGTACTTGCAACTCTTTTGGCTACATTCATAACCTTTTCAGCATTTGCAACCGACGTACCACCAAATTTTTGTACAATTAGTTCCAAACTCATCCCTCCTTGTTGAACAATTTATAACTTCTGCTTTTAAAAATTTTTTTCTTAATATGCATATTATAAAATTTATAATATTTTGTTACAAGTTAACCCTAGTCTAGAAAAACTTCCGCACCATTTTTATTCATTTTTAATAAAACAATTGTCCAACTTGTTTTAAGGTTATCAACAATATATTTTCCCATTTTATTGCAAAACTCATTATACTCCGAATCGACTAAAGCCATAAGAGTAGGCCCCGCTCCACTTATATAACAACCTCTGGCTCCCAAATCCATACTCTTTTTAAATATCTTATCAATGTCAGGTATGAATCTTTTTCTATACGGTTGATGAATTTTATCCTCTAAGCCGCAAACCAGATTCTCAAATTTGCCTTGTGACAAGGAAGATACAAGTAACGCCAATCTTCCTAGATTAAAAACTGCATCATTATGAGAAATAAGCTGTGGGAGAATCATTCTAGCTTTGGTTGTTGAAAGCGTAAAATCAGGTATTAAGGCTACAAACTTTAAGTTCTCAGTTGTTTCTATACCAACATGGTACAACTTATCTTCTGTAATAACCGAGGCTCTTAGCCCACCGAATACAGCAGGCGTTGTATTATCAGGATGTCCATCAAGGTTTGCTGCCATTAATGCAATTTCATCACGCGAGAAATTTTGTCCAGTCATCATGTTCGCCGCCAACAAACCAGCAACAATACAGGCCGCACTGCTACCTAATCCTCTTGTAGCAGGAATGTTGTCTGTCTGAACAATTCGGATGCCCTTTGGATTATGTCCTACTTTATCAAAAAGATACCTCATTGTCCTGTATATCAAATTGTTTTCATTATTATAATTATTATTACCCGAACAGGATTCAATCTTAAGTCCTGTTCCTATTTCTTCGACTTCGATTGTATTATACAATTCAAGCGCCACACCAAGGCAGTCAAATCCGGGTCCAAGATTTGCTGAAGTTGCTGGAACTACAACTTTATACATTCACCTCACCCCCAATACTTGTTCTAACTCAACCCTTCCCCTCTCTTCTCTGAAACAGAGAGGTTCTAATAATTTATAATGCTAATTATTTATTCTATTTAAAGATTTTTTCCTTAAACTCGTTTATTTCTGATGAAGTTTCCAGTAATTTCCCCTCATGCAATTTTATCAAGAATGGCAAAACTCCACATCGATTACATTCGCCCCAATTACATCTTCCAGAATTTTTTCTGTTTAATTCCCTGCACATCTGAATTTCTTTATCAAAAGTATCCTTGGATACAATTGGAATAAAACCTTTATTATATTGCTCCATAACTCACCCCTAAATTACTCAAAAATCCGCAGGCTAGTTTGCACATTTCTTACAGAACCAATATTCTGCAAAGCTTGGATTTTCTTAATAATTTCACTTTCATTTTCTGTAAGCGTCTTGAACATAAGTTGATCTGGATATTCAGCTAGTTCATAAAAATCTATCTTGCCAAAGCAATCAAAAACATATTTTTTTGCCTCTTCCATGCTTCTCACCTTTAGTCTTACAAAGTATCTGGCATTAGTATTTTCAGGCTGTATAAAATTACTTTCAGAACTGACATCCCATACCTGCATACTATCCAAATCAGAATATTTTACAACATCAATTACATCGTTTACCACTGCACTTGCAGTAGGGAGTTTTCCTGCTCCCCTGCCATAAAACATGACATCTCCAATAGAATCTCCGCTAACAAGTATTGCATTAAATACATCTTCAACGTTTGCCAATGCATTTGATTTGTCAATTAGACTTGGACAAACCTTGGCAAATATCTTTCCGTTTTCCTTCCTACTGAACCCAAGTAATTTTATCTTGCAGTTCAATAGCTCAGCTATTTTTAAATCCTCGACAGTAATCTTAGTTATTCCTTCAGTCGGTATTTCGCTGTAATTTACATACTGCCCAAATGATATTGACGACAAAATAGCTATTTTTCTGCAAGAATCCTTTCCTTGAATATCGTCAGAAGGATTGGCTTCAGCATAACCTTTTGTCTGCGCATCCTTTAAAGCAGTTTCAAAATCTTTGCCTTCATTAGCCATCGAAGTAAGTATGTAATTTGTAGTTCCATTCAGAATACCTGCAATAGAAGTAATCTCATTTGCTGAAAGGCACTCATAAAGTGGTTTTATTATTGGGATTCCTCCCCCTACACTAGCCTCAAATTTATAATGAACATTCTTTTCTTTTGCAATTCTCATCAATTCTGGTCCATGTGTAGCAACTAATTCTTTGTTCGAAGTTACAACACTTTTACCTGCACTTAGTGCTCTCTTCGTAAATTCATATGCAACACCTATTCCTCCTATTGTTTCAACAACAATACTAACATCCGAATCATTAAATATATCTTCAGAGTTTTTGGTTATTATATTTTTATCAGGAAAATCGGGAAAATCCCTTATATCAAGAATATGCTTAACTTTAATTGTATCTCCTGCCTTTTTGGCTATGTTTTCTCCATTTTTCTTAAGTACTTCTACAACCCCTGAACCAACAATACCAAATCCTAATACTGCAATACTTGTCATCAGATAACTCCCCTTTCAGCAACAAATAACAGGCTACCTTCCTTATACTTGAATAAAAGTATACAATAATAAATTCTAATTAACAACAGAGCAAATAAAAAAAAGTGGCTTCGCCACACTTTCAATATTGGGTAATTCCCAGCAGTTAAAAACCGTATGGTAACTTTTTTTGAAATGCCAAGCAGGAAAGATTTTTCTAAGCAACAAATCGAACTTTCCTAGCATTATAAAAAACCTCCGTTTCAAAACGGAGGTTTTTTTATAACTTTTTACGCTGCGCTGTCAATTACCCTTTCCATGTCAAGGATTATAAACATTTTTCCTTCTTTTTTAATTACACCTTTTATGTATTCAGGACTAGCTTTTGATATAATCTCTGGCGCCTGTTCAATTTCTTCATCTTCAGCTCTAATAATTTCAGAAACCCCATCAACTATAACTCCTGCAAGCATGGAATTCATATTAACGAGTATAATTTTGGTTCCCTCGTCAAATTCTTTTTTAGGGATCTTAAACTTGCTTCTGACATTAATTACAGCATGAACCTTCCCCCTCATGTTTATCATTCCCTCGATAAAGTCTGGGACATTTGGGACCCTTGCAATCTCAACAGGTATAATAATCTCTTTCACCTTTTCAATATCAAGAGCAAAACTTTCATCCTCAATTTTAAAAACAACATACTGCTTCGTAGCCATATCTAGGCCCCCTTTGTAAGGATAAATTTCCTGTTGACATTCATTATTTCATTTGCTATGATAAAATTTTAATAGAGTGTCTCCATATTTATTATATCACAGGATTATTATCGTTTAAAGAGATATTTTTTCAACCAGCTACTACAGCATCCTAAATTATTATTAATCTATCAACCCAAGTCTTCTTATAGTCTCAATTAACTTATCTTTGTAAATAGGCTTAACAAGATACGCTTCTGCTTTTCCCCCGAACGATTTCTTAATATTCTCAGAATCACCTAATGAAGTTATCATTATTACATTAGCTGGTTCCGTCTTCTCTTGTTGCTCTTCAACTTCTCTTAGGCGCTTAAGAACATCATGTCCATCAAGTTCTGGCAACATAATATCTAAACAAATAAGATCATACGGGCTTTTCTCAGTTAAAGATTTCTCAATCATATCTACAGCCATATTTCCATTTTCAGCAACCTTACATGTACCGATTGAGGATAATATTGTCTCAAGGAGTTTCGAACTGACAAAATCGTCTTCAACAATTAGTATTTTCATTTTACCCTCCTAAGATTATTTTTTGCCTTTTAATCTTGTTTTCTCTAATATTAGTGTTTTCAATTATATCCTTAATTGGAATCCCTTACAAGAAAAGAATTATAATTATATTGATATTTTTATATTATTAAATTTTTAATGTATTTTTATTTTTACTATTTAAATTTTCTTCATATACTCCGTATTATGTTTTGCTGATTTTTCCTGATATTTATTAGGTAGATTTTAATGAGATATTTATCCATCTTTACTTTATAATTCTTTTTTTGCTATAATGAAGATAGTCACCAATTTCATATTTATTTAAATTGTGACCTCAGTAGCGGATTATATATATCAATCTGTATATCCAATGACGTTGTTACCTCACCAAGTATATAATATTGAATTGACTGGAGGAATCTATTTAATGATAGGATTTAGATTAAGAAATCTTAGAGAAGAAATAAATTTAACACAAAAAGAGTTATCACAGCTTCTCAAACTTACACCGGGTGCAATAGGTCTTTATGAACAAGGGCGGAGAACCCCAGATTGTACAACATTAGGTAAGCTCGCTGATTTTTACAATGTATCAGTAGACTACATACTATGCAGAACTCACGACAGAAATCCTGAACGCAAAGCCAGCTTTTTTCCTGCTGAAATTGAACTCCTTGAAAAATTACGTCAAGTAGGCAGCATCTTAAGCCAGGAACAAAAAACAGCAATTGCCGAGATTATAGAAGAAGGAATAAAAGCTTTGAGACCTAAAAACGATATAGATAAATCAGCGGAATCGGAATAATTTTGAAAATTATATCACTTTCCTACTGAATTCAGTTTTAGAAAAGCGTTGATAAATTCATCTAATTCTCCATCCATTACG
>Ga0209340_1002376_pt1 | contig 11044 bp, 5 predicted proteins | sample EPASupsiteSAE323_FD_187266 | JGI IMG/M metagenome (GOLD analysis project Ga0209340, IMG submission 187266) | Bioremediated contaminated groundwater from EPA Superfund site, New Mexico - Sample SAE3-23 (SPAdes) (version 2) | ecosystem: Environmental > Aquatic > Deep subsurface > Groundwater >... | reverse complement strand
GCTCGATATTATAAACGAATTCAAGCCTGAATACGTTACGGTAATAAAAGAGCCGTTCGTCGATTTGCAAGAGCAGATTACGCATGCCGTCGGAACCGGCGAATGGCTCGACTGCTTTTCGCTTATTGCTTCCGAAACTGCGAAGAGTTCGCCTTCCACGTTAGTCGTGCTCGAAAACGGAGTGGTCGGTTCGAACGATTATGAACTATTCGAAAAATTTCAAATATTAAAAAATAAGAATATAGCTTTCGGGGTTTTGATATATTCGCTTAAAGATATTTTTTCATACAATCAATATTCCAAATCTTGTAAAGTGAAGAAAAAAACCATAGTAGCCGAATTCTGGGATTCGGTCGTCATATACATCGACGAATATGCCGAAGATTTTATTTACCTTGTTTATCGCTGGGCGCTTAATCAAAAAATGGGCATGATTAACGCCTCTTACATGGTGAATATGCACACTTACAAGTACGATCCCACTCCGGCATATTACGTATATAAAAACATCATATCGCGGGCATACATGGAAGGCGCATGCAAAAAAGGCATTAAATCGTCTTCGGACGGAATATGGGGAACGCTGTATTGCGAATATAACAGGCCGGAACGGGTAAATTATCAATTCTGGATGAACGCCGCGTTACGGGATTATAAGGATTAAAAGTTGAAGTCGATATACTCGCTGACTGTAAAATTTATCGAGAAATTTTTTTCGGGTAAAAATTTTAGGGCCGATCTGGATTCTCTGGCGGCCGAAATGGATGCCGGGAAGTTTATGCACGCGCTCGCCGCTATCGATCGTCTCGTAAAAAATTGCATGAATGAATTGTCCGATATCGCTTATCGAAAAATTTTTCTTGGCGAGTTGAATTTTATATCGGCGATAATTAATTTCAGGCTGTCTCGTTATTCGGAAGCTTCGGCCGGGTTTGCGGCTTCGGCCCGCGAACCGGGCATGATGGTTCTGGCTTCAGCCTTTATGGCTGTTTTGCACTATAAAAGATCGAATTTTACCGAAGCGCACAATTACTTAAAAAGCGTCGGTTCGGCTTCTGAAAAATATTATTTTTTCAAATTGATGTCGTTGAAAATTTCTCTCGCCGAGCAAAAATACGAACAAACGGCCAGGGATGCGGGAGCCTTGATAGACGAGCTGAGCGGTTCCGGCGAGGTAAAGCTTTTGCCGTCGGTCGAATTGGCTTTTTTAAACCAGGCCTTCGTTCGAAGGCATATAGAAACCGCTCTGGATTGCGAGAGTTTTCTTTATAAACTTTTATATATAGCGGCGGAGGCCAACTTTAACGCCGAGATATACGCCACGGCATTCGAATATTATAAAGAAGCTTCTTTTAGCGTTAAAAACACCGATTATGTAATTGAATGCAATTATAAGATGGCTTCGTGCAAAATCAGGCTGTCCGATTTCGTGACGGCGCGCGAACTGCTTGAAAGCGCAGCTGCAGCCGCGGTTGAATCGGAATCGCCGCCCGGGGCGAAGCGTTCTTATCGTAATATTTTGCTTGATCTCGCCAATCTTTATGAGTTTTTTTTCGACGACAAATTAAAGGCGATCGAAGCGCTTAACAAATATGTCGAATCGGGTTCCGACGATCAGGAAACGGTTTTGAAACTTTCCAGAATGTTATACGATTACGGACGGATTAATGAAGCGCTAACGCATTTAAACGCGTTATACGGCAGCGCTTCGGAAGCCATCGTTCCCGAGTGCGCGCTTCTTATCGCCGAATGCTATTACGCGCTCGAAATTTACCGCACGAGCGTCGAAGTCATCGAAACGTTCATCGGAAAACTAAAGCCGGGAGAAATTAATTTAATAGATCCGGACGTGGCATCGCAGCTTTACATACTTGCGGCGAAAAATTATATCATGACTGATTGCTGCGTAGAAGCGGAAAAAAAACTCGATATTTTAAAACGCGGCGTCGGGGCCGGTCAAAGAATTGGCGAGCAGACTAATTTTTCAATGTTTTTAAAGAATTATTCGAATTCAGTATACTTTTTGTCGGTGTTTTCAGCCGATAAAAGCGATGCGTCCGGAAGAATCGGCATGAAGCTTTTCAAGGGGTTCGTTCTGATCGCGAAAATGGAAACCGATCTGGAAGGCGTTTCAAAGGCGGCCGTTAAATTTAAAAATTTTTTTGGCGAATTTATAGTGGCGATAGACGAATCTATCGCTGAAAATTCGTGCGTATATATTTACGAAGCGTTTGGCGAAGTTCCGGTGATATTTACCAGATATTTGAAATATTTAAATGAGGACGATTATGAGTTCGCCTTAAGCGATAACCCGCTTTCATTATCCGAGCTCGATTGCAATTTTAGAAAAATAGCCGTGCTTGTGTGGCTTTTAAACCGAATAAGCGTAAGGGAGATGCCGGAGTTAAATATTCCTTTAGCATATAATAACGAAGACGAAGTAAAAAATAATCATAAAACAGGATTGCTAAAACTTTACGATCTTTTTGCGCGTAAAAAAAATATTTTCAAATTGCCGCTTTCGTATATTGCGGTGCGCCGCCTTCCGCCCGATTCGTCCAATAAGAAAAGCGAAGTCGAGCTGTGGCCCTTTATAATAGATTTTAAAAATATAGATCTCGCGATAAAACATTCCGATGAAAGGGAGCGCTGCATTGTCAATGGAAGCGAGGATATTTTCATATATAACTATTTACGCGAGGGGCGAAACCATATCGACGGCGGAATGCCGCTACATTTTTTCGTGGAATCTTATAAAATAGATTACTTCAAAGAAATCATAGCTTTTATATTAAAGAAATTATCTTACGTTAACGATAAAATAGCCGTTCATTCTGATGTAATGAACACTTTGTGCATAAAAAAGATCAATTCGCTTCTGGCTTCGGGTTCGCTCGATATGAAAAATTCATATACGATTCTTAGCCTGGTGCTTTCCATAGGCGCCGGCCATAACGCCGCGAGCGATTTAAAAGGCGCGATCGAAGATGAAACCGCTTCGGCTTTATGTTTTTCGAACGGCGAATGCGATTATGAAAATTGTCCGGAAAAGAATTCGTGCAAGATAACTTCGATTATAAAAGGCTATGAGTCGCGCAAATGTGATTTTCACATTTCGCCGTGTCCGAACTATTTTTTCATAAACCGCTCCGAAAAATTTAGAGCGGTGCTATCCGGGTCCGACAGCGTAATTTTTTCAAGCGTCGGAGGTTTTTATCATTCGGGCGCCGAATATCATAGCGTAAAGTTCGATGTCGACGCCGCGCTGAAAGAGAATGCAGCGCTCGCCAAAAAAAGCAAACTTAAAGATTCCCCGGTTTTTGGACAGATAGAAGTTATTTTGTATGCCATGAAGAATATGGCGCCTGATTTTTTCGAATCTATCGATATGCAAAATGAAGCGATCGAATTGTTAAGATCGTTTTGCGTATCTTATGGTCCGCTTACATCTTTTCAATCTGAATTTTGCCCTGAACTTGAAAAACTTTATTCAGCGGCTCCGTTGTTTTCGAAATATGAAACGGAGGCAAGGGCCATATGCCGCACGAACGGGTCGCATTGCGAGATAACATTTTATGCCGTGAGGTGGATAAACGAAGTTAATTTCGACAGGAATATAGTTAAATTGTTTTTCATTAATCCGGAAGATTCTCAACAACATTATGAAAAAAAATTTGGCGATCTTTTTAAATTTTTTAAGCGTTTAAATATTTCGGAAAAATATTTCGAACTTGCCATGCGGCCGGCCAATCTTTTAATATTGCCGGAAAATCAGCTTGAGTATAAGTCAATTATAATGAGCTTTATTTCCGGTTCTAAAAGATCCGCCGTATTTTACCTGAATTCGAAAATACCTGTCAAACCATATGCCAGAGCGATTAAAAGCGATCTGGTGTCGTATTATTCGATTAATATGGTATCCGACGTAGAACCTTTTCTTATAAATCTCGATTGCGTGATAATAAACTATCATTTTCAAAATCAGCAATCGGCGCTTGCGATGCTTTCGGCGCTTAAGAACGTAATAATTAAATATAACGTGAATATTTTCTGGATGGTGGTTTCGACGGATCTTTTCGATGCCGTTTTCTCCAGCGGAAGCGCGTATAACAGCATAAGCGCGATCAAATTTTTTCCGAACGAAATAGAGTATTTTAATTCGTTAACTCTTCGAGGAAAGGCGAATGAAGCGCCCGGCATCGGGACCGCCGGAGAATATTTCGATCTTTCGGCGGATGCATGCGTATTTGACAAAATAAGTTTTACGTTCAAAAACGAGGTTTATCCACTCATAAAAAAAAGCTGGGACAAAATAAGGGAACGGCTTAACGATAAAAAAGCCAGAACTTATCTTGCCTGCGATTATAAAACGGCGGAAGCCCTTGTTATTATATGCTGCGTTATGTTATTTAATTCGAAGTTTAAAAGGCATATAACAATTTATTCTCCGTTTGAAACTTTTATCAGAAGGGCTTTTTCAATTTTATCGGCTTTCGAATTAAAAATTAATCCGCCTCGCCGGGAGAAAAGCGGCGTGTTTTTACTGTCCGGCGAAGGGGTTCGAATTCAAGACAGGGCGGAAAAAATCGCTCCGCAGGGCGACTCGTTTCTTATAACTTTTCAGCCTTTCGGGCTTGTTTTTAATGCGCTCGATTTTAATGTTTTAAAATATGAGGCATGGATGTCGCTTTGCGAACGTTATGACGATTCGATTACAATTTTAGCGTTGCCGGCGCCGGAACGCGTTTTTATTTCAGAAGAATTTCAGAACGTTTCGAAGCTTTCGCCATTATTTGCGTCAAAAACGGAGCAATTTTTGCATTCCATTTCGGAAAACTTTGCAAGCTATGAAGAAGCTTTCGGCGAGGTGGCTTTAAAAGCTAAGGAAAACGCGGGAGAACGTCACGTGTTTTTCTGCCCGGCCGATCGTCTTGGCGCCGCAAGAAGCGTAGTTGCTCAAAAATTTTTAGATTCGGGCGTTTCGACGTCTAATTTCAGTTATATAGCTTATGAAAGAGGCCTCGAGCAGGCGGAATGGATTTTTAAAGCCTGCGATTATAAAACGGCGAACGCGTATTTTTTCTACGATGCATCCGAACGGGTAGATGCCGCTTTGCTGTTAAATTATGCGAAGGCGTTTGCGCATAACGTCGTTTCGTTTGCCGCTTTTTCCGTGAATTCGCCTGCGGCTCCGCAAAAAGTCGGAAGGCTGTCTTATGCCGAAGTTTGTTATATGGATGCCTTTTTAGCCGATAATGCCGGCAAGTCGATTCAAATCAGCCTTGGCGAGCTTTCGCAATTGCTTCCCACTTCGGCTTTTTCACGTTCATCCGCCTCGGCCTGTCTCGCTATTTTTTCAAAGTGCGGAAAAATAAGCTTGCGGGAAGCGATTAAGGAAAAGGTTCAACCGGCTGGACCGATTTTTGAACCGGCATGGATAGAGGAGTTGGCCGCGCTCCACATTATATATCCAAACGTGCCTCCTGAATGCTATCCTGAAAAACCTTTGTTTATATCCGAATGGGTAAGCAGAGGTTTTATAGAAGTTATCGATTATTATGAATTAATCGATCGTATTTATTCATGGTCGGCTGATTCTATGAAAGTTAAAATAAATCTTACGTCTTCCGCCGATGAAGCTTTTTCATGCCTGAAAAGATTCGGCAAACTCAGAAAAACGATGATACAATGTTTGTTCGACATGGACGGGTTCAAAGACGGCGCTTTTATACCAATGCCGGCGCTCGATTTTCAAAACATGTCGCAAAACGATTTTTATTTCATGAGGGAGTTTTGTTTCTTAAAATGGCATTCCATATGTGATTTTAGTAAAAATTCAGAAGGCTCTCCGACTATTAAACGCGTAGAGCGGCAGGTTGTAATTGATCTTAAAACCGAAAGGCTTACCTCCGATTTGCTTATGCTGTTCGAAATGCTCATAGATATTAACGCTCAGACGCCGGTATGCGAAATCGTCAAACCTGGAGATTTGCTCGAACGCGTGCTTGCCGTCAGAAAAAAAAGAGGGAGCGCCAGAAACGAAAAGTATAATCTTTCATATTTATTAAGGCTTTTAAAACATCTTTTTCTTTACGGGCTCGTGAATTATTCTGTCGAATGTCCCCTGGACGTTGAGTTTGAACGCATCGTAATAGAAATTCCGTCCGATTATAAAAATATAGATTATAAGGAATTTCAACAAGCGCGCGACTCTATGATTAATATTGAAGCGTATTAACCCGTAATATTCAATCGAAAATCGAAATATCTTTAAAATTGTTGTAAATGTTGGTTTATTCGCAAAATGTAATTAATTAATTAATTTTATTATCTGCCCATAGAGGCAAACCTCCGTGTTTGCACTTTATTTCGGGGTGGATACATGGGTCCGCCCCTGCCACGAAACTTTTTTCAGTAATTTAATATGTTTTTCGAAGCGTACGAAAAATTAAAAAGGCCCGTATTTCTACGGACCTTTTTAATTCAATGGATTTATTCAAATCGATAATGCGCTGGGTGTTATTGTTTAAGTGCGGTAAGTTTCGAATCTTTATTTTAAAACCGATTACAATTAATATTGCTTTGACTTGTGCGCCGACTAAAATGCTACGTATAATGCTATATGTGATTGCTGCGTATAATAATTCCGCGGTCCGGATAAAAAATCCGGAAACAGGCGGTTTTCATAAACTTAAAACGTTTACATTCGATATTAAAATAACCCTTCGAATTTTAGTAAAGAACTACTATACTTACTCTGACGATGCTTTTGGTACCCATTGAAACGTTCACTTGTTATGCGATTGTATTACCATGTTTATCGGCAAAATAATAAAAACCTTAAGCAAAAATTTATAAAGTCGTATTTTTGCCAAGGTAATTAGATAAAACTCCGCGAACAAAACTTTCAGGTTTAGCGATATTTACTCCAATTATTTCATGATTGATTTCTATGTCTGAGTATCCGTTTTCTTTAAGGAATATTTCTATCGTCATTCGCTTCATCCCCTTCTTTTTTAAAATTTTGTTTGCTTTTGGCTTATACTAAAAGTTATCGGAAAGATTTTAAAAAATTTAATAACTATTTTTGTCCAGATCATTTATATTTTGTGTGGATGGCTTCAAAACCATCGTGTTTATTTTGGAATCGTCCTGATAAGTTAAGATAATTTCCGAATCTTTATATGTAGATATAACTTCGTATTTTTCGTCGAAAGAAGCCGATTTAGCTGGAGATATGTCGCCAAGATATATCATATGATCGTCGCAGGCCGCTAAATTCGCGTCATATATGCGGACCCTTATGTTTACGGAATAAGCTGATCTTGCGCCGTAATTGAAAAGCTCGCCGCCGGCGAAAAAAGCCCTTTTACCGGTTCCTTCTATGGTATATCCACCGCCGAAGTGTTCGTTTTTTATCACCAGTACCGGTTTTTCCGAATCGAGGTAAGGCGAGTCGGTCGTAACGGAATTAATCCTGCTTTCGGCGCATCCGAAAAGAAACGAGAGCAAAAAAATCAAAACATACCAGTAGTTTTTTTTATTCGGTTTTAGTTTCATATATGATTTATCGGCCGAAATTATTTTTTCCTTTAAAAATATGCGCTTTTATGTTATACTCGGCTGTGCGGCGATATCGCTTAAAATAGCGCCGGCAGTGGATGCCAATTAAAGCCGCCATCCGGTAAAAAAATGACTTCTTCGACGGATTATGTTTATGATATGAATAAATTTATAGACGAGTTAAGCGCGGCTTATGACGCTATGACTTCATCGGGCGTCGTTTTAGTTGAATCGGCTCTTGACGATTATGAAATTTCGGAACTTTGCATCGGGTTTTCGAAAAAAAAATCAGGCGCGGCTTATCTTTATGGCGAAGCTTCTTCGCCGTATCCGTTTTTAGTGCCTTACAGGCCGTTATTATATGCTATTTATTGCTCCAGGCCGCTTTATAGTGATTTTCGTGAAATCGACATAAATAAAGTCGAGCGTCTTTCGTTGACTCTCGGCATATCTGCTGCTGAAAATCGCGCCAGGTGCGGAATTTTTAATTTGATTAAAAGTTTTTACGGATATAAGCACCAGATGTCCGATTTGTTTTCAATGCAAAATTTGCGTCAGGAAATAATCAATGTTTTATTATTCATCCTCGAAAAAAACGATGCCATTATATTTCATGTTTCCGGTGCGTCGGATCTTGATGCGGATACCGCTGAACTTATAAAATTCATATGCGATTTGCCGGGTTTCAAAAAAATATTTTTTATTATATCATATGACTCGGACCGTCAGTCTTCCGCGAAGGTAAGCCAAATGTTTTCCGCATCGATAGTTAAGGAATTAAAGATCGGATTGCCGCGTGAAAATTGCCATGACGGGCTTTATGCAGCGCTTGCGAACTTCGATGACGATTCACGCAAGCAAATCGGCGCCGCCGCTATTTTTTTCAACGATTTCAGGGCCTGCGACTTCGCTTATGCAATCGGCCGCGATGAACCGGCTGCGCTTGCATCTGTCGAAAACTTCATAAAAGAAGGCTTTTTATATGAAACCGCTTATGCTGGATATTATCGTTTTAGAAGCCGCGCTCTTCGTGAACGGGCGCTAGCGCTAAATGACCGTGAAACCGTTAAAGGCCTGAATAAAAAATTATCGGATGCTTATATTGAAAAAAGCTCGCTTCTTCCGGCTATCGGGTTGAACAGGCTTATATATCACGCTATAAACGCAGGCGATTATGATGCAGCCGTGCGTTTCGCGCTTCTTTTGTCCGAGCCGCTGTGCGAATTAGGATGCATTTCGGGCGCTCTCAAGCTCGTGAGGTTCGTCGAACTCTTCGTATTTCCGCATGCCGCGCTTGAAAAAAACGTGAATTTAAGATTAAAAACTTATATAGCGCACGCTAAGATACTCATTTTAAAAAATAATCACGGCGCCGCATTCGCGATTTTGAGCCGCGTTTTAAAGAAAATCGACGCGGCGCAAAGCGATCCGGAAGTCCTTCGCAGCGCTTACGAAGCTAATATGTGGCTCGGTTTTTTAGCGCTAATTAAGCCGGCGCTTGCTTGCGGCGAGCCCGAATATGCGATGAGCGTTCTGGCGCGCGCTTTTAAATTTGATGCTGGTTTCGGCGGAAGAATTGAAATAACCAATCTTATAGCTTTGTGGCATTATCAAAGATCAGACATGGAAAAATCGTCGATTTTTTATAAAGACAGTTTAAAGGCCCTTGCAATGAATAAAAATTCAGCGGGAGCATGGCTCGAAAACGATTCCGCCTTGCGCGGCATTTCTTCGGTCTTTTTGCGTCAGGGTGAAATAAGAAAGGCGGTCGCATATCTAAAAAAATGCGAAGAAGGCTGCGCCCGCGTCAATAATAAAAAAATGCTCGCCGGCACTTACCATTATATGGGCATGCTTCATCACGGCCGCGGAGAATACTCTCTCGCGATATCTAATTATGAGCGCGCGCTTGAAATAACTAATGAAATTTCAGATGGAATTTCTGCAAGCCGTATCTGGACATCGTTTGGCGTGACTCTTTTTAATCTCGCGAAGTACGATGAATCTCTTTCTTATTTTAATAAAAGTCTTGATATGGCGTTTGCGGCTTCGAATAAAAAAGCGGTGGCGATTTTAAAAGGAAATATCGCCAGGATATTCGCCATAAAAGGCGATATCGATAAAGCGCTGCTTTTATTGAATGAAGATATACAAATACTCGAACAAACCAACGATGCCTTCGGTTTCGCTTATGCGTACGCTTATACCGGCGACGTTTATTTCATGAAGAAAAAAATAGACGCGGCCTGCGTTTACTATTTAAAGGCTTATGAATTATCTAAAAAAAGCCAGTTTTTAAGGCCGCTCATACTTTCCGCCATGGGCCTTCTTTCATGCGTCCCGTCTCATTATTCGTTTCAGGACTCGAAAAAATTAATTGACGAGATGATTTTAATCGACGCCCGCGAGATAGACGCAGTTTCTAAATCGCTCATACTAAAGGCGCGCGGCGTTTATGAAACCCTTTGCGGAACTTATCATCGCGCGACATGTTTTGTGAACCAGGCGTCTATTAATTTTGAAAAAATGCAGATGCCTTTCGAGACGGCCATGTGCCTGATAGACGAAGCTAATATACTCAAATTGAATGGGCTTTCAGATGAGGCCGAGGCGAAACGCCGGAGCGCGGCGAAAATTTTCTCCGGCATCGGCGCCGTTCATTATCTCGATGAATACGGCAGATAATATAAAAATCTTTTCAGATAGAAGATCTCGATTTATATGAATTCTGTGTTTTGGCTCGCCGGCTTTAATTACATTAAAGACCGACTTGACTTTTTTGATATAATGTTATATAATAAGATTGAATAAGTTAAAATAATAACTATTCAAGAACTAAAATGTTTGAAAATACAAAAAAACATTTTTTCTTTAAAAAGTCTTATTGGTTCGTTGTCTTTCGTTTTTTATCTTTTTTATAAATACATAAAAAAAATATGTTCGTTAATTGTGCTTATTATTTCTTTTTAAAGTAATTAGTATTTTACAAAAAAAGAAGCGTGACGCTATTATTTACGCTTTGTTATTTTTTTTGTAGTATTAAAAATCTTATTGGTTCATTGTCTTTTGTTTTTTCTTTATTTTACAAATACATATAAAAAAATATGTTCGTTAATAGTGCTTTTATTTCTTTTTAAAGTAATTAGTATTTTACAAAAAAAGAAGCGTGACGCTATTATTTACGCTTCGTTGTTTTGCTGTCGTTTTTTCTTTTCTAATTAGTAGATAAGTATTTACAAATAAGAGTTCACACATTCCGGTGATAAGAGATGTATATTATTGAAAGCATATTATTTTCAATAATCATCGCTGTTATAAACTGGCATTATTATCCGATGTCGTTTTTGTTTATAGGCGATGCCGCGAACCCGTACCAGCTGCTGTCGATATGCATGTCGGTAAGGTATGGTTCGGGTCGTGGCTTTGTTTCCTGCGCTATTATTCTGGCGGCCGGAAGCATTGCCGGTTCGCTGACGGATGG
>Ga0209340_1002371_pt1 | contig 11068 bp, 8 predicted proteins | sample EPASupsiteSAE323_FD_187266 | JGI IMG/M metagenome (GOLD analysis project Ga0209340, IMG submission 187266) | Bioremediated contaminated groundwater from EPA Superfund site, New Mexico - Sample SAE3-23 (SPAdes) (version 2) | ecosystem: Environmental > Aquatic > Deep subsurface > Groundwater >... | reverse complement strand
GCCGCCAGCGATACTGGGGCGAGCCGATCCCCCTCGTCCACTGCGAGAAATGCGGTATCGTAGCCATTGACGAAAAAGATCTGCCCCTCAAGCTTCCCGAAGTGAAAAGCTATACGCCCACCGGTTCGGGCGAATCGCCTCTGGCCAACATCCCCGAGTGGGTAAACACGACCTGTCCGCATTGCGGCGGGCCCGCCAAGCGCGAAACCAACACCATGCCCCAGTGGGCTGGCTCCTGCTGGTATTACCTGCGCTATCTCGACCCGCACAACTCGCGAACCTTCGCCGATCAGGCCAGGATCGAGTACTGGATGCCGGTCGACCTGTATGTGGGCGGCGCCGAGCATGCCGTTCTGCATCTGCTGTACAGCCGATTCTGGCACAAGGTTCTTTTCGACATCGGCGTGGTGAACACCGACGAGCCCTTCCTGCGCCTCGTGAACCAGGGCATGATCCTGGGCGAGGACAACCAGAAGATGTCCAAGAGCAAGGGCAATGTCGTCAATCCGGACGACATCATCCGCGAGTTCGGCGCCGACTCGATGCGCGTCTATGAAATGTTCATGGGTCCGTTCGAAGTCTCCAAGCCCTGGGCGACAGCCGGGCTCATTGGCGTGAGCCGCTTCCTCGAAAAAGCATGGGGACTGTCGGAAAGGCCGCTGGACGAAGCGCCGCCCGAGGGAGCCTTCCTCAAGCTGCTGCACAAGACCATCAAGAAAGTCAGCAACGACACGGCCGCCCTGAATTTCAACACCGCCATTTCGCAGATGATGATTTTTCTGAACGAAGCCGCCCGTCTGCCTGCGATTCCCCGCTCGGCCTGGGAATCTTTCGTCCTCCTGCTCGCGCCCTACGCGCCGCACCTTGGCGAAGAATTCTGGGAACGCCTCGGTCATTCCGGAAGCCTGGCCAGGGCCCCATGGCCCGTATGGGACGAATCTCTCTGCGCCGACGAGGAAAAGGAAGTCGTGGTTCAGATCAACGGCAAGATCCGCGACCGCCTGATTGTGGCCGCAGGGTTGCCCGAAGATGAACTTCGCGCCCGCGCGCTCGCGCTGCCCAAGGCCGCCGAATGGATCGGCGGCAGGGAGATAGTCAAAGTCATCGTCGTCCGCGACAAGCTCGTCAATGTGGTGGTGAAAGGCTGACGCGCCGGCTTCGCCGGTTGAACCACGACTTGGCGACCTGGGTAAGCGCCAGATACGCAGGGATCATCAGGACCACGTAGAGCCAATATGTGAGGGGCAAAGGCGCGAACCCGATCACGGAGGCGAAAGGCGGCAGCGTGAGCATCGCTCCGACCGCCATTACGGCGAGGGTCGCTACGGTGAGCGGACGGCTGGCCCGACTTTGCAGGAATGGGATGCGATCGGTCCTGATGACGTGGACGATGAGCGATTGCGTGAATATCGATTCGACGAACCATCCCGCCCGGAACAGGGCGGGGTTTTCGGCGCCGCCGAAAAATCGCAGTAGCACGAAAAAGGTGAGATAGTCGAAGATCGAGCTTATCGGTCCGATGAACAGGATGAACCGGCGCAAGTCGCCTATATCCCAGCGTCGCGGTTTGGAGAGCCAATCCGGATCGACATTGTCGCTGGGGATGGCGGTCTGCGAGAGATCGTAAAGGAAATTGTTGGTCAGAACCTGGATCGGCAACAGCGGGACGAAAGGCAGAAAGAGCGAAGCGCCGAGAATCGAGAACATGTTGCCGAAATTGGAACTGGCTGCCATCCGTATGTATTTCGTGATGTTTCCGAAGACCTTGCGTCCTTCGCGGACCCCTTCATGCAGCGCCACAAGGCTGTTTTCGAGAAGGATGATGTCCGACGATTCCTTGGCCACATCCACCGCCGAGTCCACCGAAATGCCTACATCCGCGGCACGCAGGGCCGGGGCATCGTTGATGCCGTCGCCCATGAAGCCGACGACATGTCCCTTTCGCTTGAGCGCGCGAACCACCCGTTCCTTGTGGAAAGGAGACAGTTTCGCGAACAGGCTCACTTCGTCGACGCTCGCGTCCAGGGCCGCATCGTCCATCGTATCGAGCTGCGGGCCCGTCAGAATGCGTCCGGTGGGTATTCCGACCTGACGGCATATGCTTGCGGCGACCGTACCGTTGTCGCCCGTCAGTACTTTGATTCCCACCGCATCCGATTCGAGATTCGCGATCGCCTGAGGGGCGGTGGCTTTCGGCGGATCGAGGAAAGCCAGAAACCCCAACAGGGTCAGGTCGCGCTCGTCGGCGACGCCATAGACTGCGCCTTCCACCGGGGGCAGTTTTCTGTATGCCAGTGCGACGACTCTGAATCCTTCCTCTGCGAGCGCGGTGGACAGAGCGAGGATCCCTGCATTCCGTTCGGGAGTGAAGGGCAGCACTTCGCCGTGGAGTTCACAGGATGTAACCAGGGGCAGGAGCTCTTCTATGGCGCCCTTGCAGATGAGTAGATGTCCTTTCTCTGTCTTCTCGCCTTCCGTCGCCTGTTCGACAACCACCGACATGCGCCTGCGCGCGAAATCGAAGGGGATTTCATCGACTTTTACATAGCCCTCGGCCGATGTGGCAGGAGCTTTGCTGTGGACATGGTCGATGATCGCCGCGTCGAGCAGATTTTTCAGGCCGGTCTGGAAGAACGAATTCAGGAAGGCATAGTTGAGCGTTTTTTCGTCTTCCCTTCCATCGATATCGATATGGCGCATGAGGACGACTCTGCCTTCTGTAATGGTCCCTGTTTTATCCGTGCAGAGGACGTCCATGGCTCCGAAATTCTGGATCGCGTCGAGGCGTTTTACGATGACTTTTTTCCGGGACATCGCGACGGCGCCTTTTGAAAGATTGACCGTCACGATCATGGGAAGCATTTCGGGAGTGAGCCCTACCGCGACGGCGGTGGCGAAGAGGAAGGCTTCCAGCCAGTTCCTCCGCACGAGGCCGTTGGCGAGGAAAACGACCGGTACCAGCACGGCGATGAAGCCGATCATGAGCCAGGTGAATTTCGAAATCCCCTTGTCGAAATCCGTGACTTCCCTGGTCCTGCCAAGACTGGATGCGACCGTACCGAAGCCGGTCGCCGCTCCCGTGGCGATTACGAGCCCCAGGCCGGTACCGCTCACGATATTCGAGCCCATGAAGGCGAGCGGCGGCAGATCATAGGCACTCATGCCGGATGCGATTTTGGCGGGCGCCGGAGATTTTTCCATCGGCAGGGCTTCGCCGGTAAGGGACGCCTGGTTTACGAAAAGATCTTTCGCGGACACGAGCCGGATATCGGCGGGGACCATGTCGCCGGCGGACAGGTGTACGAGATCGCCGGGAACAACCTCATGCAGGGCTATGTCGATTTTTTCTCCCGAACGCAGCACGGTGACCTTCGTGCCGATAAGGGACTTCAGACGTTCCGCGGCCGCGTCGGATCTGCGTTCCTGGGTGAAACGCAATCCGACTCCCATCGTGACGAGAGCGAGGATGGTATAGGCTGCGCTATGATCTTCGGTGAGGTAAGCGACTGCGCCCAGGCCTGCCATGAGCAGTACAAGTGGATTGAATATCGCTTGGGCAAGCCGTGATGCCATGGTCGGTTTCCGTTCCGCGGCGACGACATTGGGGCCGACTTCCGCAATGATCCGTTCCGCCATGGCCGCGGACAAACCATCGTGAGGAGTACCTGCGGAGTCCAAGCAGTCGGTCGGATTCTTTTCCGCGGCTTCAAGCATCTTCCGCATATCCGCCGTCACCGGCGCGGTTTTCGCTTTTCCCACAAGAGCCTCCCTGGATGGAGTCTGTGGCGGTCTTCAGTCGAGGTACAGTCTGTCGCGCAGAAGCAGGCCGTCGAATGCACGCGCGATCAGAGAAGGATAGCGATCGGCCGTCATGTCGGCTTTATGGTCGAGCACGCTGAGTACGAGCGAATTCATCAGAACCTGGAACATGAAGATATCGTTGAGGATGTCCTGCCTGTTGGGTAAAGCGGAAATGCGGGACAGGAGCGCTTTGCTTACGCCGTGATATCGGTCGGCGATGGTTTCATCGAGCGGAAGCGGGCTGAACGCGGATGTGAACAGAAAACGGTAGAGATTCGGCCGCGCCATTCCGAAATCGAGCATATGGTCGGCCAATACCAGATATACGCGGAGCGGGTTGTTCGCCGAGCAACAGGCGTCGATTTTTTCCTGCAACCCCGCCCAGAGTTCATCGAATCCTTTTTTGATGATTCCTTTCAGGATGGCGTCGCGATTTTTGTAGTAATTGTAGAGGGTCATCGGCGAGATCCGGAGCCTGGACGCGATTCTGCGGGTGGAGACTTCCTTATAACCTAATTCTTCGATGATTTCCATCGCGGCGTCGATGACGACCGAAACATCGTTGATTTTCTTCTCTCTGCCCAACGTAATGCCTCGTGCTGCAATATTCCCGACTTATCAGGCGGCGGTCAAGATGGCAGTACGTTCACGAAGGCAGCGCGTTCACGATGCTCAACGCAACGGACCCCTTTTCCACGGCGGCGAAATCAGAACCGTCGGCGTGCGGATGCCCGGGCGGCAGCTCTTTCAGCATATACAGCGTACTCCCGTCCGTCGCGGAGATCCTTTCGACCATGTTCCGGTAACGGGCGCCTCCGGGGGGCGACCATACTCCCCGCAGGTTTTCCGAAGTCGAGGACGGCGCGTTTATGTTGAGAAAACAGCCCGGAACGCAGGCCGTGGCCAGCATATCCAGATTTTTTGCGATGAACGATACGGCCGCGCCGTACTCGAGCGGGTCGTTCTCGCTGGCGCAGGACACTGCGATTCCCCGTATGCCCGACATGGCGGCCTGCCGCGCCGCGCCGCATGTCCCCGAATACACGATGTCGTAGCCGAGGTTGGGGCCGCGGTTGACGCCCGACACGACAAGATCGATGGATCCTTCGACGATACGGAGCACGGCCAGTAGGACGCAATCGACGGGCGTGCCGGAACAGGAAAAGCGGCGCGGCGCGATTTGCCGCACGGTAGTTGGCCCTTTTATCGTTTTGGCATGGGAAACCGCCGAGCGTTCCGATTCCGGCGCGACCACCCATAGTTCGTGCCGCGGCGTACCTGCGGCGTCGCGGATGGATTCGAGTCTTGTGATCAGGGCGCGCAGTCCGGGCGCTTCGATGCCGTCATCATTGGTGAGAAGTATGCGCATGAATCAAGCTATCCCCGGGAGGATATCGAATGACAGGCCGAGCGGAACCGGGCGTTCGGCGCCTCTCCCCGAATCGGGATAGCGGTCCGAGAGACGCAGCCGCCTGTCGCCGTCGACGCATATCTGCGCCGAGCCGCCTCCGTCCAGGTTGATGAGGTTGTCCAGGTTCAGGCTCGAACATGCTTCGGCGAATTCGGCGAGCGAAGCGCCGCAGCTGTCGAGACCCGGCGTGTAGGAGACTTTGCTTCTGCCTTCGACCCAGAGTACGACCGGGAGGCCGTCTTTCGAGCCCAGTCCGATTCGGGCCGCTCTGCCTTTTTCCCAGTCGAGCGGAAATACGGTCGGAGGGAAAGCGGGGCCTTCGCCCGCGAAGAAGGGCGAGCCGAAGCCCCGCACCGCGGCGCCATCGACGACCATGGCGGGGCCCGCCTGTACCGCGAAGCGCAGGTCCTCCATGCCTTCGTATGTCACGGTAAGGGCGGAAGGCGAGTAGCCCGGTGCGGTTCGCAGGGCGAAGCCGCCTTCGGGTATATCCATGCCGCCTCCGGCCTTCGAGCCGACTATCCTGCGGCCGACAATGGCGAGATCGATGCCGGCGCCTTCCGGTGTTTTGCCGTATGCGGGGCGGCAGAAAAATTCTGCGTTCGAACCGTGCCGGAATGCGTCGTTTCCGATATGTACGGAAAGGTCCCTGATATCGGGTCGGGCGATCCGGCTTACGCTCTGTCCGTCGACGAGCAAAGCTTCCCTGCCGAAGAGCGGCGGCAGGATTACCTCGCCTTTCTGGACGAGCAGGCCGAAGGGATTGCCCATGACGTCCCACACGGTGGCGCAATCGGTGGTTTCCATCTGGAAAAAATGCGAGTTGAAAACGATCCGGCCTCTGCTGAGCGCCCGTAGCGAACCCATGCCGCGGTAAATCGGCAGGAAATGCGCCGGTCCTCCATGCACATCGACGATGGCCGCGGCGGCGGAATCCCTGAGCGCGCGCCAGAATCGGCGGTACTCCGGATCGCGCAACGCGAAATCCTTGCCTTCATCGGTCATGCCGCCTTCGCTGTACAGACGGTTGAGCCAGTACCGGACTCTGCAATCGCGATCGAATATGCGGCCGTGCGGCGTTTCGACGGGGAAAGGATCTTCCAGTTCTTCCGGAAGGGAAATAAGGACGACCCTCCCGGAATCCGGTTTGCCCGGCAATATATTGAATCTGAAAAGGCGTTCGATTTCGCGGAAGGTCGCTGCATCGGTTCTGCCCTGCACGGGCGCGATTCCGTCCCATGAGCCCGGATGGACGATTTCCATCACGGTTTTTTCTCCATCGGGTCTGGGAACCTGGATAATGGCCGACCGCGGATGTCTGGCGCGAGCGGTCGATGGATGGTCGTAGCGGGTCTCGGAACGACCCTCAGGACGACTCTCGGAGCGGCAATCCGGATTGTGTCCGGCGGAACTCATCCTTTTATCCCCGAACTTACCGTGCTTTCGATGATGTAGCGCTGGAGGAATACGTACATGAGGAGGAGCGGCAGTACGCCGAGCACGCTTCCCGCCAGCAGAAGATTCCATTTGGCGGAATATTGCGACTGGAATTGCGTCAGCGCCATCGTCACCGTCTGCAATTTGTCCCCTGAAATGTAGAGCATGGGCCGGAGCAGGTCGTTCCAGCTGTTCATGAACGCGATGATGAAAAGCGTGGCTGCCTGCGAAGCGCTCTGCGGAAGATAGATTTTCGCGTACATGGTGAAAGGGCCGGCGCCGTCGATGATGCCCGCATCCGCGAGCGACGGCGGAATATTTTCGTAAAATTCCTTGAACATGAAGGTGCCGAAAGATCCGACAAGCACCGAAGGCACGATGAGGGGAAGATAGGAATCGAGCCACCCCAATTTCATCATGACGAAAAATTCGGGAATTATCGTGACCTGCACGGGAACCATCATGGTCAGGAGGATCGCGGAGAAAATCAGATTCTTTCCGCGGAATTTCATCAGCGCGAACACGAAGCCCGCGAGCGAGCAAGTGACCACCTGGCCCAGCGCCGACAGGCCGGAAATTACGAGACTGTTCAGCGAATAGCGGGCGAAGTGGAATTCCCTGAGGACTGTCGCGTAATTTTCCCACATGCGCGACGTTCCCAAAAGGTCGGGCAGGAGTGAAGGCGGGCTTTTGAAGATGTTCGATTCGCTGTTGAAGGAATTCAGGAGCATCCAGATGAAGGGGAATGCCATGGCGAAGGCCGAGAGGATGAGCAGACCATAGCAGAGGATCCGTAGCGCGCGTTTCATGTCCGCCTACCTCAATATTGGGTTCGCACCCAGTGCTTTTTCACGTAGAAATTCAGCAGGGTCGCGAAGCCGACGATGGCCATCAGGATATACGCGACGGCGGAAGAATATCCCATGCGGTAATGCACGAAGGCATTGAGATACACGTCGTACACGAGCGTATTCGTCGCGTTCTGGGGACCTCCCCGCGTCATTGCGTATATCAGCTCGAAATTCTTGAATGAATCGATCAGCGCGACGGTGAATACGAAAAAAGTGGTGGGCGAGAGCATCGGCAGAGTGACGCGGAAGAAAGTCTGGCGCGGATTCGCTCCATCCACGATCGCCGCTTCCTTGACCGACAGGGGAATGTCCTGCAAACCCGCGAGAAAGATCATCATGTAGTAGCCGGCCATTTTCCACACCTGGATGAAGGCGACCGTCGGAAGCGCCCATGCGGGATCGCCCAGCCAATAGGGCGGTTTTATGCCCAAGGCTTCCAGGAGCAGATTGATGGCGCCATAGCGCGGGCTCAACATCCATGACCAGACTATGCCGACCGCCACCGCGGAAGTGACGACCGGCAGGTAGTAGCAGGCTCTGAAAAAATTGCTCCCGCGCATTTTCCGGTTTACGAGAACCGCGAGCGCCAGTCCGAGAACCATGACGCCGACAACGTAGATAAGCGAGAAAAACAGGGTGTTTTCGACGACCTGGAGGAACGCGGGATCGGCAAAGGCTTCCTTGTAGTTTTCCAGGCCGACGAATTCCGGATTGCGCAGAAGATTCCAGTCGGTAAAGCTCAAGTATAGCGATCCGCCGATCGGCACGATCCTGAAAACGATCAGTCCCAGCAGTGTGGGTGCGAGAAGAATCCAAGGTGCGAGCGGCCCGTACCACCGCAATCCGCGTTTCGCCATACATCGAACTCCCTGTCGGACAGACGGCCGGCTTGCGCCGGCCGTTCCTGTCACTTGTAATAGCGCTGGAGAATCTTGTTGACGTTCTTGTCGGCGGTTTTCATGCCTTCGTCGAAGCTCATCGCTCCGTCGATTATGCCGTCGATGACGCCGTTGAAGCCAAGGTTTTCGGCCGCGCCGTAGCCGCGCCACTCGGACCAGCCGAGGGTATAGGAGGTCTTGAAGGTCTTGGCGGCCTGTTTGATCAGGAGATCCTTGTTCGCGGGCATGAGTCCCTTGTCCATGAAGGCGGGGGATTCGGTGAGGCTCTTGTAGGTGGGGATCTTTCCGGCCATGTACATCTTCATGTCGAGCCCTTCGCCCGAAATGAATTTGGCGAATTTCCACGCGGCATCGGCGTTTTTGGTGAAGGGGGAAATGGCGAAGTAATCGGGCCAGCCGTTCACGTATTTGCGGTTTCCGCTCGGGCCTGCGGGAATTTCGGCGATGCCCCAGCGCATTTTCTTGTCGGCCACGGTGCGGTTGTTGTCGATGTTCCATGAACCGTCGACCCACATCGCCGAGACGCCCTGCGGGAAAATATCCTGCTGGCGATAGGCGCTCATAGCCATTTTGGAGGGCGCGGACTTGTCTTTGAGGACCAGGTCGGTGAGGAAGCGCATGGCTTCGATCGCCTTGGCATCGGGTTTGTAGGCCATGGTCGTCCGGTCGATGAGATCGCCGTCATTGGCGAAAACCCAGGGCTCGACGTGGGCGTAGCGTCCGTAGAACCAGAAGCCCCACTGGTCGGTATTGCCGTCTTTGTTCGTGTCGACGGTGAGTTTTTTCGCCGCAGTGCGGAAGTCTTCCCAGGTCCATTTGTCGGTCGGGTAGGCGAGTCCCGCCTTGTCGAACATGTCCATGTTGTAGAAAAGGACGGTGGTGACGAGCGCGAAAGGTACGGCTACGTATTTTCCGGTACCGGCGATTTCCTTGCCGGCGTCGAATACCGACATGTAATAGTCGTTCTTGTCGAAGGACTTTTCGATGTACGGTCCGAGGTCGAGGAGGAGTTTTTCCTTGGCCCATTCCTCGATGTATCCGGAACTCATTTCGAATACGTCAGGGAGTTTCTTCTGGTTCGCGAGCAGTCTGATCTTGGTCCAGTATTCCGAGGTGCTCATAGTGCTCAACTCGACTTTTACGCCGGGATTGGCCGCTTGGAATTTCTGGATGATGGCTTCGTTCTGGGCTTTCAGTTCGACGTCCCAGGACCACCACTGCAAGGTGACGTCTTCGGCGGCCGCTCCGACCGTGGCGAAGACGATCATCAACAATGCCAGGAAGGGCATTTTTCCGTTTCGCATTCCTGTCTCCTTATGGCGAGATGAGAATTATCCTACCATTGTTTGGAGTTCTGTCAATCCAAATGTGTCAATATTTAATTGTTTATACATTAAGCGGTGCTTCGGGATTTCTCGGCAGCCGTATCGGGAGGATTGCGCTCCAATAGTGTTTCAATTGCCGGGTCAGGAAGCGTCGCTTCCAGCGTCACTGGAAGCCGATAAAGCCGTCCGGCAGCTGCTCTCGCGCCGGATGAGTTCACCCTTGGGCGGGGCGTAGACCGGAAGCGGCCCTCCGTCGAGGAGGCTCCGGATCGATACCATCGCGAACCTGCCCGGATAGGTCCAGTCGAAGCGGCAGGTAGTGAGGGTGGGGTTGCCCTTGGCGGTGCGGCGGGGTCCGTCGAAACCGTAGACGGCGATTTTGCCGGGCACGGCGATATCGTTTTCGGAGAGATACTGAAGGACTCCGCGTGCGCGCAGGTCGGTCGAGCATACGATGCAGTCGAGCGCGGGATTGCGGGCGAGGAGGTCCATGCAGGAGCGGTAGGCCTCTTTGAGGCTGGCGCCGCACTCGACGATCGCATCCGGTTTCATGACGGGATGTCCGGCGGCGGTGAATACGCCATTCATGGCGTCTATCCGTCCGCCGTGAGTGAATCCGACGTAGCCGGTTGTCGAATAGCCGTATTCGACGATATCGGCCGCGACTTTTGCGAAGCCGTCGAGGATGTCGATGTTGTAGCTCATCTGGACGAAAGGTTTTTCGATCTGTTTCTTTACAGAAGCCTGCACATACGGCCAGAGGATGAATCCATCGTAATCATCGTTGCAGGAAAGAGAAAAATAGTCTTCGGATATGAGTTCGGTGGTGATGTTGTTGGGGAGGTTGCTCTCCATGATTCCGTTGATCACTTCGAGGTGGTTGGTCCAGGCGTATTCCCAGATGTTGTTGGTGAAGAAATCGACTTCGGACAGAATGACGCCGATTCTGTATTTCTTCAGTCGTACAAGGTAGTCCGGGTTCAGGAATGTACCCCTGCCCGCGACGCGGACAATGAGATTTTCCTGCACAAGTCTGTCGAGGGCGATCCGGACGGTTCCGCGCGACACGCCATGACGTGCGGCTATTTCGATTTCCGTGGGCAGGCAATCGGAAGGACCGAAACCGGTCGTAAACCAGTCTTTGAGCGCCGAATATAGTTGGTGCTGAAGCGGAAGCGGGCTGTTTCGGTCTACTTGCACGGGAGCCTTCCTGGGCGAATGCGACGCGGCGCGTCTTTATTGGAGAGTACCGCGGCCGATCGGATGACGGCAAGTGCGCTCCCGGCGCTACGGCAGGAATATCGACAATGCCCAGACGATGGCCGCCGCGGCTGCCAGAATGGC
>Ga0209340_1002370_pt1 | contig 11071 bp, 10 predicted proteins | sample EPASupsiteSAE323_FD_187266 | JGI IMG/M metagenome (GOLD analysis project Ga0209340, IMG submission 187266) | Bioremediated contaminated groundwater from EPA Superfund site, New Mexico - Sample SAE3-23 (SPAdes) (version 2) | ecosystem: Environmental > Aquatic > Deep subsurface > Groundwater >... | reverse complement strand
TTTTGTGAAGGACGGCGACCTTGTAGTGGTCACCGGCGGGGTTCCGCTCGGTCTTACCGGAAGCACCAACACCATCCACGTGCAGAGGGTGGGCAAGTCAGCAGACTTGCAGGGTCAGGCCAAGCCCGCAAAATCCGGTTGAATTCGAATCATACCTGAAGCCTAACCGAGCGCCTTTCCGTATTCCCTTTTCATTGTCAAGGCATCCGTTTCAATATTCGGCGACTCCGAGATTATCTCTCCGGAGCAATTGTTGTCAACAAGGCTCCGCGCAAGGAGCGAAAAGTCAGGCGACTTGGCGTCAATTGTCAGGTGTCGGATTTCGCCCTTTATGGAGTACTGTATTCCTGCAAAGTGGCAGTGAAGGTTTTTCGGACCTTCCTTTCCAACAAGGCCGGTTATCGTCTCAAATATCCTGTCGAAGTCCTTCTTGGCATTCATCGCACCGTTTTGCCTCGCGTGCAAATGCGCAAAGTCAATCGTTGGCTTGAACCTTTCAAAGCCGATTTCATCTGCAAGCGCGTAAAGCTCTTCAAGGTTGCCGAACGCGCTCGGCTTTCCCGTAGTTTCGGGGGCAAGAATTGCCTTGTGGATTCCCTCATTTTTCATTTTTTCAAGGACGTCCAGGTAGCCTTCCTTGACATGTTCATAGGCTTTTTTCCTGTCAAGCTTCCCGTAATACCCCGAATGCACGACTACCCTTCCGCCGCCTGCTGCCTCCAAAATCCTCGCAGTGTCGAGTATGCGCACCTTGCTCGCTGCAACCTTGTCGGGCTCGTCCGAGCACAGGTTGATGTAATAGGGAGCGTGCGCTGAGAGCGTTATCTTGTTTTCCTTTGCCGCCTTGCCGCACTCTGTCGCCTTTGCCTGTGCCATGCTTGCATTATGGACGAACTCGAACTCGAAAGCGTCCAGTCCGAGCTTGCGCACAAAAGCAATTCCCGCACGCGAGTCACGCTCAGGACAGGTTAGGGGGATGCCGGCTGTTCCAAAAATCATGGCCACGCAAAGAGTTGATTTGAAAGGGATTAATAGGATTAGCCACCACGTTACTTTTGGCCAGTGCTCATGCGTTGGTCACAAGGCGATATTGATGGCAACAGTCACTTACCTCGGCCACTCCGGCTTCCGCGTGGAGCTTGAGGGGAAAATCCTCTACTTCGACCCGTGGTTCGACCCGCGTCCAAGGTTGGTTGAGCGGCTGGTTCCGCCAGCAGTAAGCGCGGAGAAAATCAAGAAGGCCGACGCCATATTCATCTCAAGCCCGGCGTTCGACCACTTCGACCAGCACGACGTCTCCATTATCGCCGACGGCACTTTCGCGCACGTGGTTGCGCCGGAGGAGGTGCTTGCGCGGCTTGACCTGCAGGACAAGTTCAAGATGTCCGCAGTTGACGGCGACGACTTCGAGTTTTTCGGCCTGCACATCAAGGTGCTTCCCGTACGCAATAACACTCCCGGCTCGGTCGGGTACATAGTGCGCTGCGGAGGCAAGAGCGTCTACTTTGCAGGCGACACCTACGACTTCTACGCACTCGCAAACGTCGAGGCCGACCTTGCGCTCATACCAATAGGCGGCACCCAGACCATGGACGTGCTCTCCGCAGTTAGCGCGCTCAAGAAGATGCGCGTCAAGTACGTCATCCCCTGCCACTACGACACGTTCTCGCGAATAAAGGCCGACCCGTACGACTTCGCAAAGCGCGTCAAGCAGGAGACCAAGGCCCAGGCAGTGGTGCTTGGCGTGGGCCAAACCGCGCGCTTTTAGCAAGTTGCGTCAATTCGGAGTTTTTTTAAGACTCATCGTGCCCTAATACTAATCCTACTAATCGAAGGTGAACTAAGCATATGATTACACACGGAAGGATAGTCGAAGTCAAGGCGACCAAGAAGAAGGACGGCAACGTCACCGGGATGTCGGTCAACGTCAGCGTTGACAGCGTGGCTGCCGAGGGCAACCAGGTCAAGGTGACCTACCTCTACGAGATTTCATACCAGCAGGACATCGCAACAATGTCCATCAAAGGCGAGCTCTTTGCGGACGCAAACTCCGACCTTGGGAAAAAGGTGATGGATGGCTGGAAGAAGAACAAGCAGCTCCCCTCGGACGCGGCTGAGGAAATCATCACCGCGCTCACCTACGCAGGAAGCAGCGTCGGAACGCTCCTTGCCTTTGCAATCAACATCAATGCGCCAATCAACGTGCCGCGCGCAAAGGTCGGGCCTGCAGGGCAGGCGCCGAAGGCAGGCTAATTTCCCTTAGGTGACTTGGGTTGTCCGAAGCCAACGAACTCCGCTCAAAACGCCAGCACGAGGCGGCGTTTAGGGAAAGGAAGCGCAACGTTGGCGCGCTCAACGAGGGTTCTTCAATCCCCGCCAGTCTGGAGCCTCCAGCAACGGACTGGGAGAAGCCGGGCAACCACCCCTATATTTCCATAGCAACAGGCGTGGCTGACTACGCGATTGCCCGCAGCCGGACCAGTCCGGAGTTGTGGAAGAAGCGCATTTCTTGTTTGCGGTTTAAGTCGTTGCACAAGCTTGTAGAAAAGGACGGGACCCTGCACCACTTCGCGCTCAAGAACGCGGAAATGCATATTGAAAAGAACCCGAAAATTGTCGAGAATCAGGAAGACCTTAAGCTGCGGGTACTCCGCGCGCTTGACAAGACGTTCCCGCCAAAGATGCCGCGCAAATGAGCGGGCGTCGCCGGTCTTTTTTTTAAACCAATTCCTATTTTTAAGGCGCTTACCCTTTCGTGCCCGGTCTCATCTTCCGCGCTTGCCAGAGCTTTTCTTCAAACACGAATCCAAAACCCCACCTTTCAGGTTTAAAACCCGTGGCCGCCTCTTTCTTGAAGGTTTCAATGGCCAACCCAACCCCCTTGGAAAGAATCCGCGCCCGCCGCCTGCAAAAACCCGAGGTCGCCACCAATGAGCGCGACGCGGAATTGGCGAGGCGGCTTATCGAGAAGAACGGCACCGTAGGCGTGAGTCGGGCGGAGTATGACGAGCATAGCCGGCTGACTGGCGGCCACGTGTTGAATTCGGGCGTGAGCCCCGCCAAGAAGCTGCCCGGGCCACGCAAGAACCCCCGGCCGCACAGGCCGTACCGCTTCACAAACACCATGGCGGACCGGATGCTTTCGGATGCCATTACCCGCGTTGTGCGCTACCACAACGATTCTCTTGTGAAGCTGAGCCGCAGGACCGCCAAGGTGCTTGTCGCAAGCGACCCAGTCCACCAGCGGATATTGGGCGCGTTGAACGCCATCGGCGAAAAGCGCCAGCTTGACGTCGGCGACAAGAAAAACCAAGCCGTTTTGGTTGCGCACCTAAAAGACGAAATAATGGTCCCGCACAACATTGATTCTTGGCGCGAACTTTTGCGCGAAAGGAAAAAACAGCAGGGTTAGCCTGAATCAAAGTCGGTGCTGGGGAAATAAACGTTTAACGGTCAACCGTCGTGCGCTGGAAAAAGCGCAGCTATTGTTTCAAACAAACTAGAATCAGGATTGGGAGAGGGAAAAAAGTAACCCCCTCTTGCCGAAATGGTACGTGTTGTTTATCCGAACAGGCTCGCCAGTCCAGCTGCAGCCTCTTCTTCCTTCTTCTCCTCGGAGACTTCGGGCTTCTTCTCTTCCTTCTTGGTCTCTGTGGATGCGGCTGGTGCTGCTGCGAAAGCTGCCTGCTTGATTGCGTCCTCGATGTTCACGCCCTCGAGCGCTGCAACGAGTGCCTTGATTTTTGCGGGCTCCTCGTTGACTCCAGCTGCAACAAGGACCTTCTTTACGTTGTCCTCGCTTATGGGCTGGCCTGCGGCGTGCAGGAGCAATGCGGCATATGCGTCTTTCATTTGCATCTCCTCAATTTGTATCGTAAAACTTTATTACTCGCCTACTGGGCCGGTGCTGCGGGTGCAGCTTCCTTTGGCGCTTTGTCCTCAACGACTTTGTTGATAGCAAGCGCCTTTGCCTGTGCTGATGCGAGTATGACTGGTGTTGAATCCTTGTTGTAAATCTCTGCGAACACGCACAGGTTCATCGCCGCCTGGTGGGCCGATGCGAGCTGTGCAATGTAGACCGAGTCATCGACGTCAAGCACGTCCGCCGAGTAAGTCATGGTGCCGGTGTATGCCGACCTCATGGTCATCCCGATTTCGAACGGCTCGATTCCGAGCTTGGTAAGTATCTTTGCAACCGCGTCCGCAATCGGTTCGCCCTTCTTGGCAACAGTCGCGTCGCTTGCAATCACAATCTTGGTTCCCTGGATCTTGGCGTTGATCTTTGCCGCCTTGAGCTCGGTAAGCACCGGGCCTGGCGCAAGCGAAGTCTCGCCGCCTGGGACTACGATGTCTGCGTTTGCAATCATGCCTGTCTTCGCAGGAGCCTTTGCCTTGCTCTGGCGGAGCATCTTTGCAAGCTTGAACGGGTCCTCGTTTGAAAGAAGGAATGCAACGGAGCCGCTCTCGTCGATTGTCTTTAGGAGCGCGTCGAATGCGGGCTTGTTCGCCTTCTCAAGGGCTTTCTTGAGGAGGGTTGCGCGTGTGAGTATGAGTTCTGCCTTTCCGCGGAGCTTCTTCTTGATTGCATTGTAGTGCTTGGACGGAAGGTTCTGGGTGCTGACTATGGCCACGACCTTGTACGCGGTAATCTTCTTGGTGATGTCCGCAACGGCCTGTTCCTTCTGCTTCCGGTTGAGTACCATAAAAATCAACTTATGCCGCTACTGCGACTGGCTTGCCCATGGTCGTCTTGATGTAGATTGACTTGATTTTGCCTTCGGTTGTCTTGTGCTTGATTGCGTCGATTACCGCAACCGTGTTCTCGGCAACCTGGGCGTCAGTCATGCCCTCGTTACCGACAAGGCAGTGGACTACAGGGAGGTATTTTCCCTTGGTGCGAAGCGTGACCGAGCGCTTGGCCTTCTCGACTACGTCGGCAAGGTTGGCGTTGGGCATGATCGGCTTGGGCAGCTTACCCTTGGAACCAAGGACCTGACCAAGCGACTTACCAACAGCAGCCATGAGCTGCGTCTGGGACAAAAGTGAATATTTCAGGAGTTCCTTCTGCTTCTTCTTGTCCGAAGCGTATGAAGGAATCTGCTCGCTGCCGATTACAAGCGGCACGAGCTTCTTGATATCGACTGCCAGCTGGCCGTCTGCGAACACGGCGACCTCAACGGGGCGCGGTGCGTAAGGAAGAGTTACTTCGAGGGTGATGCGGTTTTCAGGCTTGTTGAAGTCGATGTCGCGGAAGTTGATTGCGATGTCGACGCTCTGCTTGAACTTGCGCTTGCCCTTGTTCTCTGCAAGCACTGCAGTGACTGCCTTTGCGACCTTTTCGTTTTCGTAAACCAAGTGTGTTACACCGATGAAAATGATTATTGCCTGCAAAAACCAAAAGCCAGTTTGATGCCATCGGCTTGAAACCAATGGACGAAAAGAACCAGACGCTCTGTTGAGCCTTGATTCCCTCCTGCCTAGGGCAGTCCAAACGGGTTTAGCATTTCTGCGGAACTATGTAGTGAAGGTAATTGTTTATAAAACTGAGGGAAAGCAACCGGCAGCTATTCTTTCAGGCACTTTTCCTTGTCCGGTATGAATACGAATTCCTTGCCCCTGCGCAACTTGTGCAGGTAGCCCATCTTTGCCAGTTTCAGCAAGTCCGTCCTTGCCGTCTGGTATGTGGTCCTGTACCGTTCCTGCATTTCCTGGATTGTAATCTGTTTCGCGCTCTTGTTGGTTATGATGAGGATATCTGCTTGTCGCATGTTCAATTTCGGGTTCTTCCTGACTGCTTCGAGCATTCTCCTGTTTTCCTGCGCCGTCTTTTCAAGGTATTTCTCAAACATTCCAACCGCTTTGTCAAGGGAGTGCAGGTTGAACCTTACAAAGTACGTTACGTCGTTGCTGTCATATTCCGTGTATAGGTAGGCCCGTGCGTATTGTGCCGGCGCCTCCTTTATCGTCCTTGAAACCGCAATGTATTCGTAGTATTGGTATCCTTGTGAGATAAGGTACCAGTAGAAGAGCGCCCGGGCGGTTCGGCCGTTTCCGTCGTTGAATGGATGTATGTATCCAATCATGTAGTGGAGGATTGTCGCCTTGATTATTGGGTGGAGGTAGTAGTCCGCAGGCTCGGCGTTTGCAAATTTGCACACTTGGGATATCAGCGGCCCTATCTTCTCGTAGTCTGGCGGTTCGTATATCGGCGTGCCTGGGTCGTCCCTGGCGTAGACTTTTACTTCGTTGTCCGTCCTGAACGCGCCCTCGTAATCCGGATTTTCCAGCGTGTCCTTTGTTATGCGCCGATGGATTTGTTTGATTATCTCCGGCGTAAGCGGTTCGTTCGAAGCAGTGTTTTCACGGATGTGTTTCATTGTCAGGTAGTTGTTGACAATCATTTTTTCAGACGTGTTGCGTGGCTTTCGGTTTTCCCTCAGCATCTGTTTTGCAATCACCCTGCTTGTAGCTGCCCCTTCCAACTGGCTTGATGCGATTGCCTCTTCCATCAGCGAATTGGATAGGTATTTTTTCTGAAGCGCCGGTTCAGGATTTCGCCCGTCGATGTTCGCCTTGCCTCCTGCTCGGATGTCCAGTTCATGCAGCATCTTTTCAATTTGGGGGGTCTGGGCGTATTGCAGCACTATTTCCCCCAAGGGTATGGATATCACATTGAACCTCCTTTGGGCGCGTACGTATGTCCAGAGTACGGTTTTGTCTATTTCCTTGAACCTGTCATCGTGCTTGATTTCATCCCAGTGCAGGTAGCCCGCATTGACTATTTTTATGAATGGTCGGTATTTGTCAAATTCGGAAAGCCCTTCGGCCGAAAGCACTTTGGCAAAGCGGGCCTCTAGTTCGTTCTCACTTGGTGGTTTTTCTGGAAGCTTCATTTCACTCAACTACTAATTTGACATTCATTAGTAGTTGTTAGTAGTTGGGAATGAATATTAACCTATCTACTAATTTGACATTCATTAGTAGTTGTTAGTATTTGCGTCTATGTGCCGGATTTGCTTGAATACTGTTAAAAGGCGTTCTGGAGGAATCTTATCATGGCCTCTTCACTACTGTCCAAGTTCTCTGTCTTCGCCTTTTTTGCCTGCTTTCTGTTGCTTGCAGGGTGCGTTTCGCAGCCAGCACCGATTGCGTCAGCAGTCCCTTCCACAATTCCTTCGGCAATGCCGACTATTTTTGCCACTCCAACGCCTTCCGTTGCCGCAGTCCAGTCGCACCCGTTCATCAACACCGAACCAATTCAAGCCCATTTTGAGGCAGGTGAGATTGCCCGGCTTTGCGGCGAGCAGGTGAACAAGTCAAAGGCTGCGCTTGACGCAATCGCAGCCCTTCCAAAGGACAGGCAGCCAACAGCTCTTTTTGAATTCGAGACTGCCATTGCCGATTTTAACGACGTGCTCACACCACTCTATTTCATGGGCTACGCCTACCCGGATGCCAACGTGTCAGCTGAAGCTTCGGGATGCGAAGTGAAGTATTACCAGTTCCTTGTTGATGCGTACACCCGCAAGGACGTCTACGACATCATCAAGAAGTTCCCGCAAACAGGACGCGACGAGGGACGGCTTTACAACAAGACTATCGAGCAGTTCGAGCATTACGGCCTGAACCTGCCAAAGGAGAAGCTCGACGCTATCCGGGTGCTGAAGATGAACCTGTCCGCAATCGAGGCCAAGTTCACTGCAAACCTCAACTCGGACAACACGACAATAATCTTTTCCAAAGAGGAGCTTGACGGCGCGCCAGAGGATTTTTTGAATCGGCTTGAAAAGACCGCCGACGGCAAGTATGTGGTCACGATGAAGTACCCTGACTACGACGCGGTGATGAACCTAAAAAACAACGAGACGCGCAAGCGAATGCGCTTTGCATTCAACAACCACGGCGCGCCTGTAGAAAACACCCTGTTGTTGGAGGACGCGCTTTTGGTACGCCAGCAAATAGCAAACCTGAGCGGCTACGCAAACTGGGTGGACTACCAGACCAGCACGCGGATGGCAAAGAACGCAAGCACCGTCGAGGCGTTGATATCGGCCCTCAAGCCAGGTGCAGTGGAGTCAAGCAGGGCACACATTGCGGCGCTCCTTGCGTACAAGCGCACAATTGAGCCGAACGCCACGAGCGTGGAGCGGTGGGATGTGGGCTACCTTGAAGGCCAGATTACGCAGAAGCAATATGCACTTGATTCCGGTTTGGTGTCCGAGTACTTCCCGCTGGACTCCACAGTCGAGGGGATGTTCTCAATCTTTTCAGGGGTATTTGGCGTGCGATTCGAGCAGGTCGCAAACGCAACCACCTGGCACCAAGACGTGCGTCTTTACCGCATAGTTGACCCTGCGACCAACGCCTCGCTTGCGTACTTCTATTTCGACCCGTTCCCGCGCAACGGAAAGTACAGCCACAACGCGTTGGTCCCGCTGGTCTTCGGCCGCATGGTCAACGGCTCTTACAACGCGCCTGTTGCTGCAATACTTGCAAACCAGAACCCCGCAGATGCAGGAAAGCCGGCCCTGATGTCCCATTCTGAAGTCGAGACGCTGTTCCACGAGTTCGGCCACGTGCTGCAAGTGACCCTCACCCGCGCGCCCTACGCAAGCCTGTCGGGATTGAATGTCGCCTGGGACTTCGCGGAGATGTCCTCGCAGACTTTGCAGGGTTGGGCGTGGGAGCCGCAGGTAATCGACGCGATTTCGTCCAACTACAAGGACGGCTCGAAGATGCCTGTGGAAATGCGCGACAAGATACTCGCTGCTCACAGCTTCAGCGCAGGATATGACTTTGCAAACGTCCTTGATGTCTCGGATTTCGACCTTAAGATCCATAAAGCGCACGGCCCGGTGAACACCACTGCGGTCTCAGACGCCCTTGACAGGGAATACCTGGGGCTTACGCCGCAGGAAGGGACGCACTTCCCGGCGACATTCCTCCAACTAATGGGCGGTTACGACGCGGGGATATACGGCTTCATCTGGTCGGACGTGTTTTCGCAGGACTGCTTTGCGCAGTTCCAAAAGGAAGGGCTCTTCAACGCAACAACCGGCGCGCGCTACCGCAAGTGGATTTTTGAGAAGGGCAACATGGAAGATGGCGACAAGCTCCTCGAAGGGTTCCTCGGACGGCCTGCGAACACGGATGCATATTACAAGAAGCTTAACATAACTGTCAAGGCAGGTTAGTCTTATGGCAATTGAAAATTCATCCAACCAATCAGATTCGATTTCTCCGGCCGAGGTCGTCGAGCCAATCCGCAGCCACTACGAGCCCGGCGAGGTCACAATGCTTTGCGACGAGTGGATTGCAAAGACCAAGGCGCGGCTTGACGCAATAGTTGCGCTTCCTGAAAGCCAGCAGCCAAACGCGCTCTTTGAGTTCGAGGAAGCGATGTCTGACTTTGGCGACGCAGTTGGCCAGCTGATGATTACCGGCAGCCTATATCCGGATGCAAAAATCTCCGCGGAAGGCTCGGCGTGCGAGGAGAAAGTCGGCCATTTCTCAGTCGAGGTCCACACGCGAAAGGACATCTACCAGATAATCAAGAAGTTCCCCCCAACCGGAGAAGTCGAGCGGAGGCTTTACGAAGAGACCGTGAAGGGCTTCGAGCTGAACGGACTGAACCTTCCAGACGACAAGCTTGCGCAGGTTCGCGAACTCAAGCAGAAGCTGTCTGCGCTTGAGGTGAAGTTCGGCACAAACCTCAACCTGGACAAGTCCACGATTGCGTTTACAAAAGAGGAGCTTGACGGTGCGCCAGAACGTTTCCTTGGCCGGCTTGAAAAAACCGCCGACGGAAAATTCATAGTAACTATGAAGTATCCTGACTTGGAAGCAGTGATGCTCAACGCAAAAAGCGGGGAGACGCGCAAGCGGATGCGTTTTGCGTTCAACAACCGCGGCTTGCCGGAAGAAAATACGAGGCTTCTGGAAGAGGCGGTGCTGCTTCGCCAGCAGATTGCGCGCATCAGCGGCTATGCTTCGTGGGTGGACTACCGTACTGCAATGCGCATGGCAAAGAACGCGGCCAACGTCAAGGCTTTCATCGCAAACCTCAAGCCCGCAATAATCAGCAAGGCAAAAGCCGACCTTGCTGCGCTTCTTGAGTTCAAGCGCACCTTGGAGCCAGGCGCAACTGCCGTGGAATGGTGGGACGTCGCCTATTTGGAAAACCAGTTGAAGAAGACAAAATATGCCCTAGACGAGGACAAGGTGCGCGAGTACTTCCCCCTTGACTCGGTAATGGCCGGAATGTTCTCCCTGTTCTCAACAGTATTTGGAATCAGCTTTGAGAAAGTCGAAAACGCGAAAGTCTGGCACAAAGACGTGCTTCTTTACAGCGTCTCAGACAGGCAGTCCGGCGACGTCCTTGGCTACGTCTACTTTGACCTGTTCCCGCGCGAAGGAAAGTACGGCCACGAGGCGATGAACCCGACAATTTCGGGCAGGAAAGTCAACGGCAAATACAACAAGCCCGTTGCGGTGATAATGGCAAACAAGAACCCCGCATCGGATGGCAAGCCTTCGCTTCTTACTCACGGAGAAGTGGAGGGGATGTTCCACGAGTTCGGCCACGCCTTGCACTCGACGCTCACCCGCGTTCCGTACGCAAGCCTTTCAGGCAGCAGCGTCGCCTGGGATTTTGTGGAAACTCCCTCGCAGACTTTGGAGCGCTGGCCGTGGGACGCTCAGGTAATAGACATGCTTTCGGGCCACTATTCGGACCGCTCGCAGAAGATTTCCGCAACGATGCGCGACACTTTGATTGCGCTCCGGAACCTGAACCAGGGATACTCGTACGCGTCCCTTCTTGGCCGGGCCGAGTTTGACGTGAAGATGCACGAGGCTAACGGCCCTGTTGATTCAACCGCGCTTTCGGATGCCGTGATGCTGGAGTACACCGGTCTCGGCCCGCAGGAAGGCACGCACTTCCCTGCAACTTTTGGCCACCTGATGGGCGGCTACGACTCCGGGTACTACTGCTACGCCTGGTCGCGCGTCTATGCAATCGACTGCTTTTCGCAGTTTGAGAAGGAAGGTCTCTTCAACCCAAGCACCGGCG
>Ga0209340_1002369_pt1 | contig 11077 bp, 9 predicted proteins | sample EPASupsiteSAE323_FD_187266 | JGI IMG/M metagenome (GOLD analysis project Ga0209340, IMG submission 187266) | Bioremediated contaminated groundwater from EPA Superfund site, New Mexico - Sample SAE3-23 (SPAdes) (version 2) | ecosystem: Environmental > Aquatic > Deep subsurface > Groundwater >... | reverse complement strand
GAAGGCGATGGTCGAGCTTGCGGAGTCGGCAAGAAAGAGCAAGGACTTCCACAGTTTTTTCAAAGGTTCGATGGGCCTTGCATTGAAGCACGGCGCAGCAGAAGGGAGTTTGGATTACGCGCTCGGGCTGTTGAAGGGAAGCGGCTCTTTGCCTTTCAACCCGCTGGCGCTTGACTCGGGCAAGGCACAGGTTGCATTGAAGGCAGGCAAGTTGAGTCCGCGTGATTTTCATTTGGTGAACAACTGGCGCAATTTCTACCAGCTTGCCAGGGAAGGACACCCCGCATTGAAGGATGTCATCAAGAAGCTTAAGGGATGATTTTATTTTGACCAGGACAGTCGCAAAGTCTAGTAGCAAAAAGCCAGCAGCCAAGCCCGTAAAGGCAAGGAAGGCTTCGGCAAAGCAAGCAAAGCCACCCAAGGCCGTGAAGTCTTCGGGTGCAGGCAAGGCGTTCTACCTCAAGGTGCACGTCTCGCGCTTCTCAACTATTGTCGCGGTGTGCGACAAGGCGTGCCTGGGAAAGAAGTTCGAGTCAAATGGCCTAATCCTTGACCTTGCCACCCACCGCCGGTTCTACGAAGGCGAGCTGGTGGGCGAAGAGCAGGTAAAGGAGGCCCTTTGCAATGCTTCCTGCGCCAACATCGTAGGCGACAAGTCCATTGAGCTAGCCTGTTCTGCGATGAATGTTTCCAAGGCAGGCGCGAAGAAAATTGGCGGAGTTTCCCACCTCCAAGTATATCGTGTGTAATGCAACTGTTGTTGCGGACAAAGAATACCGATGGTTATCGCGCATAGCCCCACTGAGATTGCGTTGCGTAAACGTTTAGTGGATATGACTAGCCCCGACAACCCGAATGTCAGCGGTACGCGTGAAGTCGTCAGGGCTGCTGAAGCGGTGACGGGGATTGCCTGGAAGCTTTACGACCGCCAGCCCGGAATCAATTCGGATGTGCTGAAGGCTCACGTGGAAGCGGTTCTTTCGCAAATCAACGGCTTAAGGCCCGACGCCTCGAATTACGAGTTGAAAAAGGCGTTCGGCCGCGTCGAGGATTATGTTTCCAAGAACGTTCCGGACGTATACGACGAGGAACGCAAGCCGTTCTTGGATCCGCAGCACCCCGGGCACAAGAAGTCCGTGCTGATGATAAACTCGTTTTTTTCAAAAAACCCGCAGTACCTGCCTGAAATCGTGAAAGCAGCGTCGGATGTCGTGTCCTTTGACCAGGGCGCCCACCGGGATTTCGTGGGCAATTCAAGCTATGGTGCGTATTGGAAGGCAATCAACCGGTCTGACAAGCCCGCGGACGATGAACGGCAAGGCCTGAACGTCTCACGCGCGGTCAATACCGTTGTGCAGAAGTTCCTGCGCGCAGACCCCAACATAAAACTCGAAGACCTTCGCGTGCATTCCCGCCAAGCCATCAAGAAAGCGTGCCAGGAAGGCACGCTTGGGGCAGTTGACGATTACATACGCAAAAACAAGCTCAATGTCTTTCCAATGGCGCAGTCGAATTCAAACGGCCAGGACGTTGCCGCGGCAAGGGTGCTGATTGACTGCGTTTCGAAAGGCGCGCACCTTAAGCACCATTATTTGGAACGTGTCATCCAGAAACTTGATCAGAAGCGCCGCTCTGACGAATACCGGCCATAGTTTTTTTGTGATTGCAATGGGTCGAATGACACGATTATATGAAAAGGCGAAGGATGCTGTCAAGTCCATCTTTGCATCCAAGCCCCCCGAACCGGTGCGGCCTGGTCAGGCGGAGTCTTGGGCCATCAAAAGGCAAGCCGATCAGTATTCAAGGGAGCGCAGGCGCGGCGAAGAGCTTAAGGACGCGCGTGATGATGCCCGGCTTGTGGAAACGCGGCGAGTCTGGGACGAGGCGTTCAGGAAAAAGGAACCCGCAAAGTTCGAGTCCGACCCCCACGATTGGATGTGGGAAACCGGCCGCAAGCCCGGCGTTTACGAGAGGCACCTCCGCGGCAAGGCAGACGCGTTAATCCGCGGGCGCAACGACAAGGCCCAAGCATATGGGGACATGATTGCCAGAAACACGCTCAAGCACGGGCCGGCAGACTGGATGTTTGAGGACGGCCCCAACCCCCCTTCAGTTCTTGGCCGCAAGGCAGTTGACCGGCCTGACATTATCCGCAAGCCGCCCCGCACAAGGCCAACCGTCACCGAGGAGTCAATCCCGGACAACCGGTCGTTTGGAAAGAAGGTTGCGGACAAGTTGAAGGGGTTGCTGTGGTGGCGAAAGCCGAAGGCCCCGTCCGAAGTGGTCATTGCAAGGAAATGGGTGCCCAAGGAGGTTCCAAGGCAAGCCGGAACGGAAAGCCCAAAGGAGCCCGTGTCAAGCGAAGATGAGTGGCTTTCGGATGCCTACAAGTCCGACCTCTGGAAACTGCATGAGGCCAAGAAGGAGTATGAGCGCCGGACTCCTGCGGATGCCTTGGCTGACCTATACTCTTCTTTCGGGCTTCCAAAGAACGTTGCAGAAAACGATTATGCTGAATTGTGCCGCCGTTTCCGGAGCAAGAACACTGTTGAAGCGCTTGACCTGGTCGCCAAGAAGATTAGGCTTCGCACCGGTAAGGCGGACGGCCTTGGGGCGTTTGTGCAGTATGGGCATTTCCTGAAGGATGGCACTGCGCAGGCCGCAAACAACAGGAAAGACTGGCAGCGCGGGCTTGAAGGGCACCGCGAGTCGATCCAGAGGCTTACCAACCAGGCGATGGGTTTGAGAATGCAGATTGAGCGGTCCAAGCAGGGTTCGCCGCAGCTTGAAGGCCAGCTTGCGTTGCCAGAACTGGCCGGGCCTGAAAACAACCCGCAGTTGAAAAGCCCCCTTGAAAAAAAGTATGATTTGGTCCTGCAGAAGTTGAAGGCTGCGCACGGCGCGTATGCCGAGGCAAAAGAACAGGCGGAGTGGGTGGTTTCAGACCTCGCGTTCCAGCCCGACTCAAGTCCCGTTGTCTGGGATGGCGTGAGCGTCAACCCTACTGGGCGGGACGAGGACAACTTGCTTTTGGCAAGGGAGTTCATCGAGAAGGCGAACAAGGAGCCGATGCCCCCGGCAAGGCCGATGGTCAAGGGCAGGGATTACGATCGCGAAATAGAGTACCGGGGGCCGAAGCTTCCCGGGCCGACTTATGATTCCAAAGGCAACCGGATTGTGCCTCCGCTTCCAAAGCAGTTGACTGAAGGCAAAGGAAGCCAAGGTGCGAAGAAGCCATTGCGTAGCGTAACTCGTACTGGTGAATAGGCTCTTCAGGTCTTCTTCCCTTTTCATCCGTTCAGCTTTTTTTCTCTTCAGCCGGCGTCTTCTTCGGGTTTTAGGGTCAAAGAAACCCGGTCGGGCTTTGGAAGCAAAGCCGTTGGCAAGGGTATGAGCAACGCTTATTAGTTTATCACTTGATTAATTTACTTGTTGATTAATATGTCCGCAACTGCCTTCGTCACGTTCAAGCCCCGCAACCTCGACCGCTACCCGCGCCTGGACACCGTGCTTATGGTGGAGAAGGCACTTTACGACAACAAAAGCGACGCGACTTTAACGGAAATCTGGCGTGCGCTTCCTAAAAAAGTCCTCTGGACAACCTACACTACGATTTTGGACTACCTTGAATACTCCGGCAAGATTCACGTGGAGCCGGACAAGACCGTGACGTGGCTGTGGAACCCCGAACTGATGGAGAAAGTCAAAAAGCAGGGCGTCACCAAGAAGGACGTTGTTAAGGCAGTCCGAGAGATTGGTGATAAACTATACGAAATGGAGTCGAATAAAAAGCAATGAAGAATTCTCCTTAGCCCTTCTTCTCTCCGTCCGTTCAGCTTTTTTTCTCTTCCGCAGCGTCTTCCTTCTTCGGCGAGTAGTACTTCTTGGCAGCGTCGACCTGCGTCTGGGAGCCAAGCTCGAACCACGGTCCGGAGTAGACGTAGCCGAACAGTTTCTGCTTTTCAGCAATCAATGGAAGGAGGTCGGACTCGAAGCTCTTGATTCCGGGCTTGTATAAGTCGAAAATCTCAGGCTCGCAAATGGCGATGCCAGCGTTGACCAGGTTGCTTGAGGTTGAGTCGGGCTTTTCGGAGAAGTCGATGATTTGGCTTCCGCGCATCTTTGCAACCCCATAGTTCTTGGCATCGCGCACGTTCGCCAGGGCAAGCGTGCACAGGGCCTTGTTTGCCTTGTGGAATTGAATCATGTCGGAAATGTCAAGCTCGTCGTACAAAACGTCGGCGTAGGAGAGTATGAACGTGTCCTTGACCAGGGGCTTTGCCAAAAGCAGGCCTCCGGCGCTTCCGGAAGGCGAGTTCTCCCACAGGTAGTTGATTTTCATCCCGATGGATTTTCCTTCCTGCAGCTTGGCCTTCATCCCTTCGCCCTGCATTGAAAGGCAGATGATGGCCTCGTCCAGGCCGTATTTCTTGAACTGGCCGATGATGTGTTCAATCACCGGCTTGCCGCCGACTTCCAGCAGGGGCTTGATTGTCTTTCCGGATGGCAGGGCGAGCCGCTCGTCGCTTCCTCCTGCAAGCACAACCGCCTGGCGGGCAAGCGTGGAGGACAGGGCCTTCTTGAGGATGCGGTCTATTGCGTGGGAGCGGTTCTTGACCTCGTGGCCGTCTATGGTGTTGTCAATCTGGCGAAGCAGCGTGTCGTCGATGGTGATTGTGATTCGCTCCACTCTAATAGTCTACCCCTATGTAGTATCAAAAGCTTGCAATATAAAGCATTCATACTCTGTAATACTTACAACTCTTGGTTGCAAGAAAACCTTTAATAATTCATACTTCTTCATACTTTTGCCTAAGATGGGGCGGCCAGATGGCGTCTCACAGGCGAAGGGAAGACATCAATAGAAAACCGAACAGAGTGGAAGGGGAGGAGGGCCAAAGGGCTTCAACCCAACGGGGGTAACCCGGTGTGTGACTAGGCGGCTTGGAAGCCAAAATCGCCCTCTTTCTCATTCCCGTCAAATCCTTGCCTGGGCGTATTGTGCGCATATTTCAACTCAAATAGGGGAGTGTATACTAAATGGACCATAACCTGTCACTGGACTTTGTTCGCGTCACCGAGGCTGCGGCATACGCATCAGCGCACTGGGTAGGCAGGGGCGACAACGAGGCCGCTGACCAGGCTGCGGTCACAGCAATGCGCGACGCCTTCAACACGATGGACATGAAGGGCGAAATCGTAATCGGAGAGGGGGAGCGCGACGAGGCGCCGATGCTCTACATAGGCGAGCACGTCGGCAATGGTTCGGGGACGGAAATCGACATCGCAGTTGACCCCCTTGAAGGCACCAACATCTGCGCCAAGGGAGGAATCAATGCCATCGCAGTGATGGCAGCAGGACCCAAGGGCACGCTTCTCAAGGCGCCGGACACTTATATGGACAAGATTGCAGTAGGCCCCAAGGCCAAAGGCGCGATTGACATCAACGCAAGCGTGCAGGACAACATCTACTCGGTTGCCGACAAGCTCGACAAGGACCCGGCTGAGCTCACCGTAATCATCCTCGAGCGCGACAGGCACAAGGACCTCATACACCAGGTGCGCCACGCTGGCGCGCGAATCAGGCTCATCGGCGACGGCGACGTGTCAGCCGCAATATCAACCGTATTCGACTACTCCGGCATAGATATGCTCCTTGGAATCGGCGGCGCGCCTGAAGGCGTGCTCGCTGCAGCTGCGCTCAAGGCCCTTGGGGGCGACATGCAGGGAAAGCTGAAGTACCGCAAGCCCGAGGAGCGCGAGCGCGCAATCAAGATGGGCATCGGCGACCCCGAGCGCACCCTAAAGCTTGACGACCTGGTCAAGGGCGACCAGTCCATTTTCGTGGCATCCGGAGTGACCGACGGCCCGCTCATCAAGGGCGTGCGCTTTGCCGAGCACGGCACCACAATCAGCTCGGTGTCCATAGACGGCCAGACCGGGACGATGCGCTTCGTGGAGTCCCAGCACCACTTCAAGAGCCAGTCGCACGACTACTGGCACAAGATTCGGGAAGACAACAAGCACAACTGCAAGCCCAAGGCCGCAAAATAAAAGCCCCGGCTTTGTGGTTTTTACAGGTCAAGGAATCATATTACCAAAATCATTTTTGGAGGTAGGTTTAGGAAATGGCAACTGAATTCAAAGCCCCCGCACTCAAGGACCTCGACGTGAGCCTCGGCAAGCGCACGAGGCTGCACCGTCTTTTGTACGAACACGGCCCCAAGAACGGCACTTTGATGATTCTTCCCTACGACCAGGGGCTCGAGCACGGCCCGGTTGACTTTTTCCCCAATCCCGCAAGCAAGGATCCCGAGTACGTGATGAAGCTTGCAAAGGAAGGCGGCTACTCCGCTGTTGCAGTTCACATCGGCCTGGCAAGGAAGTATATGAAGGACTACGTTGGTGAAGTGCCCCTTGTGCTCAAGCTCAACGGAAAGACCACAATCCCGTCGGACGCGCAGGCGTTCTCGCCCCTAACCGGCACTGTTGAGGAGGCTGTTGCGATTGGAGCTGACGCAGTGGGTTACACGCTCTACACCGGTTCCCCGGCACAGGACCGCGACATCGCCCAGCTTACTGCTGTTCGCAACGAGTGCGAGAGGTTCGGGATGCCCCTCATAGTGTGGTCGTACCCGCGCGGCGAGGCCATTGACAAGAAGGGCGGCCAGACTTCCCTTTATGCAGTTGACTACGCAGCCCGCGTGGCAAACGAGCTTGGCGCTGACATCGTGAAGGTCAACATACCCAAGAAAGTCAAGCCCGAAAAGATGGCGGACTACGAGAAGCTCTGCAGTAAGGACGACGACTACAAACAGTACATCGCGCTGGAAAGCGCATCCGATGAGGAGCGCGTCAAGCGGGTCGTCGAGTCAGCGGGACGCACCATGGTGCTGATTTCGGGCGGGGAGAAGATGGGTGATGCCGACCTTGTCAAGAAGCTTGAGAACGTGATGAAGGGCGGCGTGACCGGCATAATCTTCGGACGCAACATGTGGCAGCGCGACCACAAGAACGCGATTGCCATGACCAAGCAAATCAAGGAAATGATGGGAAAATACGGACGCTGATTTGCGGCGTTGCCTGGTTTTCTTTGCTTTTTTCCATTCCCTTTTTTATTTCCTTTTTCTTTCATTTTGCCTTCTGTTTTTTCCTTTTTTCTCTTGCATTTTTTCACCGTATCCCACGGGGCCTTTTTCTAGCATTTATATACCTCCAAAGTGTTATTCCTCCAGAGGGGAAACCACATGGATTATCCGAAGTTTTTCGCATTCTTTCTAATCTTTGCGTCAGCTGCGCTTCTTGCGGGGTGCGTCGACCTTTCAGGCGGCACCGCAACCGCCACCCCGCAGGCACAGCCGTCGCCAGTCCCTTCAGCAGCACCCTCGTTGGAGCCGTCGCCTGCCCCTGTTTCGTCAGTGCCTTCGATTGCGCCGGAGCCATCGCCTGTTGAGGAAGTGTCCCCCACTCCCTCGCCTGAGGCCTCGCCTTTGCCGTCCCCATCCCCGGAGGCTTCGCCTTCTCCGTCGCCGTCACCCACTCCTGTAGTCTCGCCAAGGCCGGCTGCAGCGACCCCGACTCCCATAGTGAACTTCACGTTCTATAATTACATCAACGACTACATCAAGGGCGAGTCAGGGCGTTCGACCACCAACCTTTACGACGGCGGCACTGACACGAGTGCGGCGTTCTCGTTCGGCTCGGGCTCGCTTTCGGCGCTTCCCGACTTCAGCGTGACAAACGGCCGGGGCTCAAGCGTGACTGAGACGCAGGCGCTTTTCATCGGCGCGCACGTGCGCTATGATGGGGGCTCAAGCTCGTCCGTGATTGCGGACAAGCCGCGCATGTCCTATGCCGTCTCGTTCAGCGGCGCCCTTCCCCTGTGCTGGGACACCACGAACACCTCCTCAAGCTGTGCGGAAATCGACCGCCTTGAGACCAACACCGTAATCAGGATGCTTGGCTACAACTGGCTGGTTTTGGACTACACCACGAGCGGGGACAACGTCTCGTCAATAACCCTTGGCAAGGTCCTTTCAAGCGCAACCGGAATGGTCCAGGGAGACTCGATGTGGATTGGCGCAAACTCGAAGGCAACGCTTACCGAGTTCTCGATGGCAGGCTCGGTCCGCGGCGTGCCCAGGCTCACCAACTTCAAAGTCGAGACCCCCGCTGACGGCGCGATGGTTGCGCAGCTTACAACAGGTGACTACGTCAACGTGAGCGGAATCACGATGCGGGTCAACCGCGCCTACGTCGACGAGAACTCCACTGTCCGTGCGGACGTCACCGCGATGTCCAACGTGCTTACGCTGACAAGGAACCTGCACATAGACTCCTCAAGCAACCTGTATTGGTATGCCGACATCACAAGCGCAGTATCCGGAAATTCCTCGGCAATAAGCAGGATATTGATATATTCAACTTTCCCCAATGCAAGGCCCGGCGACAAGCTTGTCACGAACGATTCCATGACCGTCATCCCCGGAGAGCCTGCTTTCGAGCTTTCCTATGCAGGGCTTGCGGTCACCAACGAGACCTATGACATGCTCAGCCTCACCATACGCAACAGTTCGACGCAGTACAGCGAGCTGGGCTATTGGAACGGGCCTTTCCTTGAGGTGGTCAGCGGCATCCCCGACGCGTTCCGCCATTCCTCCGACGGCAATATTGTGAACCGCTCGATGATACGCATCCCGCTTATGGAAATGACCGGAACAACCGGAGTGGTGGTTTCAGCTGGCACGCCGCTTCTACAGAACACGAGCGGCTACTGGCTCTCGTTGTCGTCGATTCCTGCCTACACTTACTCTTCTTCCGAGTCTGCGGCCATTACCTTCAGCTATGGTGCGAACCTGTCCAGGGTTTGCGTTGCGGACCACGCGTCGGACGGTTCGGCGGACACGCGCTACATCTGCGCGCTTCTGAACCCGGCGCTGGGCAGCGGGCAGTTCATAGACGACAGCGGCTTGACTTCCGCGACCAAGCTTGCATATGGCGCCGCAGACAGCACTCCTGCCAAGGCGGCGAACTTTGTCACCGACCGCGGCTCGCGCATAATCTCGGTCCAGCCCACGCAGGCCCTGATAGAATACGCGCGTGCTGTTGTGAAGGCAAGGTTCGTTGTCAAAAACATCGCCCAGAACTCCACTTCCTTTGCGCCCGCAAATGTAGTGACGAGGGGTACCTCGCCCGCAACCGGGCTTGTGGTCAGCAACCCCAACCCGTGGTGGTGCTTCTGCAAGGGGCAGCCGTGGTGCTTGTGGTGCAACTAGGTTTCGGCTGCACGCTGGAGCAGAATCAGTTAGGCACTACCTTCTTTTCGTTCTTTTTCTTTATTCTTCCTTTTTTTCCACGATAAATTCGTCAGTGCGCAGCTTCGTGTGGTATCTCTTCGCAAACCTGTGCGCCTCGTCGCGTATTGCCTGCAATAGCTTCAGGCCCGCGCTTTTTTTGTCAAGCACAATCGGCATGCTGCGTGTCGGGGTGTAGACTTCCTCGTTGCGTTTTGCAAGCGAGATTATCGGGATGTCGCGTTCTCCTAGCTCAAGCAAAGCCTCAATGGCCGCGTGCAGCTGGCCCTTGCCGCCGTCAATGACAATCAAGTCGGGAAGCTGGGCGTTCTCTTCCAGAAGCCTCCGGTATCTGCGGCTGACTGCTTCCTTTATTGCGTCGAAATCGTTCTGGCCAGTCAGCGTCTTCATCTTGAACTGCCTGTAGTTGTCCTTGTCCGGCGCGCCATCCTTGAACCGCACCATGCTTGCGACAGTGTTTTCCTTTCCGAGGTTGGAGATGTCGAAGCACTCCATCACACGCGGGAGCAATGGCAGCCGGAGTGCGGACTTGAGCTCGCCAAGTGCTGGCGAGACAGTGGTGTTCAATGCGATTGCCGCGTTCTTCTCCACCAAGTCCAGAAGCTCCTTCTTGCTGCCCTTCTTGGGAACGAATATGTGTACTTTTTTGCCGGCCTTTGAGGACAGGTATTCCTCAAGTGCTGGTGCTTCCTCAAGTTCCTGCGCAAGGACGATTTCTTCCGGAATATGCGCATAAGAATAGTATTCGCGTAAAAACTGCGGCACCAGGTCCGCAGTTGCGTCGAAGCGGAACGTCTGCCTCTGCTTGATTGTGCCGCGGGTAAGGTTGAACACCTGGCCGCAGGCCTTGGTGCGGTCAGCTGCAAAGCCGATGAAGTCCTGGTCAAATGCCATGCGCTTTTCCATCTTCTGCTCCTCGCCCAAGCCGCCCAAAGCCTTGATTTGCTCGCGCAGCTTCAGCGCTTCCTCGAAGCGCTGGTTCTTGGAAGCCTCGGCCATCCTCTTGCCAAGCTCCAGGATGAGCGTCTCGTTGTTGCCCTCAAGGCTGCGCACCGCAGAGTCAATGTTTGCCTTGTAATCTTCCTTGGATATTTTCCCGATGCAGGGAGCGGAGCACTGGCCGATGTGGTAAAGCAGGCACTCGCGCTTTGGCAGGTGCTTGCAGGTGCGAATCTTGAAAGTCTTGCGCAGCGCACTCATCGCTATTGCGCGCTGCTCGCCGAACACGAACGGGCCAAGGATCTTGCCTTTTTCCTTTCCGCTGAGCTTTCGCACAGTAAGCAGTCTTGGAAATTCCTCGTCAGTAACCAGCACGTAAGCGTACCGGAACGAGTCCTTCAAATCAATGTTGTACTTGGGCCGGTTCTTCTTGATGAGGTTGGATTCAAGCACCAGCGCCTCGATTTCGTTGTCAGTTACGATGAACTCAACTGTGTCTGTTTCCGCTACCTGGCGCATAGTCTTGTCCGGCAGGTCGGCATTCTCGCGGAAATAGGAGGCAACCCGCTTCTTTATGTCCTTTGCTTTCCCGATGTAGATGATTTCGCCTTTTGCGTCCTTCATCAGGTAGACTCCGGGAAGGGAAGGTGCGTTGAAGGGCTTGACCATGTGTTTCGCCTATTGCTCGTTGGGGGTGAATGGGCAGGAGTGGTTATTTGGGTTCCTTTCGTTTGAGTTCCTTTACCTTGTCGAAGTCGGAGTCCATGCTGTAGATTTCGCGTTCGCCTTGGAGTATTGCGCACGCGGCATGGATGGAGTCTCTC
>Ga0209340_1002368_pt1 | contig 11081 bp, 12 predicted proteins | sample EPASupsiteSAE323_FD_187266 | JGI IMG/M metagenome (GOLD analysis project Ga0209340, IMG submission 187266) | Bioremediated contaminated groundwater from EPA Superfund site, New Mexico - Sample SAE3-23 (SPAdes) (version 2) | ecosystem: Environmental > Aquatic > Deep subsurface > Groundwater >... | reverse complement strand
CTTTAAAAATAATACTTGAGCAAACAAAAGAACTAGAAGGATATCTTGTAAAAAAATATCAAGGACCTTTTTTAAAGTCGATTTTTCGTGTAATAAAGGATAATTGCGTATTTTTAAATAATCTTGATGTTTTATTTAAAAAGTTACCAATTAAGAAATAGTTGAGTTGAATAAAAGTTATGATTGAAAAATTCAAAAAAGAATATAAAAGATTTATAAAAAAACAGTATAATAGGTTATTTGGAAATTATGACACGTTTCCATTGCCGTGTTATTGGAATGATGAATGGAAAAAATATTATATAAAAAATTTTGAAAGTATTGAACAAAAGTTGAATTCTTTAAAAAGTAATATGGATGAAAAAAGCAAAGAAATTGCTGAACTTGTTTATAAAAGATATGTTTTTATTAATCCATGGTTAGAGCATAACAATAATTTACTTGTAGATAATAATAAACTTTTTACGGAAGAAGAACTAAGAGATCAAAGTGAAGATTTCTATGTTGATAAAAAAAAATTCATTTTGCCAGTAGATTATGAATATGCTCTTTCCGTTTATAAGTATGATTCTGGATTATGTTTTTTAGAACCACATACCTTAAAACAAATTGAAAATAAAGATATTATTGATGGTGGAGCATTTATAGGAGATTCAGCTATTGTCTTCAATAAATATAATCCGGCAAAAATATTTAGTTTTGAACCAGATAAAGATAATTTCAGAATATTACAAGAAACTGTGAAACTTAATAACTTAGAGCATATAATAATACCTGTAAATAAAGGGCTTGGAGATAAAGAGGAAGAAATTATTTTATATGGACAGGGACCCGGCGCAAGTACAATGAATAAAAGTTGTAGTGAGTTTTCAACTATTAAAGTTACTACAATAGATTCTTTTGTAAAAGAAAATAATCTTTCGGTTGGGTTGATAAAACTTGATATAGAGGGATTTGAACTTGAAACAATTCAATCATCCATCCAAACAATAAAAGAACATAAACCTTTACTTTTAATTTCTCTTTATCATCAGCCTAAAGATTTTTTTGAAATAAAACCGCTTATCGAATCATTAAATTTGAATTACAATTTTATGATAAGAAAAATAGATCCAAGGCATCATACCGTTGAAACTATACTTATAGGCTATGCAAAAAATGAATAAAAAAAACCTTGCAATAGTATTTGGAATAACATCAAATATCACGTTTGCACTTGCAAATGTTCTTATAGGATTAAAAAAACATTCACCAAATTTGGCAGATGAAATAATTATTTATCATGATGGAATAAAAGAAAAAGATCAAAACCTACTAAATACTATTTTTCCCTGTAGATTTTTGTTTTATGAATTTCCAATTAAAGACAAATCGGATTTTGATCCTTTCTTTTTTGATCAATTTTCAAGTATGGCTTATTCCAGATTCGAATGTTTCAAATTACTTGATGAATTTAAAAAAGTTATGTGGCTTGATGTTGATATACTTATTCAAAAAGATATTTCCAGTCTTTTAAATTTAACAAATGATGGAATTGGGATGCTTGAGGGCGGTTTTATAAAACATAACTTTAAAGAACCAATCCAAGGTTTTAATATGGAAAAAATTGGTTTTATGACGGGAACTATAATATTTACAGATGAAATAAAAGATTATAATAGAATAACAGATTGGTGCTACGAAAAACTTTTAGAATATTCACAGAGTCTATATTTACCGGATCAAGCTATTTTTAACATTATGCTTGAAGAATTTAACCTTGAAGCTAAAGGTATAGATAAAAAAGTTTACTGTGTTCACCCTATTGAAAAAGAAGTTAAAGAGGCTGTTATAGTACACGCTTACAGACCAAAAAAATTCTGGGATTGTTTTAGAATGAAAGAATGGGTAAAAAACGATAAAATTTGGAACAAAATGGGAGGAACTTCTTATAAAGGAAAAAAATGTAGTTTTCTAATAAGATGGTTAGAGTATCATTTTCCCGGTTCTCCTAATCCTTTTAAAAAACCCCGACCATTTGTAAAATTTGTATGGAAAATGATCTTTAATAATCCGTATCTCTATTATCATCATTAAGGATTCGGATTTAGACTAAATTATCATTTATGTACTTAATTGCTTCCATAGAATCAGCAAAAGAAATTTCTTTATAATATTTTGCTCTACCTGATAATTGAGCAAATAATTTTTTTATCTTTCTTTGTATTCGAGGAATTTCTTTATTTATAAATTTTTTAATGCCCTTATCTTTGGGTTTTGGTTTATAACCTTTTTCTTTTAATATATTCAAATAATATTCTTTTAATTCTTCATTTTGGATACTTTTTATGTGTTCAAAAAGATAATGAAGATAATTATTTATATTAATTTCTTTAAATTTTTCACTTTTGGTTTCTTTAGCCACAAAGCAATAATCATTGATCAAAACATTCGCTGAAATTTGAATTTCAGGCAGTGGAGAATCAGGATAAATAGATTCACCAAAAAATGATGAAAAATCACTTGCAGTTTTATTTGTTACTCCTATAGTATAAGCCTGACAATTGCTTAAACTGTGATTATAAATAATTAAAACAGGTCCGTCATAAAACAAATATTTTTCGTATTGAGCTAAAAATCTAAAAGCAAAACATGTATCAGGTCCTGTAGAATCAAAAACATTTTCGTATTTTTTTTTCAAATTTTCAAATACATCTCTTGGTATAACTGAATATAAAGTTATAGGAACGCCATGTTTTGGCAATTTTACATCATTATAAACTTCGTGCAGTACATCCTTACTTTTTATTGGAATAATTTTTCTGCTAAAGTCTTTTTGCACCCATATTTTAACAGGTGTAGTAAAATCATAAATACAGTAAGTATCGCAGTGTATTAAATCATCAGGATGTTTTGTAATCATATTTTTTAACTGGGAAACGGCACCTTTAACCAGTACATTTCGGTCGGCTATCCACAGAAAATGGCTGATATTAGCCAAATCAGCATTATTTAAGATTGATTTAACAGCCCAATCCCAGTGTTTTGTCATCGGAAGCGATTCAGTCGGTCTTATATAAACCAAATTCGCATGAGATTTGTCTTTGCAAAAATCCTGCAATTTTTTTAAATGGCTATCTTCAGTTGAATTATCTGAAATAATTATATAAATATCGTCTTCAATTTGTTCCAATATTGAATTAATTGCGTTAATTGCAAGTTCGGATCTGTTCCTTGTTGGTATTATTACAGCTAAATTATTAAATTTGGACATTTTTTATACCCTATTTGATTATGAGGTCTAAGCTTTTATTAATAAGCCTTGACCTGTTGGCAAACTTAATATTTGAGATCCTACTTTTTGGGCAAACTTATCCAAACCGCTTTTTTGTTCTTCATGTCCAGCCCAGCCGTAATCATCAAATACAATCACACCGCCACTTACAAGCTTGTCCCAGAAAAATTCTGTTGCAGCTAACTCAGGAGCTAAACAATTCATATCAATAGATAAATAAACAATTTTTTCTCCTGTAAATTTTTTTAATGTTTCAGGAACAGAACCTTTGATTACATTGACATTATTAAATTCTTTAAAAGTTTTTAATACTTCTTCATAGCATTCACTATAAAAATTGTCGTAAAAATCTATATTGTTTTTTTCATTATTACTGCCCAAAGTTTTATCTATTCCGTTGAATGTATCAAATAGCCAAAATTTTCTGTCATTTTGCTCTTTAAAATTAACATAATTCATAACGGCTCTTGATAATCCGCCTTTATTAACACCGCATTCAACAAAATCCCCGCTGTAATTTAAGACCTGTTGTGCAGCCCAACAGCAGACATGACAACGCCATAGAGGTTCTCCCTCTCCCCATGAACCTGTAGCTTTACCTAAACTATATGATTCCTTAAAAAGCGGTTCATTAATAAAATCACAGTTATGATATGTCGCCAAACCGTCATTGTGAAATTTAGGATTTGGAAAATGAATATATTCTTTCTTTTTTTTGAAAGTAAACATAATAATATACCTCCTAATTTATTTTATTCTTTTAATAAAAGCTCCTGGCCAATAGGTAACTCTTTTTTCAATATTACCTTCATTAAACGGAAATTTAGGTTCTTCTATAACAAAATTCGGATTGTTTTTAACAAATTCCTCAGCTGCAACTGTAGGGTTATCATATATCCAATTAGGTTCTGTTCTCGGTGCTCCGACAACTTCACCCATGATTCCGTCCATTGCAACTATGTAAGAGCCTACAGAAACCAATTTTGAATATAATTCAAGCTCTTGAAGGACGTGTCCTTTTGTATGACAAGAATCAAGAAAAACAATTACTTTTTCGTTTTCTTTTATTTGTTGTTTTACTTGATCGTATGTATTCACATCAACAGAACTACCCTCTATAAGTTCAATATATGGAAATAATAAATGCTCTTCTATTGCTTTTCTGTTAGGCGGTCTAATTTCAATATCAATTCCAACAACTCTTCCTTTTTCCATTGCTTTGCATAGACCGGCGTAAAAAACAAGAGAACCTCCATGTGCTATGCCTGTTTCAACAATAACATCAGGCTGAATGTCATAAATAACCTCTTGAATTCTTATCATATCTTCAGGAAGCTGTATAATTGGTCTGCCAAGCCAGGCAAAACTATATACATATTTATTATCCCATCCGCATCTGATCCATGCTTTAGAAATGGTATCAAATGCTTCTTTGGAAGACATTTCGTATGTAACTTCCTGATTATTTTCTTCAACAATAACTTTATTATTTTCTAAATCAATTTTAATCACAGCTTATACACTCTCCTTTAATCTAATATTAACTATATTTTCTATAGTATTTAAAACGTTTTCCGGATGAAAATTAAATTCTTTTTTTATTTTATCGACATTTATTTGAGGAAAAATAATTTCTTGGGCATTTTCAATTATTTCAACTGAGAAATCCATAAATAGCCTTAAAATATCTATAATTTCTTGGTTATTAATATTGATGCCGCTTGCTATATTATAAATTTTTTCTTTTCCTTCAATAGCGATTTTTGTTATTAATTTAACCACATCATCAATTGAAATGTAATCTTTTGATGAATTTAATGTTGAATTCAGAATTATTTTTTTATTTATTAAAGCATCTTTTATCAAAGAATAAATAAAGTCTTCGGAATTATAGTTATATCCGCAAACATTTGATAATCTTAATACTTTTATATTTTTAGAGGGCAGCGTTAAGCATAACGACTCTCCCATTAATTTAGAAATATTATAAATATAATCAGAATTATTGGAATTTACTTTTATATCGGCTTCTTCGCTGCAAATACTATTTGATTTATAGACTCTTGTTGATGAAAGATAAATAAAAGACTCGAAATTTAAAGTTTGCAATATTTTTTGCAAGTAACATACATGTGCTTCAACGGTTTCAAAAGGCTTTGTTCTGAAGTCAGAAGTTATTCCGGCACAATATATTACATTTCCACAATCAACATTTTTATAAGATTCTAATGATGTGTTTCTTGTTATCGACACAACTTCAAAGTTTTGGTTTTTCAAATATTTTACAAGATTAGAACCAATAAACCCTGATGCACCTATTATTGTAAATTTCATTCTCTATACCCCACAGTTTTTGCGGGGGATCCAACATTTATTGAATAAGGCGTTAATTCGCTATTAACAAGTGAATTAGCTCCTATAACACAGCCTTTTCTAATAATTGCACCATCTAAAATAACAGAATTAGCACCAATCCACACATCATCTTCAATAATTATTCCACCTTTAGAGTCTTGAAATCTTTGTTCTATAATTTTTTTGTTTTTGTCTTTATATGCATGATTAACTGAAGCTAAAGTACAATTAGCTGCAATTAAAACATCAGAGCCAATAGTAATACCGTTGCCTGTGTATATGACTGTACCAGAATTAATATAACTGTTTTTTTTAATTATTAAATCGCCATTACCGCCAACTGGCTTTATTTTTACAAAAGAATCTATAACAACATTATCTTCAATGATAATTTTTGTTCCTCTTACAGAATCTTCTATATCTGCTTTACCTGATATTTTTGCTTTCTCAGATATTATTAACATTTATCCAATCCTTTTAGTAATTTATAATTTTTATCTTTTTCTGAAATTATTTTGTTCTCGCACTCCACCCATTTAATATCAAAAACAGGATCATTCCACCTTACACCGTCTGCATATTCAAGATTATAAAAATTACCCATTTGATAATAGACTATTGTATCATCAACAAGAGTTTGAAAGCCATGCGCAAATCCTTCAGGGATATAAAGCATTTTGCCATTGGTTTCCGTTAATTCAACAGCTTCCCACTTGCAAAAAGTTTCCGAATTTTCTCTTAAGTCAAGAATAACATCATAGATTGAGCCTTTTGTACATGAAACGATTTTTGTTTCTCCATAAGGCTCACGCTGAAAATGCATGCCTCTTAGGGTTCCTGCTTTTTTATTATAAGAAACATTGCATTGTATTATTTCAGGATTCAATCCAAGTTTTTCAAATTCCTCTTTACAGAAACTACGGGCAAAAAAGCCTCTTTCGTCTTTAATAGGCTCTATTTTAATTATATAAGCACCTTTAAGCTTGGTTTCTGTAAATTTCATTTGTTTTTTCCTAGCTTACAGAATTTTTTATCTTATGTGCTTCTTTCAATAATCCTGAAACCATAATTTCTTTAGCACCTATTTCATAAACTTCAGGAATGGGTACAATAAATTTGCATCCCCAATCTTTTGTATATGAAAGCTGACAAATTATTTCATCTTTTATATTCCAGGGAAGTATAAAAATATAATCAGGCTTCGTTTGAGCAATTTTTTCAGGAGATTCTATCGAAATATGAGTGCCCGGAAGGAATAACCCCTGTTTATAAGGGCTTTTGTCAACAACATAGTCAATAAAATCGTTTCCTATTCCACAGTAATTAAGAAGGGTATTGCCCTTCGCCGCTGCACCATATCCAACAATACTTTTTCCAGTTTTTTTAAGTGCGATGAGATGTTTCAATAATTTTCTTTTGGTTTCTTTAACTTTTTCAGAAAAATGAGTGTAAGTATTTAAATCAACCAATCCAAATTCTTTTTCTCTTGAAAGCAGATTTATAACATTTTGAGATTTTTGCATATTTCCTGAATGACAAGCATATATTCTCAAAGAACCGCCATGCGTAGGCAACTCTTCCACATCATAAATGTCCATGCCGTGATAATTAAATATTTTTTCAACCGTATAAAGAGAAAGGTAAGAAAAATGTTCATGATAAATCGTGTCAAATTGATTTTTATTGATTAAATTTAAAAGATGCGGAAATTCTATCGTCACAGATCCGTTTTCATTCAAAAGTATTTTTATTCCGCCCACAAAATCATTTATATCAGGCACATGTGCTAAAACATTGTTCCCTATAATCAAATCAGCATTTTCTTGTGAAGTTACAAGCTCATTTGCTGTCTTTACACCGAAGAACTTTGTTATAGTTCTTATTCCTTTTTCTTCAGCAATTTCTGCTACGCTTGAAGAAGGTTCAACTCCTAAAACAGGTATATTTTTTTCTGCAAAATACTGTAATAAATAGCCGTCGTTGCTTGCAATTTCTACAACTTTTGAATTTTGAGAAAGATTTAATTTTTTAGAAATTATATCTGTATAACTTTTACAATGTTTTAGCCAACTATCAGAAAAAGAACTGAAATAAGCATATTCTTCGTTAAAAATTTGTTCTGGAGATTCAAATTCTTCCAATTGAACCAGAAAACATTTTTCACAAACATAAGCGTGCAAGGGATAAAAATTTTCTTTGTACTGAAGGTTTTCAGGTTTAATATAAGCATTAGAAACCGGCGACATTCCTAAATCAACAAATGTATGTTTTAATTCATTATTACAAAACCGACAACAACTCTTTTTCATCGTTTTCCTCAATTTTCTTTTCATAATTATTTATTTGGTTAATAGTAAATTCATACATATTTTCACTATTTTTGTAGGCTTTAAACCATTCTATTGTATTTTTTACAGAATCATCAATTGTAAATAGAGGTTTCCAACCCAATTTTGCTTTAGATAATGCGCAATCAAGCTTTAAATAATTTGCTTCATGGCAAGCTTTTTCTTTATTTAACTCATAATCAAAATTTTCATCCCACATAGAGTTAATTTTATTGACTATTTCAATAACCTGAAGAGTATCTTGCTCATTTGGACCGAAGTTCCAACCTTGAGAAAATTCTTGAGAATTATCCCAAAGTTTTTCCGCAAGCATTAAATACCCTCTTAAAGGTTCTAAAACATGTTGCCATGGGCGTATAGATTGAGGATTCCTGATTAAAAGTTTTTGATTAGACAAAACAGCTTTAAAAATATCAGGAATAAGTCTATCTTCTGCCCAATCTCCACCGCCAATAACATTTCCAGCTCTGGCAGAAGCTACTCCAATATTATTTTCTAGCAAGAAAGACCTTCTGTAAGCTGAAGTTATAAGTTCAGCACAACCCTTGCTGCAACTGTAAGGATCGTAACCTCCCATTGAATCTGTTTCTTTATAACCTTGCAGTCTTTCTTTGTTTTCATAACATTTATCACTTGTAATATTTATAACTGTTTTGACACTTTCAGAAGTTCTAACTGCTTCTAAGACGTTTACCGTTCCCATTGCATTAGTTTCAAAAGTTTCAACAGGATTCCTATAAGAAAGTCTGACAAGCGGTTGAGCTGCCATATGGAAAACTATTTCGGGTTTATGGGTTTTTATAACATCTTTAAGTTTATTTAAATCCCTAACGTCGCCAGTTATAGAACAAATTAAACCTTCCAACCCTGATATTGAAAACAAACTTGGATTTGTTGGAGCAGGAAGTGAATATCCAATAACTTCCGCACCGTTTTTTTGGAGCCATAACGAAAGCCAGCTCCCTTTAAAACCTGTATGTCCTGTAATTAGAACTTTTTTGCTTTGCCAGAAGTCTTTTCTCATTGCCACACCTTCCAGGGGGCTTTTCCTGATTCCCATAATTCTTCAAGTTTTATTTTATCTCTCATTGTATCCATAGGTAACCAGAATCCATAGTGTCTATATGCAGAAAGTTTATCTGCTTCGGCAATTTTTGCAAGCGACTCATTTTCCCAAGAGGATTTATCACTTTCTATAAAATTAAATATTTCCGGTTCAAGTACAAAGAAACCACCGTTGATCCAACCACCATCACCTTTTGGTTTTTCTTCAAATTTGATAACTTTATTTTCTTCAGTTTCTATTGAACCATAACGTCCAGGAGGCTGAACGGAAGTAAGTGTTGCTATAGAATTCTGTATTTTATGGAAATTTATAAGCTCACTTATATTAACATCGCTTACCCCATCCCCATAAGTAAGACAGAATGTTTCATTTCCAACATATTCTTTTATTTTTCTGATTCTTCCACCTGTATTTGTAGTTTCTCCTGTATCTATTATTGTAACTTTCCAAGGTTCACATGTATTATTATGAATTTTTATTTCATTTTTGCCCATATCAAAAGTTACATCAGATTGATGAAGAAAATAATTTGCAAAGTATTCTTTAATTAAATAACCTTTATAACCAGCACATATAACAAAATCGTCTAGGCCATAAGCCAAATAAATTTTCATTATATGCCATAAAATAGGTTTTCCGCCTATTTCAATCATAGGTTTAGGTTTTAAATAGGATTCTTCGCTTATTCTTGTTCCAAGACCGCCTGCTAAAATTACTAATTTCATAACATCTCCAGCGTTTATTAACTATAAAATACAACAAATTAAAAATTTTTTATACTTTTATTAATAGTTATTAAGAGTCTTTAAAATTTTAAAAAACAGTATCTAACATTAACAATAAACTATAAATGGTTAAAAATTTTGTTCATAGTAAAATTAAATAAAAAATTATTGGAATATGCAAATGACAAAAAAAGAATTGGCAATATTTTTAGGTGCAACCGGTAATATGGCATTTGCTGCTGCAAATGTTATAGCGTGCGTTAAAAAGCATTCCGGCTATTTAAATCCAGAAATAATTATTTATCATGAAAATATTTCACAAACAGATCAAGAATTAATGAATTCAATACTTCCTTGCAGATTTTTTGAATACAAAATGCCTGAAGTCGAAAGAGATACTTTCAAAAATTCACATTTTTACAGATATACTATGCTTGCTTATTCAAGATATGAAATATTTAACTATTTAAAAGAGTATAAAAATGTTATATGGCTTGATATAGATATACTTGTTCAACAAGATTTAAAACAATTAATTGATTATTGTAGTGGTGATATTGGGATGTACGAGGAGCAGCTTGCTTTTGGTGGGTTGTTTTTAGATAAAAAAGTTGAAAACTTCGATAACAACAAAAACTTTTTTAACACGGGTGTTATACTCTATAAAGACACAATTCCAAATTATGAAATACTAACTCAATGGTGCTATGACAAAACTTTTGAATACGCTGAACAATTATCATTGCCTGATCAAGCCATAATAAATATGATGTTTCAGGTTTTCCCTGAAATCAAAGTGTGTCCTATTCCAAGAAAATTCAACTGTCATCCTAGCGATAAAAATGTAAAAAATGCAGTTATTGTTCATTCTTATGATTCAGATAAATTTTGGAATTTTTATTACAATTTTAAAGAATGGAATGATAATTACAAACAATGGATAAAGCGAGGAGGAAGCCCTTATACAGGTGTTAAAGCCCATGTAATTTATGTCTGGATTAAAAAATTCCTGCCTATGGCACCAAATCCATTCAGGCAGACAGGCAAATTTTTTATTTATCTTTTTAAAATATTAATTGGCAAAGAAAAACGTGAAAAATGGTATTAAGCAATGAAACAAAAAAAAGATAAATTAATAGTGTTAGGAGCAACAGGAAATTTGAGTTTTGCAGTTGCGAATGTATTGATGGGAATAAAAAAATATTCGCCTGGCTTAAATGTTGATTTTATTATTTCTCATAATGATATTTCGGAAAAAGATCAAAATCTTTTAAATTCTATAATTTCCTGCAAATTTATTGATTATGAAATGC
>Ga0209340_1002367_pt1 | contig 11088 bp, 9 predicted proteins | sample EPASupsiteSAE323_FD_187266 | JGI IMG/M metagenome (GOLD analysis project Ga0209340, IMG submission 187266) | Bioremediated contaminated groundwater from EPA Superfund site, New Mexico - Sample SAE3-23 (SPAdes) (version 2) | ecosystem: Environmental > Aquatic > Deep subsurface > Groundwater >... | reverse complement strand
TATACATGAATATTTCTTTTTTGTATCCTTTTTGAGCTTTAGCAAAAATGTCATTCAAAAGAGGTGTGCCATATACATTTTTTTTTATTTTTTTAATGTGGATAAGACCTTTTTGTCTAGCCACTTCTGATATTCCTTTTTCATCACCCAATAAAACTATTTTTGGTTTTGGATTTATGGCTAACCAACTATCAATAGCATTGTTTTGAATAATGCCAAATTCTCCTTCAAAATGTTTTGGGACAGTAAAAATAATCATTGTTAAACATATTTACCCAATCTTATAAATTTATTTTTACTATTTTTGTAATAAAAAGACCTTACTATTCCCCAACAATCTATAATCACTTTATTATTATATTTATTCCAATCTATTTCCATAAATTGACTCCATTGAGTGGTAATAATCAAAACATTAGAATTTTCAATACACTCTTTTATGGAATCCAGCAACCTAATTTTTTCAATTTTAATTTCTTTAACTTGTGGATCAAAAGCCACTAATGGAATATTATTCTCCACAAGTTTTTGAGCCAATAATACTCCTTGCGATTCTTCTATTACATCTGTGTTAGGTTTATAGCTTAAACCCAAAATTCCCACTGTCTGTCCTTTTTGGTATAACCTCATCGCTATTTTATAAATATAGTCAATCTGTTTCCTATTAAAATCATCAATTCTTAAAGGTAAATCTATTTTTAAACCTATACTTTTAATAGTCGAATAAAGTGATCTATTATCCCTTGGAAAACAAGGCCCCCCAAATCCCAATCCCCCCTTTAAGTATTTTGTTCCGATTCGACTATCTTGACCAATTGCATTTAAGATAATTTCACTGTCCGCATCTTTTATATTTTCAGAAATTCTAGCAATCATATTTGCAAAACTAATCTTAGTCGTAATATATGCATTTAAACTCAATTTAATTAATTCTGCATTAACCCAATTTGTTCGTATTATCTTGGGTTTGTTTAAACATATTTTTTTTCTAACTGACTCTACCAAATCCCCACTTTTTTTATCTGACTCACCAATAAACAAAAAATCTGGATTAGTTAAATTTTGAACTACTGACCCTAATGCTATCAACTCTGGACTATAACAAAGCCCAATTTCTTTTCCTACTTTTTTATTAGTCTCTTTTTCGATTAATATTTTAATTAAATCCATGGTCCCCGGAGATACTGTGCTAGTTATGACAAAAGTATGTCTTTGTTTTTTTGGTTTTACATAAAAACAAATTGTCTTAATTACTTTTTTAATATATTCCCATGAAAAAGAACCATCTTTTTTACTTGGTGTCGGAACCACAATAAATGTAATATCACTTTTTTCAACAACATTTCTTCCATCAGAATGAAATTCTATTGTTGAATTTAACTTATCTAACAAATCTTGAATTTGTGGTTCTTGGGTTGAGAATGTCCCATTTTTAAGTTTTTTAATCTTGTCAAAATCTACGTCGTAACCAATCACTGAAAAACCATTCAATGCAAACGTTAACGCTAAAGGTAAACCAAGTTTACCCATACCTACAACCGACACAAATTTCATATCCAATTTTACACTAACACAACCTCTCAGATACAGTTCTAATGTTAAAATCAAATCAAAGCTGTGAAATTACTTCAAAAAAAAATTATTTTTGTCTTTAATAGCCTCAATATTGGTGGCATTGAAACTAAAATTGTTGATTTTTGTTCCTATTATTCACAAAATCCATCAATAGATGTTTTTCTTTTGTTAAAAAATAAACAAGGTCCTTTACTTAACTCTATTCCTCAAAATATTCACATTATATCTCCCAAAATAACATCAATTTTCAAAATTAAAACGATTCTGTTTCCTTTTTGGCTTTCAATTATTTTCAAAAAAATTAATCCAAACTTAATCATTAGTTTTGGAAATTATTCTTCAATTTGTAGTATTATCGGTAAACTTTTTTCTCAATCAAAATCAAAAATTATCATTAGTGAAGATTCAAGTATAGATCAACAAATTAAAATGGATAAACTCTCCTTTATCAGAAAGATATTAATTAAAGTAACTTATCCCTTAGCCCAAAAAATTATCACCCTTTCACCTGCTGGTAAAGATAAAATGATATCTATAATTCCATCAACAAAAGACAAAATTATAATTAGAGAAAATTGGTTACCATTAAAATTTACCCAAAATAAGTTAAAAAAAGAATTAAAAAGAGATATAGATATTTTATTTCTTGGTAGGTTTGAATCTCAAAAAAACCCTTTAAAATTTGTTGAAATTGTCAAACATATAACTAAAGAGTTACCTAATTTAAGAACAGTCATGGTTGGAGATGGTTTATTAAAAAAGCAAATAATAAAATTTATTAAAAAAAATAACCTTCAAAAGAACATAATTGTCAAACCGGCAACGACCGATAATATTAAATACTTTAAAAAAAGTAAAATATTTTTACTAACTTCAATTCATGAGGGTTTTCCATTAACCATATTGGAAGCTTCAGCCACTGGTACGATTCCTGTTTGTAATAATCTTTCTGAAATCAAAACATATTTCAAATATCAATCAAAATTACTATTATTCAATTCGTCAAAAAATGCTTCTAAAAATATTTTATTTTTATTAAAAAATATTAAGACTTCGTCAAAAATATCAAATTTCTATAAAAAATTAGCATTTAAAAATCAACAACTATTTTTTTGTAAAACTATAAAAGAGTTTCAAAAATTTCTATGAAAACTAATAAAAAAAATAGTCTAATGATTGTTTTTGATGATATGGCTCTAGGTGGTATCCAAATAAAAATATTAGATCTCATTAAAAAAATCACCAAAGATCATCCAAAAATCAAAATAATAATTTGCTTAAGATATAAAAGAGGCTTTTTTCTGAAAAAAATACCTAAAAATATTAAATTAATTTCTCCAAAATTTCATACAAATCGATTTGATATGTTTTGGTTTATTTTTTGGTTAACATTTCAAGTTTTTAAATTCAACCCCAATAAAATACTTTCCTTCATGGATCTTGGTTCAATTCCTAGTCTTATTGCCAAAAAAATACTATTTTTGAAAAAAATTAATATAACAATCGGTGAAGACATCTTGACTTCAAAATATGTTTATATAGAAAGCTTTCCCAAAATAAGATTAAAATTAATTAAATATCTTTATCCCAAAGCTAATCAAATATTAGTTCAAACTCCAGTTCAAAAAAAAGATCTCCATCAAATTATTGGTCATTCAGATAATATTTCGGTTTCCCCTAATTGGCTTCCTCTTAATTTTCCTCCAAAAATCAAAAGATTAAAAAAAGAAATTGATATTTTGTTCATTGGCCGTATCGAAGCTCAAAAAAACTTAAAAAAGTTTATTTACATTATTAAAAAATTATCTTTAACTAACCCAAAAATAAAAGCAGTTATTATTGGCAATGGAACTGAAACAAAAAATATCAAAAAACTCGTTATTAAACTTAAACTTAAAAATAATATCCAAATACTACCCGCCACTAGTTTTCCTCAAAAATTTTATCTTAAGTCAAAAATATTTTTATTAACTTCAAACTATGAAGGTTTTCCTTTAACCGTTTTAGAAGCCATTTCTTGCGGTTGTTATCCTGTAGTAAATAATATTCCCGAATTAAAAAAATTCTTCAAATATCAACCAAATAAATTTATTTTTAAAAATCAACAAGAGGCTGTAAATATTATTAATGAACAACTGCTAAAACCAAATTATAAAATAATCAAATTTTATCAAAATAATATAGTCTCTTCCCAAAATAGAAATATATCGTTATTTGTAAAAAAATGTCTCAATTAATCTCTTTATTTTAAAGACAAAATATTTTTTAAAATCATAAGCTATAGATTTTTTAACATCACAAGCACTATTACAGTATTTACAATTTGATTTCCAAAAATTCTTTCTAAGTTCTATATTTTTTGGGTCAAAATATATCTCCAAAATACTCTTTTTTTCTTTTATAAAATTTCCTATCGGTTTTGCTGACAAACAATAATATACGTCCCCTATTGCATCCACTACCAATCCATTTTTTAAAAAAACACAAGGAGTTTTTCTTCTCTCGTCATTTTTATACATTTTATACATATCATCCCAATAAAAAGACTCAAAACCACTTTTGTTCTTCATTTCCTCAAGAAATTTTAGAATCTTTTTCTTATTTTCACCAGCAAATCCCAAATTATTTTTTTCTTCTAAATTATTAACATAGGTGTCATGAAAACCAATTAATTGAAACCCATGATTAACTTTCTTGCCAATAAAAAATTCCCTAATTTCTTTATATCTATCAATATTTTTATTCATCAACACACTTGCCACACTCAAATCAATTTTGATTCCACTATCAATAGCTATCACTAGTTTATTCAAAGTCATTATTGTTTTATCAAAACCATTTTTTATTCTTCTAATTTTGTTGTGTCTTTCTCCTATTTCATCAATAGATATTGTTACCGCCAATTTAATATTTTTAAGTTCACAATAATCAGCCACTTTTAAAATATTTTCAGCTACATTTTCACCAAAACCATTACTGTTTAAAACTACTTTTTTTAATTTTGGTAATCTATAAATTATAAATTTAATTGTTTTTAAATAATCTTGATATAAAAAAGCTTCTCCACCAGATATAGTTACTATTTCTGTTTTTTTAAATAATGAATCTTTCAAAATTGATTTCCAATCTTCAAAAGACAGTTCTTTTTGAGGCTTCATTTTCCAGATATTACACATAATGCATCTGGAATTACATTTATATGTTAGATTTATAATTAAAAATTTAGGGTAAAGAGTTTTAAATTTTGAAAAAAAGTTATATTTAAAGACACCATCACCAAAATCAAATGCTTTTCTGACTAAATCCATAAAACATTATATAATAAGCCAATGAATATAAAGCTAATTAAAAAACGACTTCAAGCCTTATCACCAATAGAAATATTTATCATTATCACAATCATTTTTTTAACTGTTTTTATTGTTAAATTTTTTGGTCGTAAAAAAGAATTTATCACCATTAAAGTTGAAATTATAAAACAAAATTGGCTCAATAATTATGATCCTTACGGTTATCGTGCCCCATTTTGGATAAGTGACAAAATTAAAATTGGTCAAACTGAAAAAGATAAGACCGGAAAAACCATCGCCACATTAATCGATCTAGAAAATTATGAACGCGGAGACGAAGAAGCAGAATTGTATCTAACTTTAAAAATACAAACCACTCTTGATAGACGAACAGGTGTTTATTATTTCAAAGATAAAGCAGTTAATTTGGGATCAACTATTGACTTCAATCTAGATAATATCGAACTTCGCGGCCAAGTTATCGATAATAATGTACCACAAAATGGTTATCCAACAAAATATTTTAACGTTACCGCCAGAGCTAGAAATTTAGATCCTTGGGTCTACAAAAAAATTATTCCAGGGCTAAAAGTTTACAATCGATCCACCAAAGAAATTGTTGGAGAAATTACTAATGTAATTTTAGAAAAATCATCTCTACAAGAAATTAAAGCTGATACTACAGGTAAATACCTAACAATAGCACCAGAAAAAAACAAAGATGCTATTATCAGCCTTAAACTAAAAACCTATCAAATGGACGGTAAATGGTTCTTTGTTGGTCATCAAGATTTAAAAATAGACAATTATGCACATAGCTCTTCGTTATATTTATATACTGATCAACTAAATCTTTACAATCTAGAAATCCAAAACTTTGAAGAAATTAATTAACTTTAAACAGATCAAAATAGATCAACAACTGTTTTTCTTATTTTTAAGTAGTTTCTTTGCTACATTACTAATTCCCAATAATAAATTTTATATTTTACTTTTTTTATTTTTTGGTTTTATCTTATTTTTTTATTTCAAAAAATCATTTTTTGAAACTATTTTTCTAACTTTTATATTTTCTCTTCCATTTGAAAACAGTATCAGAGAATGGATTTATCAAATAACACCACGTTTGTTCGAAAATGTCACAAACTCTGGATATATTCTCTATTTTGGAATTTCTATTAAATTAATTTTAGCCACAACTATTTTTCTTTTTTTAATATTTAAAAAAGAGACCTTAATTAATCAAAAAAAAATATTAACCCTAGAAAATTTTCTTATCTTAATTTTCTTACTTATCGCTTGTATTAATACTTTATTTAAAATAAATACTCTAGGACCAATTTTTGGATTAATTAGAATTTGGATGGCTGTTCTTATCTTCATTACTTCTAAAATATTTTTTTCTAAAAACAAAAACATTTTTTTTATTTTTATCACCAGCCTTTATTTTTTTTCGATTATTATTGGTGGTATTCAATTAATCAAACAAAAACCCTTAGGTAAATACATCGAGCTCACCCCTTCTTTTAGTCAAGATTTTGGTTATTCAACTACCGACGGAGATAAACAATATCGAGTTTCTGGATTTATTTCTCATCCAGTCTATTTTGCCAGTTTTTTATCTATACTTTTACCTATATATATTGGTGTTGTTTTAACAAAATTAAAAGAAATATCCTTTTCTTGGAAAAGTTTATTTATTGCTATATCGATAGTACTTGGATGTCTAATAATTTTTGGAACCCTTAGTCGAAGTGCCTTTCTAACATTACTTATTAGCCTTTTTTTATTAAGAAAATTAATTTTGCAAAAAATAATAATACCTTTATCTAAAATTAAAAGAATAAAAAATATCTCCTTTTTTATATTTTCTCTTACATTAATAGGCACAATAATATTTATTATCCCAAGGATCAAGTCGTTTACTTTATTATTTGCCGAAAATGGAAATGGTTCCATCAGGTTTGAGTTGATCAAAAAAAGTCTTGAAATGATTTTTCAAAACCCACTCGGAGTCGGATTAAATAATTTTACTAATGAATTAATAAAATTAGATATTCCTCCTAGTCTTTACGGATTTATCGTCCCTGTACACAATACATTTTTAATATTTTTTACTGAATTAGGTATCCCTGGTGGAATTATTTTTACTATTTTTATTTTTTCTATTTTTTTAAAAAATTTCTTTAAAAATAAAAAGAATGTTTTAAATTACAGTATTTGGATAGGTATCCTAACATTCATCATTAATTCTCAAATTCATCCCCTCTTTAATCTCGATCCAACTTTTGATCTTTTAATGCTAGTTTTAGCATATTATTCAATTGCTAATAAAAAAATCAATGTCTAAATTAAATACACTCACGATAGCTATTGTTACTTATCGTCGTTCTATACATTTAATTAAATGTATAGAAAGTATTCTTAAACAAAAGCATCTCCCTAAACAAATTTATATTATTGATAATGATTATCAAAAATCTGCAAAACATGTATATAAAAAATATAAACAAATTAAAAATTTAAAATATTTTTGCGAGCCACAAAAAGGTATTTCAAAAGCACGTAATCTAGCCCTCAAAACCTGTCAAACAAAGTATCTATCTTTTATTGATGACGATTGTCAGCTTTCTTCCAATTGGTCTCAAGTTGTTTTTGATCTCCTTAGACAAACCAACATGACTTTTTTTCAAGGTAACACCCAAACCAAATCAACAAATAATAAATTAATTACTCTTCAGCAAAAAACATATCAAGAATGGATCAATAAGCCATATTCTCTTGATACAAAAAATTTAATTATAAATCTCAAAGTAATTAAAAAAAACAATATTTGTTTTGATCCAGATTTACCTATTTTTGAAGATGTCGACTTTGGTTTACAAATTAAAAAACACCATTTAAAAGGTAAATTTATAAAAGATCTAACAGTTAAACACCAAGAAATTTCTAATTTAAAAGTACTAATCAAAAAGTATTATTTCCGCGGAAAAATTAAATATGTCTTAAATAAAAAATGGAATAATTTTGATAATTTTAAACCTAACATTATTAGTAATCTTAAAAATATTTTAAAAAAACCAAAAGATACATTAAATGTAATACTCCATCAATCGTTTAATTTTGGTTTTTTGGTTGCAAAACTAAGAAACTACACACCAAATTACAATACTATAACCATAGTAAATAATATAGATAAGTCAGCCAACGGAGAAAGATGTTTAAAAATAACTAATTTTCTAAAAACAAATGGTTATCAAGTTGAACTTGTTAATTCTCAAAAAATTTTTGAAAAAGAAATTAAAAATAAATTTAATTGTTTATACCAACCAATAATTTACCCTTTATATCGCCTTTTAAGACATTTGTATTATCAATCTCATAAAAAAATCACACCATCATCATACATTTTTTATCTAGAACTAATGGTTAGAGGAAAAATAATTAAAAGATATTTACAGAAAAAACAAACTAAATTAGCCATTATTCAATATCCAGAAGACATAACTGTTGGATTAGAGTCAAGCAATTTCAAAATTATCTTCGATCTGCCAACCATTTATTCTGAAGAGACCAAAAATCACCAAATATTTAAACTTGAAAATAAAATTTTTAAAAAAAACATTCCAATTTGTTTTCATTGGTATTCAATCTTAAATTATGCCAAAAAAATAAATCTCAAACCAAAAAATAATTTCATTCTTAATTGGGGTTGTAATTCTCAAATTAAAACATCACAATATTCCTCTTATCCAAAAATTATTCATATTGGAAATCTCAACTCACCTTGGGTTAATCAAAAGTTGCTCAAACGAATTCAAACCAAAACTCCAATTGATATTTATAGTTACGAAAAACCTAACATTTTATACAATATAAAAATGCTTGGATTTTTAAAAAACTTATCAAAATTAAGTCAGTACCAGTTTGGTCTAATTACTATTTCCAAAGATCAATTTAGAAAAAATAGTTTTTCAGCCAAACATCTCACTTATTTTAGTTATGGACTTCCAGTATTTTGTCCTGAATGGAGGAAAGATCCTCTACTCGCACCAGCCACAATCTACTATAATGAAGATAATTTTGAAAAACAGTTTAAAAAATATTCTCAAAAAAACCTCTGGGTTAAAAAACATCAAGCAGCTATCAAAATAGCTAAAAAATTAGATTGGAAAAAAACCTTGATCCCACTTCTTAATGTTATTTACAAAATAGAAAATGAAAACCATAATTAAAAAAATTATTAAAAAATATTTTACGATTAAAATAATTTTTAACGTTTATTATCAAAAATTTTTGATATATATATCAAAATATTTAAACAAACCTCTAAACAAACCAACATCAATAATGATTACCGTCACTCAAAATTGCATTCTTCATTGTCGTCAATGTGATTTATGGAAAACTAAACCAGAAAAACAGATGACATTTGATGAAGCTAAGATAATTATAGACAGACTTCATGATTGGTTAGGTAATTTTTACTTATTCTTTACAGGAGGAGAACCTTTTATCAATAAAAATCTTCCAGATATAATTAAATATGCCCAAAGTATGGGAATCATTTGTCATGTAAATTCAAATGCTTTTCTCATTGATAAAAAATTAGCTAAAAAAATTATAGATAGTAATCTAAATTCAATTTCTATATCCCTAGATGGAGCAAAATCATCTACTCATGATTATATCCGCAGAACTCCTGGTGCCTACAAAAAAGTAATTAAAGCCATCAAACTACTTCAAAATGGTCCAAAAATTTATCTCAATTCTTTGATAATAAAACAAAACACTTCAGAATTAATTGATCTTATTAAACTTTCTCAAAACCAAAAATCTAATGGTATTAATTTTCAATGTCTTCTTCCTACATTAGCCAGTAATGAAAAAAATATTGATTTACCAAAAAATAAACTCTGGCCAAAATCTAAAAAAGTAGAATTAGAAATAAAAAATATAATAAAAATGGATCCATCAGAAAAACCAAATTTAATCACCACAAATAATGAACTTAATAAAATAATTAATTACTATAAAGACCCTTTTTCAAACAATAAAGATATTGTATGTGCTGCCGGAATTAACAATTTTATTGTTGATCAAAATGGAGACGTCAAGCTTTGTTATGGTATGCCAAAAGTAGGAAATATTTTTAAATCATCTGCTAAAAATATTTGGTTAAATGAAAAAACTCAAAAACAAAGAAAAACAATCAGAAAATGTCAAAATTTTTGTAAAGTAATCAAATGTAATCAAATTGATATCAATCGTCAAATCGACGTTGAATTACAATTTTTGAATAATTCCTAAACCAGGATCCTGATTAAACTCAAAAACATTCTTTTTATTTCCCTTCAATTCCTTCCAAAAATCTCTTGTCCCGTAGACATTACCGTCTTTATCTTGACTTGCAATATCATGAATCGCTAAAAAACCACTCTTATTTAATTTCGGCCAAAATAAATCAAAATCTTTCTTAACTCCATTATAAGAATGATCTCCATCGATATGAATATAGTCATATTTTTGTTTTGGAAATTTTTTAGCAAATTTTTCACTTGTCATAACATTTAGATCTATATAATTTTCCAAACCAAATTTACCAAAATATTTTTTTGGGTTACACTTTTTCCAAAACCCAACACCTCCCCAATGAGCACCTGGTCCATTAAAATCATTAATATCAAGACCAGCATCCACAAAATCAACTTTGCCAAACTTATTATCTTTACAAGCAATGGCACATACAGCGGGAATATAACCATATTTACTTCCTATACATAAAACTCTCTTTGGTTTTAAATTACGAATCAAAGCATAATGAATCCACCCATATCCAAGATTCCCATTTTTAATATCTAAATGATGCCAGTTATCTTTCCGCGCATAAGTTTTAATAAAAGTTTTTATTGTTCTATTCAAAAACAGACTATTCTGAAAAAATATATTTTTAAACATAATCTGTTTATACTATCATTTTTTATTAATCAGCAAACAGACAGATATAAGTATATCAGTCCCGACGAACACATCGCACAAAATAATTTTCAATAAAGTTATCTTCTAAATACACAAAACCCCAAGCCAAATCAACACACCAGGGTGTCTTTAAATCAGTCGAAAATACTGTAGAAGCCCAAAAAGCGTTCCTAGTACCAAATTCAGGATCTTGGCTGTAAATTCCATCAATATAGGCTTGCATCAATTCTTTTTGAGTTGGTAA
>Ga0209340_1002366_pt1 | contig 11089 bp, 13 predicted proteins | sample EPASupsiteSAE323_FD_187266 | JGI IMG/M metagenome (GOLD analysis project Ga0209340, IMG submission 187266) | Bioremediated contaminated groundwater from EPA Superfund site, New Mexico - Sample SAE3-23 (SPAdes) (version 2) | ecosystem: Environmental > Aquatic > Deep subsurface > Groundwater >... | reverse complement strand
AGAAGCTGCAAATCTAACAAAGAGCCAGATATTACAACAGGCATCAGCAAGCTTGCTGGCTCAGGCAAATCAGTCACCTCAAATTGCTTTAAGTTTATTACAGTAATCTGAGTGAATAGAATAAAAAGACCTGCCGAAAGGGAGGTCTTTTTTGTATCTTAATAAGATTCGTTCAAACTTTAGTTAGAGAAAAGTTATATTAATTGTTAATTATAATTGTAATTAAATATTTGTATATTGAAATAGAAACTTAAGGTCAAAAATAAAATTAATGTGTGTTTTTTAGGATGTAAGTGTTAATCCAAGTATATTTTGGAATTTCTTGGAATTATACGCTATTTTTCAGGGATATGAAATGAGTATAAGTTTGAGAAAATTAGATAAATATTCAATTATTGATGTGCATATCGATAAACTTGACTTATTTTTAGTAAAAATACTCAGAAATACGTTAAATGATCTTATAAATTCTAGTAATATTAATATATTAGTAAATTTGGGAATGATAAAATCTTTAGACAGCAGTGCGCTGGGTTGTTTGGTATCAGCACAGAAAAAATGTTTAAATAAGGGTGGAGAACTTAGAATATATGCTCCTAATTCTGAAATTTTATCAATATTTTATATAATTCAGCTTGATAAATATATAAATATTTTTAATTCTGAAGCTGATGCCTTACATTACAAGAACATTATGATCAAAAGAAGATTTAAAATTGTCTAAGAATATACGGGAAAATTAAAATTTTCCCGCACTCTCTAATATGTTTTGTATTGTAATTTGAACTTTTATTAAAATATCAGGATTTTTAGGGTTAATAAATTGTAAGTGAACGAGTTTTCTGATATAAAAAGTTTAATAAAAAATCATTGGCAATTTTTATTTTGTTTATACTTAAATAATATAGAAAAATAAATGAATAATTTTGTATGAGGAAGCCCATGTCCACTACTATTTTAAAGAATAATTTACAACATAATACTGAAAATGATTTTGATTTTAATGTATCTGTCGTTGATTTAAACGCTGTTAAAGCTATTGAAGAAAAATTAATTCAAATATTTAATGAAGATAAAAAACTGGTTCAGCCAGTTTTTCTTTTTATTAATAAGGGATTTTCTACAAAGCTTGCTTATTTTCTTTCTGGACATATTAAAAGGTCTGTTGCTGTTGGGATTGCTGGTGAGACAGCAAGTGGTAAATCTACATTTACGTTAGATATTCTTGAAACTATAGTTGAATTTCAAAATAAGTATAGTCTTGAACAAATATTTACAAGAATTAATACAGATGATTATTATTATGATCGTTCAAAAGAAGTTATTAAAGCTGGTAGTTTTGCTAATTTTGCTAAAGATTATGATCTCGATGTTCCTGCTGCATTCGAACTTGATTTGTTAAAAAATCATGTCGAACAGCTTGTTCTTGGAAAGGAAGTATGGCTTCCTAAATACGATATGAGCGGAACAGCACTAAGATATAATAATTATTCACTTGCAAGGCCGAATAAAATAATTGTTTCTGAAGGATTATTTAATCTTTCAGGTCAAATTAAGGATGTTTTTGATTTTTGTATTTATGTTGATATCAATCAGGAAGAGCAAAAAGAACGTTTTTACAAACGTGCTGCTCAAAGAGGTCTTGGAGATTCAGCCAAACGGGTTTATGACAATGCTGTTTCTAAAGCAGAAATTTATGTTAAACCAACTTCAAAAAATGCTGATGTTATTATAAATGGAATGGCAGATAGAGAAGATTACAGAAAAATTGCAAATAAGCTTCTCGAGATAGTTATTTCGACTCAAAAAGCTCGAATATAAAACTGTTTTTCTATAGGGGAAATAATGAATCTTACTGTTTTTTCAGGCACATTTAATCCCATCCATCTGGCACATTTGATAATAGCAGAAACTGTCAGAACTGAACTCGAGGTGGAAAAAATATTATTTATACCTGCCTATTATCCGCCGCATAGAAGTATATCTCTTGCCTTTTCCGAGCATAGGCTTAATATGGTTAAACTTGCAATTCAGGATAATAAAAATTTTGACTTGTCTAATATTGAATATAAAGCTAAAGGTAAATCTTATACTTATTCGACAATAAAAAAATTATATGAACTATATCCTGATTTAACTGAAAAAATCAATTTTATAATAGGTACAGATGCTTTTAAACTTATTGACACCTGGCATGAAGCGGAGAAATTAGCAGAACTTGTTAATTTTATTCTTATTAAAAGAGTAGAATCGCTTGATATTGATGAGCTATTTAGTTCTGTAAAGTTAACAAATTTTAATTACAAAATTGTAAAGGTACCTCTTCTTGAGATATCTTCTACATATATAAGAGGCAATATTAATAGTAATAAATCGATAAAATATCTGGTGCCTGATTGTGTGGAAAAATACATAAAAGAAAATAATCTTTATTATGAAGATAATTAAAAAAATAATCTTATATATATGTAAACAATAATTCTAAAAGTTAAACAATTATGTCAGATAATGGGGTTAATAAATGGTAATTAATATAAAGAAATGGTTAAAAAATAGAGTTAGCGAAGAAAGATATAATCATCTTCTTGGTTCGGAACTAGCTGCTAAAGAATTAGCAAAGAGATTTGGTGTTGACGTTGAAAAAGCTGCCCTTGCGGCTTTGGTTCATGATTGCGCCAAGTCGATTCCTGAAGATGAAATGATTAAAATAATCAATGAAAATAATATTGTTGTTTCTGAAATGGAAATTAAAAGTCGTAAGCCCCTGCATGCACCGGTAAGTTCATTTCTTGCGCAAAATGAACTAGGTATACAGGATCAGGAGATACTTGATGCAATAAGATATCATACTATCGGCAGGGTAGATATGTCTTTATTTGAAAAAGTAGTATTTCTTGCTGACAAAATAGAGAGTAATACGAGAAATAAAGAATTTAGAACGCAAGTTTATAATATTATTAATGCCACAAATAATATAGATGATGCATTGTTAATTTGTTACGATGCAACTATAAGGAGTCTTTTAGACAGAAAGTTTATAATTGATCCGGAAACTGTAAAGGTCTGGAATAATTTGATTGATAAATTAGTATAAATAGGTTGATTATATGAGTTATTATTAATATATATGTAATATATTATTTGTGTAATGTTAGTAGTATTTTTCTTAAAAGAATGATAGTATAAAATTATTAATTTGGACAAAATACTTTCTTTTTTTCGTTTGAATACTGGGTGTAGAATTTATAATTTTGAATCAATGATTTATTATTGGAAAAAACAGAAGTTTATTTTATAATTATGTCTAAATACTTAATAAGTATTTTATATTCCAAGTTATGTAGTAATTACTTAGTCTAAGGAGCGAATTGTGGAGCTGGATCAATATCTTGGGTTATTTATCGACGAGTCGAAAGAAAATCTGCAAAAACTTAATGAGAGTTTATTAAAACTTGAATCAAGTCCGGAAGATTTAGAGATCTTAAATGATATATTTCGCGTAGCACATACCTTAAAAGGTATGTCAAAGACAATGGGCTTCAATAATGTTGGAGATCTTACTCACAACATGGAAAATGTTCTGGATCCGCTTAGGAGTGGAACAGTTAAAACAACTGATAAAATTATTAGTGTTTTATTTAAATGTCTTGATAAGCTTGAAGAGCTTATCAAAAATATTATTGACGGAGTGTATGAGGATAAAGATTCTGAAATAGTTGACCTTGTTGCAGAATTAAAAAATTCACTAGTAAGTAGCAATGAAACAGCTGCTCCTGAGGTAGTTGAAAAAAATGAAATCTCTTTTAATGAATATGAATTAACTCTTATTGATAATGCAAAAGACCAAGGTTTTAGAGCTATAGTAGTTCAGGTCACACTTGCCGAAGGATGTGTTTTGCCTGGTGTACGTGCTTATATGGTTGTAAAAGCACTTGAGGGTGAAGGGGAACTAATTAAGACATATCCTATTGTTGAAGATCTAGAAAATGGTGAATTTGAAAAATCATTTGTACTTTATTTATTGACAACTACTGGTAATGAACATATATCAGAAATTATTGTCAAGATATCAGAAATAGAAAATGTTAAGGTAACAGACTTTGATATAAATAATTCACAAAGAGAATTTAAAGAACGCGATATAAATAAAACAGCAGGTCAAATATCTGAAATAACAAGTGAAGTATTAGATGATAAGTCTCAAGATGATAAGTCTCAAGATGATAAGTCACAGGAAGACAAAGTTCAGGATGTTGATTCTGCTGCAAAACAGCAAACACAAGTAAAAAATGTAAATGTACAGCAAACAATCAGAGTTAATGCTAATAAGATGGATAAGTTAATGAATCTTGTTGGAGAACTTGTAATTAGTAGAACACGTATTGTACAGTATTCTAATGAAGTTAGATCAGATGAATTATCCAGTCTGGTTGGATTAATGGGTGGCATAACAACGGATATTCAGGAAATTGTTATGAAGCTCAGAATGGTACCAATAGATCAAGTATTTAACAGATTTCCTCGTTTAGTCAGAGATATATCAAGGGAACTTGGAAAAGATATTAATTTAAAAATTACTGGTAAAGATACAGAAATAGACAGAGTTGTAGTTGATGAAATAGGAGATCCTCTTGTTCATTTAATTAGAAATTCTCTTGATCATGGTTTGGAAACACCTGAAGAAAGAATAAAAGCAGGAAAGCCGGCCAAAGGAACTCTTGAACTTCTGGCCTTAAATGAAGGCGATAATATCTTAATTAAAGTTTGTGATGACGGGAAAGGCATAGATCCTGAAAAAATCAAAGCAGTAGCTGTTAAAAAGGGAATGATAACCGCAGATCAGGCAAAAAATATGTCTGACAAGGATGCATTGGACTTAATATTTGCACCTGGGTTCTCAACAGCTAAAGTAGCCACTGAATTGTCAGGTCGTGGTGTTGGAATGGATGTTGTTAAATCAAAAGTTGCTTCTCTCGGTGGTACTGTAGGTTTATTATCAAAAATTGGAGAGGGTACAACTACAACTATAAGTCTTCCTTCGAATATGGCGATTCTTCAAGCTTTATTAATAAAAGTAGGATTTGAAACATATGCAACTCCGTTAAATTATATTAGTGAAGTTATTGATGTTACGAATGATCAGGTAAAAAGAATTCAGAATAAAGAAGTAATAGTATTAAGAGGTAGAACACTGCCACTAGTTAGATTGAACAAGCTCCTCGATGTTCCTTATTACAATGAAGACAGTGACAAGCCATTAACAGTTGTGGTAATTAAGTCACAGGGTAAATGTTCGGGTATAATTGTTTCAGAACTTTTAGGACAGCAGGAAGTTGTAATTAAGCCGATAAGTAAAAACTTATGCTATGAAGAGGATTATATATCTGGAGCTATTACTCTTGGAAATGGTCAGGTTGCGTTAGTGCTTAATGTAAATGCTCTTATAGTTAACATGTGAGGAGTACTAAAATGATAAATGAGTTATTGGATTCAGGACAGAAAGAAATACATTTAATTGTATTCAGATTAGGATCAGAGGAATATGCTCTTCCGATTACTAGTGTGCAGGAAATAATTATGCTCCAAGTTCCCACCAGAATTCCTAAATCACCGGTATTTGTTGAAGGAGTAATTAATCTCAGAGGTCATATAATTCCTATTATTGACGGAAGAAAAAAATTTCAGCTTGAAGTAACAGATAGTACAAACGAATCAAGAATTATGATTATTGAACTTGAAAGTGAAACAATTGGATTAATAGTTGATGCTGTTTCTGAAGTTATACATCTTTGCACAGATGATATAGAACCTCCGCCAATTGATATGAATGATGATTCAGATTTCTTATGGGGTGTTGGTAAATTTGAAGAACGCTTACTTATCCTTGTGGATCCTCAAAAATTCCTTAATTTTTCAGAAACTAAAGATTTAAAAGGTCTCTCTAAAGTTTCAGAAATGATTAAACAGGCTAAGATAATAAATGAAAAAACCGCAAAATCTGACATAAGAACTGTAAAAGCAGATGAGCAAACTGAAAAATTAGATGAACAAGCTGTGAAGAACTAGATTGAGAGTAAATTTTAATGACAGAGGATATTAAAGTTGTTCTAGAGAAGATTAATAAACTTCCCGAATTATTTCATGTTGCTGTTCGGGTTGCAAAGATGTTGGATGATCTAAATGTTGATGTTAATCAATTATCAAGGATCATTTCACTTGATCAGGCTTTAACAACTCAGTTATTAAAATTATGTAATTCAGCACAGTATGGGTTTTCTCGTAAAATTGTGACTGTGAATGATGCTGTTTCTAAGCTTGGTTTTAAAACAATAAAAAGTCTGGTTTTTGTTGCGATTTCTCATGGGATATTAAATCGGCAAGTTAAAGGTTATGATCTTGATAAAGGTGAGATGTGGAGAAATTCAATTAGTTGTGCTGTATATTCACGCTATCTTGCTAAAATGACCAATTATAAAGATCCTGAAATAGCTTTTACTGCAGGCTTGCTTAGAGATATTGGAAAATTAATGATTCATGAGTATGTAGGTATTAATTATAACAATATAGTCAATACAATTAATTCTCAAGGAATCGCTTTTTCAAAAGCTGAGGAGCAGGTATTAGGATTTAATCATTGTCAAATAGGCTCTGCTGTTGCTAATAAATGGAATTTACCTCCTGTACTTGTAGATTCCATTAGATATCACCATAGTTTTGAAGAAGCTCTAAATAATGGTTGTGAAGATATTAAACTTTTATCAATTGTTCATATAGCTGATTCCGTAACAATGATGCTTGGAAGCGGCATTGGTAATGATGGTATGATGTATAATATCGATCTTAAATCATTAAAATATCTGGATATATCTCAACAATCAGCAAGTATTGAAAATCTGATTTCTGAGATGGTAGAATTAAAAACTGAAATAGATGAGATGATAGGAATTGCAAATGGTGAATAGAAAAATTACAAAATTTGATCTTGATATACTAGGTGAAGTAGGAAATATCGGAGCAGGAAATGCTGCTACGGCATTATCTCAGATATTAAACAAAAAAGTTTTATTGAATATTCCAATGGTAAAGCTTTGCAAACTTAACGAGATACCTGATATATTAGGTGGACCGGAAGAATTGCGTACGGGAGTTTTCTTTGGAATAAATCAGGCACTTAACGGATATATTCTGTTTATGATTTCAGATGATGGTGCCGCAAAAATAAAAAAAGCAGTAGCTGGTGATTATGAAATAGATTCAAATTCAGTAGTATCAGAAATTGCCAATATCATATCTGGTGCTTATGTTGGATCATTAGCTATGATGATTAATAATACAATTGATATAACTCCGCCGGAAGTATGTCAGGATATGGTCGGAGCTTTAATTGATTCGCTCATAGCTAATATTTGCAGTGTTGCAGATAAAACTGTAATTATAGGTACAAATCTTGTTATTGATGAAGAGGAGATTTCAGGTTTTTATGTTCTATTGCTTGAAAAAGAGTCCTTAGACAGTATGTTAGATTATTTTAATTCGATTAATAAAATGTAGTGGTTTATGAATAATATAAATGTTGGAATGGGTGAAATGCAAGTATCAAAGTCATCGAGTGCAATATTGATTGCTCCGGGGTTAGGTTCATGTATAGGTGTAGTAATGTATGATTTTGTAAATAAAGTTGGCGGAATGGTACATGTTGTTTTACCTGATAGTACATGCATTAATAAATCAGGTAATTTAATGCCAGGTAAGTATGCAGATACTGCAATTCCTGTATTACTGAACAATATGGTCAAATTTGGTGCTGAAAGACATAATATTGTTATAAAAATTGCTGGCGGTGCTCAGATGTTTAATATTGAAAAAGGTGGTAATGTATTAAATATAGGTATAAGAAATACAATCGCCGTAAAGGCTGCTATTTCAAAGGAAAATTTAATGATAAAATCTAGTGATACAGGAGGAAACAAAGGAAGAACATGTAGAGTTGATATATCAACAGGAAAAGTTTATGTAAGATCAATAGGTCAGCAGGAAGTTGAGCTTTAGGAGGATATATGTCAAAAGTTCTAATCGTAGATGATGCTGCTTTTATGCGAATGATGTTAAAAGACATCTTAACAAAAAACGGGTTTGAAGTAGTTGGTGAAGCTGCTAACGGTAATGAAGCCGTTGAAAAATATAGCCAACTTTCACCTGATCTCGTGACAATGGATATTACCATGCCTCAATGTGATGGTATTGCTGCGTTAAAACAAATAGTCGGAAAAGACCCGTCAGCAAAAATCATTATGTGTTCTGCTATGGGACAACAGGCAATGGTAATTGAATCTATTCAGGCTGGTGCAAAAGATTTTATAGTTAAGCCATTCCAGCCTCCGAGGGTTCTTGAATCCATTAAAAAAGTTCTGGGATAATAGTAAGAGATTTTGTTATCTTTTATTTATTAGCTCTCCCCGGAGGAGATAATTGTTTATAAAAAAAAATAAATATTTATTTTTTTTAATTGTATTTCTTTTTGCATTGCAGATAATACCTTTCTGTAATGCTGTGTATTGCTATGAGAAACAGGTACAAGTTTCATCTCAAAATCAAACATCAAATGCAGCAGATGTTAAACAAAAAGAAAAAAAAGCTTACAAAAAAAGATTATACAGACATTATTATAGAAAGAAACCTGTAAAATCCTTTTCTGTTGTAAAACCTGCTACACAACCAAGTTCAGTTCAAAATAATAACTATGCAGGTAAAGAACAGGATTTGAAGCAAAATGTTACAGCTGGACAAAAACAATTAAATTTACAGGATTTTCCAGGTAAAAAATACTCATTGGAAAATATACAAAGCAATAAGCCTGATAAGGGGTATAATTTTTTATCGGTTTTATCATCTTTATTTTTTGTAATACTGTTGGTTATTATATTTGGATGGTTTTATGCAAAGCTGAAAAATGTTGATCCTGCTTCATTATTGGCCGGAAAGTTTTCTGATAAATATCCAAATAAATTTAATATTTTATCTACTGCTACACTTGGTCAGGGGAAAAATATTCATTTAATTGAAATTAATGGTAAATATCTGGTTATTGGCAGTACAATCAATAATATCAGTCTTTTAACCGAGCTTTCTTCTGACAAAATTTGCATAAATAATGAAATGAAAGATCTGGAAAGGTTAGAAGAAGCTAATGATATTAGTACAGAGCATGAATTATCAAATAATGATGAAATTTACAAGAAATATTTAAGAGACAAAGATTCAAAATCAAAGAAAATTGATAATGATTTATAATATAGATTACAATTTATGTAATTAATCAATAATTTTGAGTGGAGAAGGAATAATAAAATAATAAAACTGTTTATTGAAGATTACAAAGAAAACTATTCTTAAATATTGTGATAATTGTTATATTGACACTTTTAAATCATATAAGTACAGCATAAATTTTAAGTGATAATCTATAATACTATTAAATATGGGGTGAGTTAGTAATTGGAAAGATATTTATGAGAAAGAAAATTAAGGTTGGAAGCAAATTTATTGGTGATGGTGAAGCTTGTTTTATAATTGGAGAAATTGGAATCAATCATAATGGAAGTCTGGATATTGCAAAAAAATTAATTGATATTGCAGTTGCAAGCGGTTGTGATGCTGTTAAATTTCAGAAACGAACTGTTGAAATTGTATATACTCAGGCAGAATTGGAAGCATTCAGAATTAATCCTTTTGGTGAAACAAACGGAGATTTAAAAAGAGCTTTAGAGCTGAGTTATGAAGATTATGTTGATATTGACAGATATTGCAAACGACAAGGTATTATGTGGTTTGCTTCTTGCTGGGATGAGGAAGCAGTTGATTTTATTGATCGTTTTAATCCGCCATGCTACAAAATTGCATCTGCATGTTTAACTGATGACAATCTTCTTCTTTATACAAAAGCTAAAGGTAAGCCCATACTGCTTTCTACTGGCATGAGCTGTCAGGAAGAAATCGACCATGCACTTGAAATTCTTGGAGATAATATTGTTCTGTATCATTGCACTTCGACCTATCCTACAGAGCCGCATGAATTAAATTTATCTGTAATACCAAGATATAGAGAAAAATATAATTTCCCGATTGGATATAGCGGACATGAAAGAGGTTTAACTCCGACAACGTTAGCAGTAGCACTTGGAGCAGCTTCTGTAGAGAGACACATTACTATGGATAGAACCATGTGGGGTAGCGACCAGGCTGCAAGTTTAGAACCGGAAGGTTTGTTTAAGCTTTTAAGAGATATCCGTCTTGTTTCTAAATGGATGGGAAATGGACAGAAGGTTGTTTATGACAGTGAAATACCAATAATTAAGAAGTTAAGAAGAGTTAAAAGTTCAGCTAATGTTGGATAATCTGGATAAAATCAAGTTAATAGCTACAGACTTTGATGGAATCATAACTGATGGATTTGTTTATTTCCCGTCTGATTATTCGGGAGAACTTAAACGGGTTAGTTTTAAGGACATAATGGGTATGTCATTGGCTGTAAAAAACGGCTTTAAAATTGCAATAATATCAGGTGAAAAGAATAGTATTATAGATAAAGTAGCAGATAAATTTAAACTTGAAGATGTTCATCAAGGCATAAGAGATAAATTTAAAGTACTTTTATCAATTTCAGAAAAGTATTCGTTTTCGCTTGATCAAATTTGTTATCTTGGAGATGATATAAATGATATTTCGGTTCTGGAAAAAGTTGGATTTGCTGTAACTGTTCCAGATTGTAATTATAAAGTTAAAACTGTTCCTAATATATATATTACTAAAGCAAATGCCGGGAATGGGGCTTTTAGAGAAATAATAGATTTATTATTAGATTAATTTAACTAGAAGGGTTACTGCAATGTTTCAGAAAAATATATCAGCTATAAAATCAAAAAATCCTGATTTAGCAGCTAAATTGGAAAATATTACTATTGATAAAATTAAAGATATTGAAGTTTTTGAATCAGAAAGCAAGGATTTATTAATTAGTTATAAGAATACAATGTTACATAGTGCAATAGATCCTGTTAGAGAAGCTAAAGCTGTATGGAACAGAACAATA
>Ga0209340_1002363_pt1 | contig 11104 bp, 10 predicted proteins | sample EPASupsiteSAE323_FD_187266 | JGI IMG/M metagenome (GOLD analysis project Ga0209340, IMG submission 187266) | Bioremediated contaminated groundwater from EPA Superfund site, New Mexico - Sample SAE3-23 (SPAdes) (version 2) | ecosystem: Environmental > Aquatic > Deep subsurface > Groundwater >... | reverse complement strand
AAAATTCCCGTCCATGATTTCATAAGCAGAGTTGATTAATCGAACGATCGGTTTATGAATCCACCGGTTACTGAAAACCAGGACTATTACTGCAAAAGAAAAGGAAGTCGCCAGAAAGATAATCATATCCCGGGTGGCTTCACCCGCTTTTTTTCGTGCACGGTTATTGGCGTCGTTCATATTTTGTTGGTTCGCCTGGAGGATATCGTTCGCAGTCTTTTTAATATCCAGGAAAAGCGGGAGTAATGATTCAAAATAGTTCTTTTGATGCGTGACAGGATTTAAAGCGATAATGGAAAGGACCTCTTCATGGTATTTCCTGAATAAGATTTTCAGATGAGCTACTTTTTGGGGTTCATCCGGGAGGGTTAAATTATTTGATTCGATTTCCAGGGCGGTTCTGAATCGTTCGAAGTTTTCTTCGATAAACGGTTTCCCTTTCTTATCATATCCGAGCATCAGGAAAAGAACACCGCTGTCGATTCGTTCCAGTGCTTCTTTCATTTCCTGGCAGGCGATCACGCTCCGGTAGTTTTCTCGAAGAATAACATCGATTGATTTCCCCAGGTCGTCGAAGCGGTCGATACTTTGAATGCCAATGAATGTAACGATCGCCAGAAGCAAACCGAAAATAATAAAAAGTTTTTGTTTCAATGTAAATTGCATGTTTAACTCCTATGAAAAGATATGCAATTACAGTGCCATGAAAAAAAGGAAAGTATGAAGAGTGAATTGTGACGGGTAAAATTTGAATAGTGAAGGTGAATAAGTGAAATTCTAACAATGAAACTATAAATTAAAGATTGAAAATTGCAAACCTTACAATTAAATGCATTGCAAAATGCAATGCGTTTAATGATTTTATTCCGATATCTCTTAATTTATATTCCATACATTTTACGTTTTCGCCACAGGGTAGCTTGATCGATTCCGAGTGATTCCGCTGCTTCCTGTAAATTGCTTGACGAAGCCAAAACCTTCCGAATATGGATTTCTTCAATTTTTGAAAGTGTAATTGCATCACCCAATCGTGGGACAGATTCACTTTCCAGTATTTTGTCGGGAAGGTATTCTTTATCTACCCATTCCGTTTTACAGAAGATGGTAATACGTTCGATCATATTTCGTAATTCCCTTATATTTCCCGGCCACGAATAATTTTGAAGATGCACCATCGCTTCCGGGTTAAATCCACTGAATACCCGGTGATTGGTTTGACCGAAAAAAGCAAGCATTCGATTCGCAAGACTTTCGATATCTTCTTTTCGTTCTCGCAAAGGTGGCAGCGTTATTTCTACTACATTTAACCTGTAATAAAGGTCTTCTCTGAATTTCCCTTCTTTCACCGCCTTTTCCAAATCAACATTCGTAGCGGCAATAATTCTTACATCTGCGCTTCGTGTGGTATTTTCCCCAACTCGTTCGTATTTCTTCTCCTGGATAAAACGAAGCAGCTTGGGTTGAATGGAAAGAGGTAAATCCCCTATTTCATCAAGGAAAAGCGCTCCGCCGATAGCCATGGATATTCGACCGGGATAATCTTTCACTGCTCCTGTAAACGAACCTCTTGCATGTCCGAAGAGTTCGCTTTCCAGTAACTCAGCAGACAACGATGGACACGAAATAACAACAAACGGTTTATCCGCCCGGTTACTCCATTCATGAATGGCTCGCGCGAGTAAAGTTTTACCTGTTCCGCTCTCTCCCTTTAATAATACATTCACATCCGTTGAAGCAACTTCGCGGGCAATCGCAAACGTTTTTTGCATCCCCGGATTTCGACTCGATAGATCGATTTCAGGGACAGTGGAATGCAAACTGATCTTCAAATCTTCGATTTGCTTTTGCAAAGACCGAATCTCGGAAATCTTTTCGACAATAATTTTGATCTGGGACGGAGTAAACGGTTTTGAGATATAATCGGCAGCGCCTTTACGAATTGCTTCAATCGCAGAATCGATGGACGCATACGCAGTAATCACAACAATCTTTACCCCCGGCGAATGGATTTGCAGATAAGGAATGAGGTCGAGGCCGTTTTTGGTTCCCAGCCTTAAATCCAGGAACGCCACATCGAATACCCGCTGCTTTATTTCTTCCACCGCATCATCGAAATTACTTATCGAAATAACCGAATAGCCTTCGATTTCCAGGCACATCGTAATAGTTTTACGGATATGGATTTCGTCATCGACTACCAGGATATTCAATTTATCCGGTTGTTTTTCCGGGTTATTCGGTTTTCCTTTGGCTTTAATCATCGCAATGTTTTACTCCGTTTTATTTTGGCTCTACTAGCCTTTATTATATACTTAAATAGTCAAACATGCAATTTATATGGCTCCTTTCATTCTTGAAAATAAAACGGTTCGATATTGACAATAACACAAAATTATATTATAACTTTCATCAGAGTAACAGTAAACAACCCCGGAGGCGAAATGACAACCGTAAATGCCAGTGATATTGAAAAAACAATGGCACATTACCTGGATGAGGTTTTGGACGAACCCATTTTAATAGAAAAAATCCATACTCCATTTGCAGTTCTACTATCCTATAATGAATATGAACGTCTTAAATCATTTGAAGATGCCTACTGGGCAGAAAAGGCTTTAAAAGCTGAATCCGACGGATATATTGGCCAGGAAGAATCACTTAAATTTATCCAGGTGGCTAACGGTGCTGAAACTTGATTTAACTCGACAGGCAAAAAAATTCCTTGAAGACCTGCCTGCAAAACAATTCAGGCAGATAGTAAGTAAAGTGTTCGGATTAATGACAGAACCTTTTCCGGGAGATTCAATCCAAATGCAAGGATTCCCGTTCAGAAGGTCAGATATAGGAGAGTATAGAATTGTCTATCGAGTTGAAAATGATTGCCTTAAAGTGGCTTTTATTGGCAAAAGAAATGATGATGAAGTTTATCGACTATTAAAAATGAAGTAATAAGGAAATATGAATAGGAGCTAATGAATGTTCAGTGAAGGAAAAAAAGCAATCCTGATGACAGATGATTCAATAATAACAAAAAAATTAGAGTTATACCTTCTTCAACGATATAACCTTCAACTTGAATCGACAACCAATTTAATCGAGTTACTAGACCGCGCCAACGATCTGGACGAACCTTATGAAGTGGCAATCGTAGACGAAAAGGTAACAGGACTTCCTACAACAGCTAAAGTTATCCTTTCTATCAAAGATTCGACTCATATTCCCAATGTATTCTACCTGTCCACTCTCCATGAAATGTCCAATCCCTCTTCTCCGAATCATCTTGAAATCCCCTCAGATTATTTCAATGATCTATTCCGCCGTGAACAATCCGATCTTCGTCTAAATAATTTGCGTTCGATGTTTAATGCTGTTATGGAGTCAGCTTCTATCCGCGATATTTGTATCAATACTGCGAAAAGCTTCATCGAAACGCTAAAAGTGGATTCGGTTGTATGTGTTCTTTCCAAATACGATACATCCACCCTGGAATACGGACTGGTAGTATGCTGCCTCCCTGAAGATAACCCGGATATTACAAATATCCCAATAAAAGGTCATCCTTATTTCGACGAGCTTCTTAATTACTACAAACCTATTCATGTCCCTGACTTATTCGAAGAAAAAGAATTCCTCCAGGTACTCCTGAATAAATTCTCATCGATTTACCGTTCTGTATTAATCGTACCGATGCTTATCGGAAAAAATTTCCTGGGGTATTTCGGTTTGTTTATGAATAGAGAACCGAGAGTATTCAACCTTACAGAGATAGATCAGTGTATGCGGCTGGCAGATTTCGCCGCATCTACTTCACTTAATCTATTCTTCTCAAAAATGCTGAAAATACATTCAAAAGAAGAAAGCAATCCCGACTAATACCCTACCCCGGCGGCCATAACATTCGCAGGGTCAAACGCATGACAGGGGGTTACTCCATAAACCATATCACAATCGGGACAATGTCCTTCATATTGTTCCATTAAAAACTCCTGGCCACAATTTCCACAATTAATCGTCATAGGCATGGGCATATCCACTTTCGCAAATCCCATCATCCGTATCTTATCAACTACCTGCATACCATTCACAAAACTTCCTGCACATCCGTCATGCATATTTACCTCCTTTTGGGGGGTTAGAGCCCCAATTTAGTGTGAGAGTGTGTGTGAGTGTGAGTTGCTGACGCTAGCACTCTCATACTCCGTTCTATTATTAATTCTTGCAGCAGCAAAAAAAAATTCCAATATTGGCATAAATCCAATGCCACGAAAATCTCCTGTCAAAAGTTCTTTGCCTACTTTCTTTCAAGAAAGTTGGCCGCCGGAGGCAATTATTTCTCCTTTTCGCAACCTGGTTCTTAAATCCTGGACTACGCTATCCATTTTTTGCAGCTCTTCGAGTAACTGCTTCTCTTCGTCAGAAGTCTCAATCACTTTATGAATACCGCCATTCTTGATTACGATACGTTTATCTCCCATTAATGCAAGCATAGGATCGTGAGTTGCCATCAAAACGATTTTTTCTTCTCCGACTAACAATTGAAGTGCTTTCTTCCTGTCGATCCCTGCGTTTTCTATTTCATCGATGAGAATAATAGGGGATTTACTCAATATAGCGGTATCTGCAATCATTAATGCACGGGATTGACCACCACTGAGACTGGTCACAGGAGTAGAAGGATTAAATTTTTCACCAGCAAGATTATTGGCTGCTTCTATTATTCGCTCGATTACTTCTTCTTCATTCTCAACCATCCGGCTGCGTGCATGCAATTCGAGAAATTCCCTGACAGTCAAATCCATTACGAAATTCATATTCTGCGATAATTGCGCTACTAATTTATTACCGGAAGAAAACCGCCATTTCATATCGGGTTTGGTTTCATTAATGAGAATACTTCGTTTTGTGGGTGTATCGCCTTGCGCTGCCCATTCAATATCACCTAATAACCTGCTCTTCCCTGAACCGGTAGGGCCAACTATACAGATGATCTGGCTCTTCTTTATGGTAATGGCTTCATACTCTTCGGGATTCCCGGATTTATCCTGGCCGGCCAATATAGTTAAACTGTGAACACCTTCATCCTGTTCAACTCCTAAAAACGAAATCATCTGGTTAATGTATTCGACAATACTTAATAACGTACGCTCTTTGTCAAACGCTTTATTCTCAATCTCTTCTTCATCAAAACTATTCAAAAACTGATCGAGAGTCATGGTTTCTTTCCCATTTATCTCGATCATGTTTTCCTGTAGAAAAGAACCGAGAAAGGGATACGATTCGAGGAGATCTGCAATACGTTTATATTTTACCTGGGAAGCGTTTATCATTTTTTATCTCCTATATCCATTTTGCGGACATTTCCCATCTGGTAGGACGCGCCGATACGGGTTTCACCGAGACAATAGGAACATAACGCCGCAGGCATTGAGAAGCGTAACTTCTTTCCTTTGAGCGTATCCAATTTTTGGGCTTCATCATAAAGCAATGTACTGAGTTCAAAAGCTCCCTGCCCGGTCAGCCCATTGATATGCATAATCACGGCAGAGGGATTGACTGCATTAACACGAGAAGCAAAAACCTCCCGTTCTGCCTGGGATACGATATCTCCTTTGGTAATAACAACGATATCTGCCATCTTTAGCATGGGGCCGATCTTGCGAGGCGTGTTTATCCCGCTCAGGTTATCGATAACGCAAATGGCTTTGATATCCTGTATATATGGGGAACACCGATTACACAAGCCGGCACTCTCTGTAATAAGTAAATCCAGGCCGAGCTTTAATCCCCATTCGGTAACCTCTTCAATATTACTGACGAAATAATGATCGGGACATAATGCACCGGAAAGACCTTTCTTTACCGGCAAACCTGCTTTCTCATATAAAATATCGTCATCAGTATGAAGACAATCGAATTTGACGATACCGACTTTGATATCTCGTTTCTTTAATGCGTCTATAGTTTTTAAAATCACCGACGTCTTACCTGAAGACGGCGGACCGGATACGGTTACTAAGTTCATGGTAGCTCCTAATTATTGCCTTCGGCGACCTACTTTCTTGAAAGAAAGTAGGCAAAGAACTTTTGATAAGTTTATTTTATCAAAAGTTTTGGGAAGGGGTTGCACCCCTGGCGGTCCAGAAACCCTTTTTCAAAAGGGTTTTATTCTTTTCCTTCAAAAATTGCTCTGCAATATTCAAGCAGTTCACCGATGTTGTGGCTGTTGATATAATCCCAGCCGGGCCACATAAATGTTTTGCCTTCCGGGATACGGTTATCGATTTCGGGATTGGTACTGGGCATTAAACCTTTATGCGCCATGATTTCGCCTACTTCTTTGGAAGCAAAGAAATCGATTACAGGTTTCAATTCGTTAATACGGTCGGTCCGGGTCAGCATAAAAACAGGACTGATAATCGCTCCGTCTTCGGGCCATACAGCTTTCATGGGACCACCGTCTTTAATCATTTTGGTGAAGAAATACGGCATCACCGTGACGCAGGGTTTATCGATTTTCTTATTATTGGATTTCACCATCTGGGAAGGGTGCATGCTTTCGAGAAGGGTTCTTCCCAGGTTTCGCACACCTTCTTCCCCGTAGTTTTTATGAATGTTTACAAGGATGGCGTTGAACAAATCGAAATCGGCAATGGGAAGACTGACACTCTTTTCGAATTGAGGGTCTAATAAATCTTTCCAACTTTGGGGAATAGGGCGTCCGTTTAATTCGGAGAGGTTTACAACGAGAATTGCGGGAACGGCAGCGATCATGGAATATTGGTGCAAAGGATCTTTGAGATCGATTTTTTCGTTATCGAAAACCGTATTAAGGGAAGTAAACCCGGTATGATCAGTAAACGCATTCATCTTCTTATATTTCCCGATTTTGTTTTCATCGAAAAACAAATCGAACCCGGCAGAAATAATGATATCCGGGAGGTTTTCGGGGTTTTGAATCCGTGTGCCGAATTCTATGAGCCAGTCATGCCCCATTGAAGCTGCTTTTAATTCATGGTGAATTTCGATGTCTTTGGTTTCTTTTATATGGGTGACAAACGATTGGAATTGTTCCATAAGAGGAAGGCGTACGGGACAGGGCAAAAGTCCTTCGACACGAATCGCGTTTGGGGAATAGTCTTCTTTTTTGGTAACTCGCAGCGACGAATCGGCCAGGTTGTGTTCCTGGCGGATGCGTTCCGTGAGTGCATTCATGAAGGTATCTATATTGTATTTCTTTAAAGATAAAGCGGTTTTTAAAGAGATAGAACTTCCAAAAGCTTTCCGTTTGGATTCATCTTCCATTTGATTGAAGCCCTGGGAAACAAAAACCGGGATCGTTTCGGGGTACTTTGTCGTTATATCCCACAGCGTATCGTTGGCATTTATATATTCATTGGTCATGTAAACCTCACTTGTCTTTTTTTACATCTTACAGGTGAGATTATACATGAACCTTTCCATGGTGTAAGTAACAAATGTTACAAAACCCTGGTATATTTAAAAATTATTTTAATTTCGTTTTGAGTAGATCGGTATAGTAGTTCTTTTCCTGGGCATTGCCGTATATATCGGCAATTTGTTCATAAACAGAAACAGCATCAGGTTGTTTGTTCAGAGCTTCAAGAGTTTGTGCTTTTGCCCAGAGTGCAGGGACATAATCGGGATTGAATTCCAGGCATTTATTTACTTCTACAAGGGCTTCTTCAAATTTCTTTAACCGGATTAATAATTTAACATACTCTGTATGAAAGAACTGGTAATTAAAATAGGTAATCCAGTAAGAGAGCGAGCTTTTCATATCTATAATGGTTTTAAATATTTGAATCGCTTTATCGGGTTGGTTTTCCTTTTCTGCGATCATTGCTTCCACTAACATTCCATCTTTTAAAACGGCATGAAACGCCCCGGGTTTAAATTGATACCGGTCGATACATTTTTTAAGCCATTGCCATTCGGTTTTAGCTTCGGTGATATTATTCATACCGGTAAGGATTAAGCCTTTTATCATGTGTTGTTCATACGCACTTTCGTTAATATCGTCGGTATCGAAGATAGAAAGAGACTGGTTAATTTTATCGAGAGCAGGTTGGAATTGCTGGCCGATATAATCGATATAAGCAAATCGTTCAAGTACATAGGCGTTGGCGGTTGGAGAATTCGCCAGTTTTTTGTATTCATTTAAAGCGTTTACTGCTTTGTTATATTGAGCTTTTAAAACATAAATATCGGCAAGAGTCTGAAATGGCCATGAAATTCTGCTTCCATCCGGTTCCGGTTCAACGGCTGTTAATTTCATACTTTCGGCCCGGTCAAGTTTTCCTGCAAAGAAATACCCGTCTCCGAAGGAGTCGAACGAGTTGGAAGACGGATCGAATTGCCGGAATCGTTCCAGTGTATCAATGGCATTGCGATGGTCCCCGAGATATGAATAACAATAACCAAGGTGGTTCATTGCCTGGGCATATTTCGGATCGAGTTCAAGAGCTTTCTTGTAATAGGTTATTGCGGTTTCAGGTCTGGCAGAGTGAAAATACACTTCTCCCAGATTGTAAAAAGCTTCTTTTGAAAACGGAAGTTCTTTAACCAATTCTTCAAGGCTTTTTGATGCTTCGTCGTACTTGAATTTTAAGCGAGCATCAATGGATTTCACTTTTAATTGGAGAGCATTGGTGAGTTTGCGTAAGTCCGGCGAAATAGCATCGATCAATTCTTTGGCTTTAGCGCGATCTCCATTATAGAAGCACACTTCCGCGTAATAATATTTACCGGCAAGAAGCTCCTGGGATTTCTTAAAATACTTTTCTGATTTTCCCAAATCGGCCCGTTTGTAAAAGGAGAATCCCTGGACAAAGTCACTGTATAAAGTCCACTGAGAACCATATATATCTGAAATTCGACGAATCCGGGGGATATCTTTTTTTTCAGGAAGTACCTTCGAATAAATACTCTCACTCAATTCATCGACCTGGTTGGTCAGGAAGGAATCTTTAAATTGACCTGTGCTGGTTAGAGGAGAAGAGTCTCCGGAATCGATGGTTTTAAATGCAGCATCAATAATAAAACTGTCGCTCCTTTTGGAAATCTTCCCGCTAAACTCATATTTAATATTAAAATGAAACTTATCTCGGAGAATTTTGATTGCTTTCTGCTCATCTTTTTCCCCGGAAAGATCTGCTGCGGTTTGCGAATCAATTGTTTCAAATTCGGGGAACTGGTTCAGCGATTCCATAAAAAGATTTGTGAGCATTTGAGGAACAGAAGGCATATTGGGATTATTTTTCTCGCCTGTATCATCCATGAAATCTTTTAAATAGACGAAAGGTTTTTTAAATTGGGGACCAGGAGTCGGACCAGGTTTTTCTTTTTTAAAGACAAAAAAGAAAGATAATAATATTATGAATGCTGCGGCGGTGGGAATCGCCCATTTCATCCATGGTTTTTTAAAAATACGAGGTTCGGGGGTTACGGTTACTACACGTTCGGTTGATGCATTGAATTTTTTTATACGGTAAACCAAATCGCCCAGGTTTTCTTTATCCGAAGTTTTCTGGATTTCTTCCAGCATTTTGGATTGTTCTTCCACCTGGATTATTTCAGTTGCGCCCCCTTTCGGTGTTGATTCTTTGAGTTCATTATAAAGTGTTCTGAACTCTTCCAGGTCTTTTCGGATATCGTCGAATTCCTGGTATCTTTTTTCTCTGTCTTTTTCAAGAGCTTTATCAACAATATCCTCCAGTTCCTGGGGAATTTCCCTTGTAATATGTGGGGCTTTATTCAGGACGTTATAAAGAGTTTCGATTTGCTCATCAACTTTGAATGGGTTTATTCCCTCGATCATTTCGAAAAGAACAGTACCGAAAGAAAAAATGTCTGTCCTGCGGTCGAGGGCTTTTCCTCGTGCTTGTTCCGGTGAGATATAGGCAATAGTTCCCATCACGAAACCTTTTTCCGTGAGGTTGGTTTCAAGTTGGTCACCCCGGGTTGAGCCGTTTTCTGTAAATTTGGCAAGTCCGAAGTCCAGGATTTTGACTGTCCCCTTTTTATCGATCATGATATTGCTGGGTTTGATATCACGATGTATAATATCTTTCGAATGGGCTTCACTCATACCATTGCAAACCTGTATGGCAATATCCAAAATTTTATCGATGCTCAGTTTCCTGGAACCGATGACCTGGTCAAGTGTAACACCATCGATGTATTGCATCAGGATATAATCTTTATCACCTTCTTCATAGATTTCATAAATAGTGCAGATATTAGTGTGGTCCAATTGGGAAGCGGTTTGAGCTTCTCTAAGGAATCTGAGTTTTGAAGAAGAATCGGAGAGGTTATCTTTTAGAAGAATACTTTTGATTGCCACCCGGCGTTTGAGTTTGACATCTTCGGCAAGAAGTACTTCTCCCATTCCGCCTTTACCCAGTTTCTTGATAACGCGGAAACGGTTATTGAGGATGAATTCGTCGAAAGATGGACGTTCTACGACTGTAGTTGCTTCTCCTCCCTGGGAACTTTCGTTTTCCAGAGTGCTGCCACAGGTTTTACAAAACTTAGCATCTAAAGTATTTTCGGTATTACATGTTGAGCATTTCATGAAGGTATATTACCAGATTATGCGTTTTTTAGCAACGGGGAACACAAAGAAAAAATCAATAAAAATACACTATTTCTTTTTTTCCTGGTTCGCCCTGTATTCCATAACAGGAAGCCCAGCGATGCCATAATTATCAACCGGCATATCCTGCAAAATAACACGAACACTATCTGCCGGAACCTGGAGTGTGTCTACAATGGTTTGAGTCACGTTCCGAATCAGTTGTTTCTTTTTTTCTTTGTCTCGTCCTTCTAAAATATTAATAGTTACAATTGGCATTATGCCTCCTTTTTATTTAAACAATAGCCTCCGGCGGCCAAAAACCCTTTTGAAAAAGGGTTTCTGGACTTCCCAAAACTTTTGCTATATCACTATTTGAATCTAAAACGAATCAAGAGTTTTTCGGGGGTCCAGGGGGCGGTTTTGCAAAAAAGCCCCTGGTTAATCAATAACCCAACGGGTTATTTCGAATGTTTCTGCGTATTGGGTACCGATCTGTGTTCCACGAAC
>Ga0209340_1002361_pt1 | contig 11108 bp, 9 predicted proteins | sample EPASupsiteSAE323_FD_187266 | JGI IMG/M metagenome (GOLD analysis project Ga0209340, IMG submission 187266) | Bioremediated contaminated groundwater from EPA Superfund site, New Mexico - Sample SAE3-23 (SPAdes) (version 2) | ecosystem: Environmental > Aquatic > Deep subsurface > Groundwater >... | reverse complement strand
CCAACATAACAATACATTTTTTCCATAAGACGGCTTTATACATATACTAATATAAATAGCTAATTACACGAGGTCACACACAATCGAACCTTTATCCAAAAATCTTCATCCACAACTTTTGGCAGATGCCCCCCTGACCCCCTCTGGGGGGAACACTCCCACATCTATGCCACAGCTCCAAAAGGAGGATGATGGTATCAGATTCGCATGTATTCAATATCCATGAAGTGCCATGGGATATGTCATCCATCCATCAAACGGCCCTATGCCAGTGATTGCATATCATTGGAAATGTTCCCCGCGGACGCGGGGTCAGGGGGGCCGTCGGCCTTGAGACTAACGCAGGGCAAATGTGTTAACCCAAAAAACCCTGAAGGCTCTTCGCCCTCCGATACTCTTTATAGTAGCTAGAGCACCACCCGGAGAGCTATGTTTATTCTTCTATGATTGGCGCACACAATCTGTTGCTCAATAGAGCGCCATACCCTACAATATGCCTTAAAGATAGTGCTTTGAGCTAGAGCCCGGTAATAGAATAAAGACTGAATGTACTGGCCTGACCGTGTCCTTCCGCAAACATGCTTAAAGATTACAGATTTTTCTCTATAAAATCAGGCGCCATGATGCCAGGCATTATCGAGGGTGGAGGGAAAAAGTCGCTCCTCATCTACCCAAGATATAAATTCCTGTGATGCTCCTTTCATCAGGATGAACCTATGCGAGAAATGCAGAGGCAAGGGGTATCTGCCGGTGGGCGAGAAACCCTGCCCGAACTGCAATGGCAGCGGGAAGACTGAGTCCATCAGCCTTGGTGAGGCTTCAGCCAGCGACATGAAAGATCTAATTGAGCGCGGGGCTACCAATTGCAGTGTCTGCAAGGGCTCTGGAAAGATCCCTGTCACAGAGTCATGCGAGGCCTGTGGAGGTCTCGGACGCGAGTATCTGTGCGCTGTGTGCGGCACAAAGCTTGCCACCAAGAGTGAGCTGTGCGACAAGTGCTCCAAAAAGCCCCTGGTGCATATTCTCGACGATGCCTGTGATACAAGCGATGTGGTAGTCGGCGAGATCTATCAGGGAAAGGTATCTGGGATTGCCAACTTTGGGGCCTTTGTGGACTTAAACGGACACGTAAGAGGCCTGGCCCACAACAAGTACCTCAAGTCTGAGAGGCCCGAGGTTGGAGACACATTGCTGGTCCTAGTAAGAAATGTGCTAGCCAATGGCAACATTGAGCTTGAGCCCGTGGAGCTCAAGGAGTACAACACAGTCGAGGTTGAGAAGGACCTGCCCCAGTCCAAGGCGGCCGAGCTGGACCGCCAGATGGGAAAGCTTGTCAGCATCAAGGGCGAGGTCATTCAGATCAAGCAGACAGGCGGACCTACCATATTCACCATAGCCGATGACAGCGGCCTTGTCTTCTGCGCTGCATTCGAGCGCGCGGGCGTCCGGGCCTATCCCGAGATAGACAGCGAGATGATGGTCCGGGTGATAGGCGAGGTCTCCCAGAGGAACAACCAGGTCCAAGTTGAGATCAGGTCCATGAAGCAGCTCTGGGGCGGCGAGGCGGCCAAGGTCAAGGACCAGATAGAGCAGGCCATAGACAGGCGTGCCGAGCCCTCGGATCCGGGACTCCTGATAGAAAGCGAGGTCTTAACAAAGCTGAGGCCTGCCATGAAGGCGGTGGCCAAGGAGATCAGGAGGGCCATATTCAAGTCTAAGCCAATTGTGCTCAGGCACCACGCAGATGCCGACGGCATAACTGCGGCCGTGGCACTGGAGACTGCCATTTTGCCCCTGATAAAGGAAGCCGGAGGGCCGGATGCCGAGTACTACAACTACCGCCGTGCTCCAAGCAAGGCGCCCTTCTACGAGCTTGAAGATATCACAAAGGACCTGAGCTATGCCCTGGAGGACGAGACCAGGCACGGCCAGAAGATGCCGCTCATAATTTTAGCCGACAACGGCTCAACCATTGAGGACATACCTGCCATGAAGCAGGCCCAGATATACGGCCTGGAGATGCTTGTGGTGGACCACCATCATCCGGATGAGGTTGTGGACCAGTACCTGATCGCCCATGTCAACCCGGCCCATGTGGGCGGCGACTTTGGAGTGACCACTGGAATGCTGGCAACTGAGATTGCCAGGATGATCTATCCCGAAGTTGAGAACAAGATCAAGCACTTCCCGGCAGTCTCTGCAGTGGGCGACAGAAGCGAGGCTCCTGAGAGAGATAAGTATCTAAAGCTAGTAGAGGACAAGTTCGGGCTTGCTGACTTAAAGAAGATCGCCCTGGCACTGGACTACGAGGCGTTTTGGCTCAGGTTCAATGAGGGAAGAGGCCTGATAAACGATATACTCTGCCTGGGCAGGCTTGATCGCCACAGGATGATTGTAGAGCTCCTCTGCGAGCAGGCCGGGGCCATGATAGATGATCAGCTGCGAGCCACTATGGGGAACGTGAAATCAACAAAGCTTGCGAATGGAATCATCATGAACGTCCTGGATGTGGAGAACTTTGCACATAAGTTCACATTCCCGCCGCCCGGCAAGACCTCAGGTGAGGTTCACGACAGGCTCTGCCAGAAGTTCGCAGGAAAGCCGGTGGTCACCATAGGTTACGGTCCGGATTTCGCAGTCCTGAGGAGCCGAGGCGTGAAGATGAACATTCCGCAGATGGTAAGAGAGCTGATGGTCGAGATTCCAAACGGTGGAGTGAGCGGCGGAGGGCACCTGGTGGTCGGGTCCATCAAGTTCGTTGGCGGCATGAGGAAGGATGTGCTGGCGAAGCTTGCAGAGAAGATAAGCGCCTGCGAGGCCACTGAGTGCGCCATAGATCAGAAGATCCCTGCCAAAGCTCTGGACAAGACTGAGTGCCAGAGCAAGTAGAACCAACTTTTTAGCGGTCCTTGCAATCCGATGCTCTGGCTGGGTTGCCGAAGCATCGGCGGGCGGATTTTACGTTTCGGGGCATGACATGCCATCAGACAGGCTTGCCGGGTGGCACCGACCATTTCACCAAAATGGCCTCAATCTCCTTCTTCTGTACCGGTTTTGCTATGTAATCATCCATTCCGGCTTCAAGACAAATGGCACGATCGCCATCCATTGCATAGGCGGTGATGGCGACTATCCTTGGCTGCTCATCAGCCGGCCAGAGCCTGCGTATCCGGCGCGCCGCCTCCAGGCCGTCCATCTCAGGCATTTTGATATCCATCAAGACGAAGTCATAGGGCCGAAGCTTCAATACCTGGAGGACCTCCTGTCCGTCTGCCACTGCATCTACCCTGTATCCCATCTTCCTGAGCATCTTCACAAGCACCTTCTGGTTCGAGGGGTTATCTTCTGCCACAAGGATGCTCAGATTCTTCTGCACAGGGTTATCTTCTGAGACTGCTTTTTCCGTCTCCCTCCTGTCTTGTAGCCAGTCCTTGGCAATCTCCGTCTGGATGGTGAAGTAGAAGGCAGACCCAATACCTGGCTTAGAATCGACCCAGATCTCACCTCCCATCAATTCCACCAAGCGCTTGCTTATGGCCAGTCCCAGGCCAACGCCGTCACGCTTGAGGGATATGTCGTACTCCAGCTGGCTGAAGGGCTTAAACAGCCTGTCCATCAAGTCCTGGGGTATACCTATGCCCGTATCTTTGACTGCAAAGAGAATCTGACGCTTTTTCTCACCCAGGTACTTGGAGGAGATGGATACAGACACATCCCCGGCGTCTGTGAACTTGACTGCATTGGAAAGCAGATTGACTAAAACCTGCCTAATCCTGCCCTGATCTCCCATGATAGCGTCGGGTGTGCCATAATTGATGGCTGTGACCAGGTTTAAGCCCTTTTTGCTGGCCTGGACTGCCACCATGTCCAGGGATTCTTCAACCAGAGCCCGCAGGGAAAGTGGCTGGCGCTCCAGCACTACATTTTCCTTCTCAGCCCTGGAGAAGTCCAGGATGTCGCTTATGACTGCCAAAAGGGCCTCACCGCCATTCCTGATGCACTCTACGTAATCCCTCTGCTCTGCGGTCAAAGGCTCATCCAGGAGGAGGCTTGTAAAGCCTATCACAGAGTTCATGGGTGTGCGAAGCTCGTGGGACATATTGGCCAGGAAGGCAGCCTTTGCCTCTACAGCTTCCAGGGCCTGGTCCTTGGCCTTGGTAAGATCGAATTCAAGCTTCTGGTGATGTACCAGCTCAGCCTGAAGCTCTTCATTTGCTACCTCAAGCTCTTCCTTGGCCAGGGACAGCTCTGCCTCAAGCTGTTCATGCATCAGTATCTCAGACTTAAGAGCCCCATCTATCCTATTGCGTTCGATGGCATACCGGATAGATCGTGCCAGGAGCTGGCTGCTCACCTGACCTTTCATCAGATAATCCTGTGCCCCCTCCTGGACGGCTTCGAGTGCCAGGGCATCGTCATCGTTGCCTGTAAGCACTATGATTGGGATTGCTGGTGCCTTTGAGCGCATAATCTTGAATGTATCAAGGCCGACGCTGTCTGGCAGGGAGAGATCCAGGAGTATGGCATCAATGCCTTCGAGACGCTCCAATCCATCTGAGAGGCTCTCTGCCCATTCCAGCTGAAAAGTTGCACCTGTCACCTCGCCCAGGAACTCCTTTATGAGTCGCGCGTCCCCTGGGTTGTCTTCTACCAAGAGAATATCAATTGGAAGCTTGCTCATTTCACTCATCTTTTGGTGGGAGTTTTACAACTGTAAACCAGAAATTCTCAATAGATTTTATGACATCTATAAACTGATCGAAGTCAACAGGCTTTGTAATATAGCAGTTGGCATGCAGATCGTATGTCATGATTATATCTTTCTCGGCCTGAGAGGAGGTCAGGACCACAACAGGTATGCGTGCGAGGCCGTGGTCCATCTTGATCTCTGCCAGCACCTCGCGCCCGTTCTTCCTTGGCAAATTTAGATCCAGAAGGATCAGGTCTGGCGTTGGAGCTTCTGCATATCTGCCCTCACGGCGCAGAAAAGCCATGGCATCCATTCCATCCACGGCGATGTTTATTCTGTTGGCAACCTTACCCTCCTTCAAGGCTTCTACAGTCAAACGCACATCGCCAGGGTTGTCCTCAACCAGGAGTATCTCAATAGGTCCGAAGTTTGTACCATTGCCCATATCAATTTCCTTCAATTTTCCAGTGTGTAAGTCTGATTTTTCTGATGCTTGAGCCTGATTTAAGTCTGAGCAGGTATGCTGAAGTAGAATGTGGTGCCCCGTCCGGGATGGGACTCAAGCCAGATGCGCCCGCCATGACGCTCTACTATCTTCTTGGAGACTGTCAGGCCGATGCCAGTGCCCGGATATTCATCCCTGCCGTGCAGCCGCTGGAAAAGAACGAAGATCCTGTCATGGAACTGCACATCGATGCCAATCCCGTTGTCACGTACAGAGAATACCCACTCATCTCCTTGCGATCTGGCTGAGATGTGAACCCGTGGTGTCTCCTGGCGTCTGAACTTGATTGCATTGCCTATGAGGTTTTGAAAGAGCTGGATCATCTGCAGTTCATCGGCCATGGCTGTTGGCAGCGGATCATGGGTCACAACCGCACCGCTCTCCTGGACTGCAATTTTTAGGTTGGCCATTGCCTTTGATAGGACGTCCTCGAACTCGGTTGGCACTGGAGGCTTGCCCCTCGTGCCTACACGGGAGTATGCCAGCAGATCGTTTATAAGCTGCTGCATGCGCTTGGTTCCATCCACTGCATAAGCTATGAACTCATCTGCATCTTTGTCCAGCTTGCCGTTATAGCGCCTGGATAAAAGCTGCACATAGCTCGATATCATCCGAAGTGGCTCCTGCAGATCATGGGATGCGACATAGGCGAACTGCTCCAGCTCGGCATTGGACCTGGCAAAGAGCATCTTGGCCTGCTCAGCCTTGACCCGTTCCACCTCGATATCCTCAAGCATATTCAGAAGGGCTCGCTGTGTTCCATCTACCTCCTTCCTCTCTGCATCCATATCTTCCAGGAGGTTTAAGGTTGCCTTTTGAATGAGCTGGTATTTGCTGCGCTCTTCGTCGAAGTCCTCCAGTATGTTCATAGTGGCCTGCTGAAGCATCTGAAGCTCTCGCTTTGTCTCCTCTAACGCTTTGAGGCGAACACGCAGCTCCCCTGTTTCTTCAGACATTTGTTCTTGCCCTTGCTCAGTCATGCCTCCGCCGCCCGCCTCCTCAGATCCTCGTTCTCTCTCTTTAGATCGTCATTATCTCTCTTCAGCTCCTCAATCTCCTTCTTCAGTTCCACCATCTTGAGCTCTCTGCCCACTGTGAGCCTTTGGAACTTCTCTAAATCAGCCAGCCGGTCCAGCTCCCTTCTGCGCTGCTCGGCCAGTTCCTCCTCAGCCCTTTTTCGTGCAGTCACATCCCGCGCTGCAGCAAACACACCAAGGACGTTGCCGCGGGTATCTTTGTAGACGCTGGCATTGTAGAGGACGTCAGTGAGCCTGCCGTTCCTGTGCCTTATGGTCAGGGGATAGTCAGTGACAAAGCCTTTGGCAAAGACCTGCTGGTAGCCCTCCCTTGCTTTTTCGGGCTCTGTGAAATAGTTGGAGAAATCTGCGCCTATCAGCTTCTCCCTGGTGACGCCTGTGACCCTGACCGTGGCCTCGTTAACGTCTGTGATCTTTCCATCTGCGCTGATGGTCACAAAAGGATCCAGGGATGCCTCGATGAGGCTTCGGGCATACTGAGATGCAGAACCCAGCTTATCCTCAGTCTGCTTTCGAGCGGCAACTTCAGCAGTGATATCTCGGGCGATGGTGGAAGCCCCGACTATCTGGCCATGTGTATCTTTGACAGGCGAGATGCTCACAGACACATTGATAGTCCGGCCGTCTTTTCTCTTTCGCACAGTTTCATAATGGCGGATGCTCTCCCCCCGCTTGACGCGTTCCAGGATCAAGGGCACCTCATCGACGCCGCCTGACGGAATTAGGATGGAGATCGGCTTGCCTATGACCTCATCAGCAGAAAACCCATAAATCCTCTCAGCACCCAGGTTCCAGGAAGTGATGATCCCGTTAGAGGTTTTTGTGATGATGGCATCATCTGAAGACTCCACAATAGATGCCAGAAGAAACATTTTATCTTCAATGAGATCTTCCGAGGTATCAGACTTTCTCACTATGCTGATTGTTGGTTCACTGGTTGGTGCGTTTTTGGTCGTTTGATCCCTCTTATTATCAGCCATTGTTGCTCGTTTTATATTTGCACACTCTCTTTAAAGTTGTTTCCCTCTTTCATAAGCTCATCTGGCCAGATTAAAGCATTTTGGAAATATAGGCCACCATGAATCGGGGTCAGTTCATGGTTATTCTATCTCAGCTTCCAGGGCCTGGTCCTTGGCCTTGATAAGATCCGATTTTTGAAGCAGTAAATGCTATCTCTGGCTGCAAGTCCATAAGCCGGGATTAGGTTTATCTTGTCGCAACCCTCTTTGGGCGGATGATAATATGAGCGAGCTTAAAGAATTGATCGTAACCGATGAGGAATACAAGGAATTTCTCTCACAGCGCCTGAGGCTGACGGGCTCTGCTCAGGATGAGATCGAGAAGATCAGCTTCCCATTCCTCTTTGCATCAGGCAGCGAGCTTCTGCGCACTTTCATCCTCTCCAAGTCGGAGTTCACATCGACACTTCCCGATAGGCTCAAGCTGCCGGATAGGGGCTTCATCTGGTACCTCTTCTCCCAGTCAGTGAGAGAGATTACTGTCACAAACGATGCTGTAACCATAAAGTATGAGCTCAAGGAAGATTACATGAAGCCATTCAGGCAGTTCTACATCTAGGCGACCACTTTCCAGTGAGCTTGCCTCCAAGCGCCATCCTTCCCAGCTCTTTATCCACATCCTCTTCTAGAGGCGTTGGCATTTTATCCTGGAAAGGCGTTCCTGGCAAAGGTTCGAAATAGTGAGCCCTGACCCTTCCGCCTCTGCCCACTATCCACCTTGCCAGAACCAGGGTCTGGCACTGATCCTCAGGCAATTCTCCAGGAAGCCCAAAGATCAGGTCAACATGCGGGGCTACGCCATGGCCCAGGCAGATATCGCAGGCAGCTTCTATTTCTTCCAGCCCATGGCCCCGTCCTATGGACTTCAGGACACGAAGGCTTCCGGATTGCCCGCCAATATTGAGGGAATCATTGGCGCAGTAAGTGGTTATCAGATCCATTGCACTGTCTGATACAAACTCAGGCCTGACCTCTGAGGGAAAGGTCCCAAAGTAAATGGGCTTATTTAGCCCTGAAAGAGATTTCAGCAGCAGCTCTACCTTACCTAGCCTGGGCGTCCTCCCATCAGATCCATAGGCCAGTGAATTTGGTGATGTGAACCTTATGTCCTTATGCTCGTGTGCATATTTCGTTATGAGCGGCACAGATCTGTGGCGCATCCCGGTCCCAAAGAGCCGGGGCGTCTGGCAGTAGGCACAACCCCAGGGGCAGCCCCTGCTTATCTCCACAGGCGCCAGAAGCGGCCTTTGGAACGGCATGTATCTGTCCAGGTCGACCTGGGCACTGGGGCCAGTGTACGTCGCCCGGCCGTCTTTTTTGAAAGCTATTCCAGCTACGCATGCGGGATCGCCGTGGCAGTTCAGGGCAGAGATTAGCTCGGGCAGAGCCTCTTCTCCTTCACCTATCACCACATAATCGAAGAACTCCAGCGCCTCCTCTGGCCTGGCGGATGGGTGAGGTCCGCCTGCGATGCATACTGCATCAGACCTGGCCTTTTTAACCTCTGCATAGACCTCCTCTGCCTGGGCTGTGGCAAAGCTGTAAAGCATAATTCCTGGCTTTGGGCTATCGGCAAGCCTCGCCCCCTTTAAAAGGGGCATGAGAGCGGCTATGCTGTACAGGTTCTTTTTGTTCCACCTAAACCAGATATCTCTGTCTTTGGCCATCACTGCCCATCCCGGACCACTGAGACTGAGAGTGGCACAAAGTCGAACTTTCCAACATCCACCAGGCCCAGGTCTGTCAGCTTGAGCTCAGGAATCACAGGCAAGGCGAGGAAGGATAGGGTCATGAACGGGTCCCCAAGCTTGCACCCAAGGCCTCTGGCTGCATAAATGATGCTATCTATGCCATCGACTACCTCCCACATGTACCTCTCTGAAAGCAGGCCAGCTATTGGCAGCGGCAGATTGGCCTTGATCCTGCCCTCATTTACGACTGCAAGCCCTCCCCCCATCTCTATAACGGCATTGGCTGCTGCCAGCATATCCTCAGAAGTGGCGCCCACTACTGCAATGTTGTGCGAGTCATGTGCAACAGAGCTGGCTATGGCCCCGGACCTGAGCCCAAAGCCCAAGACCAGGCCAAGGCCGATATTTCCAGTGGCCTTGTGGCGCTCGATTACAGCCATCTTCAAAATATCCCTTTCCAGATCTGCCTCTATCTTATCATCTACAACCTTCGCCCTTTTGACCAAGGATCTGGTGAGTATCTGATCTGGAATTACGCCTATGACTCTGACCATCTCAGGCCCAGACAGGGCAGGAATATCGAAAGATCTGGCATCGATCCTGCCAGCGTTCATTGTCTTGATCCTGGGGGTCGGCACGGTCTTCAATCTCGATTTGAGAGAACCTTCCTCTGCAACCAGCGTCCCATCCTTGATCACCTTCACCACTGTGAATCTATCCAGATCGTCTATGACTGCGATATCTGCTCTGTATCCTGGAGCGATGGCCCCAAGGTTGGGTATGCGGAAGTACTGGGCAGCGTTAATGGTGGCGATCTGGATTGCAGTGATGGGATCAAGGCCGTGCTTGATGGCCGTCTTGATCATGAACTCCATATGGCCTTCCCTCAAAATATCAGAAGGATGGCGATCATCCGAGACGAAGAGGAACTGCCTGGAGTTGAGAGGCGTGACTAAAGGTATCAGGTCCTTAAGGTTCTTGGCAGCGCTCCCTTCCCGGATCATTATGTGCATCCCCTTTCGAAGCTTCTCTCTGGCCTCCTCAAGAGCCGTGCACTCGTGATCCGACCCAATACCCGCTGCTATGTAGGCAGTGAGATCCCGACCAGTGAGCTTTGGGCAGTGGCCATCTATGACCTTTCGAGAGCCCAGCCTCAGCTTTTCCATGACTGCAGGGTTTCTGTAGATCACACCAGGATAGTTCATCATCTCTGCAAGGCCAAGCACTCTCTTATGATCTATGAACTCAGACAGAGCTCTGGCGTCAAGAGATGCGCCCGATGTCTCCAGATCGGTTGCCGGAACACATGAGGGCAGCATGACAAAGACATTGAGCGGCACTGACTCGGATGAGTCGAGCATATATCTTATGCCCTCAGCTCCTAAAACGTTGGCTAACTCATGAGGGTCTATCACCACTGATGTAGTGCCTTTGGGTACAACAGTCCTGGCATACTCAGGGATAGTGACCATGGCGCTCTCCAGGTGAACATGTCCATCTATGAACCCCGGTGTGAGCAGAGACCCGCTCAGGTCCATGACCTCTTTTGCGCTCTGGCAATCGAATCCGACTATCCTGCCGAGGTGGACGGCAACGTCTGTACTGTAGACCTCTCCAGATAGAGTATTCACAATCTCCGCGCCCTCCAGGAGGAGATCTACCTCCTGCTCACAGCGGGCTGCAGAGATGAGTTCTTCGAGGCAGTCCATGTGGGCTGGCTATGCATGCCTCATTTAAAGGGGTTATGTATCTTTGGAGGGGGCATGTCAGCTCATGCATCTTCGTTCTAATGAGGATAAGGCCCGGCTATGGAAGCCGGGGCGCAGGCTCACGCTAAAAGGATCTGTCGCCCCTATGTGAAAATAGGGCCCTGGAAAGTCGCCCTTGATATCATTTATCTCCAACCGGGCATTGCGGCCATCATACTCGCCGTTATATCTTCCGAAGAAGTCCTGCCAACCTCTAAAGTTAGCCATATTTCCTCAACTGTCCACCTATTTATTGAAGATGATAAATTCTCAGTCGTTTAACTTGCAGGAACGGAAAGGACGGAGCGGGAAGTCCCAGGTCTTTAGGCCGGGGATGAAAGCGGAGTCCTCCCTGCCGCATGAAGCTTATCATTAACTATTTAATTCAAAACAACCTTTTTTCCTCAATGCTTAAAAC
>Ga0209340_1002360_pt1 | contig 11112 bp, 10 predicted proteins | sample EPASupsiteSAE323_FD_187266 | JGI IMG/M metagenome (GOLD analysis project Ga0209340, IMG submission 187266) | Bioremediated contaminated groundwater from EPA Superfund site, New Mexico - Sample SAE3-23 (SPAdes) (version 2) | ecosystem: Environmental > Aquatic > Deep subsurface > Groundwater >... | reverse complement strand
GTGATGACAAGGTTCCCAATCTGCTGCGCATGATCAGCGCTGAAACCGGCGACATTTCGGCACAGCGGGAAACGATCGCCGTGCTGGAAACCGAAGTAGACGATTTGAATCCTGAGATTTTCACCCATCTCTACAGCCTTTTCCTGGATCATCCCAGCGTACTGGATTTTTTCACCACTCCGGTCTATATGAAAAAGAATCGCCCCGGTACCCTGATAACGGTTCTGACTAGGTGGGACGCCGCCGAAGAAGTATGTCAGTTGTTAATGCGGGAGACTGGTACGCTGGGAGTACGTTATCGCTGTCAACAGAGATTTTTGTTGACACGCCGCCAGGAAATGCTGTCCACCCCCTGGGGTCCGGTGCGAATTAAAATTGCTCAGTCAGAAAACGGTGCTGTTCACAAAAAACCTGAATTCGAAGACTGCCAAGTGATTGCCCGACAGAATAACTTGCCCCTGCGGGATGTTTACTTCGCAATTCAAAATTTATTAAACGATTTTATACCTTAACGGATTTATAATACTATTAGTGGATACAAAAATTACCACCAAAAACTTCCGCTTCCAGAATGCTTTTTAAGGCCCCTGTTTTTGTTTTTTTATATTATTACTCATCCTGAAGGACAAGGCTCGTCTACGAGGCCACGAGCAGCCTGTTTTTTATTTCACTCCGTAAGTCCTTATATCTGTTATGTTATAATTTAATTACAACTTGGGTTTTGTTGAATAAATCGATTTGCTTATGAAAAGGAGGTTTCATAATGAAGGAATTTTTCGACAGTTCCATTTGGAACACTTTTGTTTTAGTCATTTTAGGCGTGGTGGCGATCATCACGAAAGAAATTGTAACCTTTATCATGCTGGGGTTTATTATGATCATGTTATCTAATATCTATGACAAATTGGATGATATTTTTAAGCAGGGCGAACACAAATAGTTTTTTTCACTTATAGTAAGAAAAGACCTTGATCCGGCTTTCACCGATTCAAGGCCTTTACGTTTTTTTATGATCTAATAAGGTTTCTTTTCTCCTACCGCCATAGCAGAAAGAGCAATATTGGTTACCACAGCATACTCAATATTATAATAATGCTGATCGATCAGCTCGACAATATAACGGCAACATCCCGGACAATCATCACATTCACACCAGCTGAAACTGAAAGAATCTGTTTCCTGTAAAGATTTCCTACTGGGCGGTTGCATTGGAGGAGCTGGTGGCGGGCCTCCGTTTCCTCCATAATTTTCATTGTACCCTTTTTCGAAAACCCAGATTCCCAGAGGAATATGGTTGCCTGCGCATATTTTACTTAGTTTAAACCCCAGGTGCAGGAAAAACTCATCGTCATTTGTTTTAAATGAAATCAACGCTGAAAAATCGATTTTTACGGTGGGGTCAAACAATTTTATGGTATCAAGAGCCACACTGGCCTGAACAACCGGCTGAGGCCCGCAAGGGCCGTTATTGAATGTTAACGGGGTTGAGCCCGTTACGGTGCCGCAATTTAGGATGACTTCCGTCACTTTGTGCGGTTTTGGATGCGGCTTGCATTCAATTTCTTCCGGCTCGTATCCTATCTCTTCTTCGAAACAACACTTTTCTTTTCCTTTGTTCATTAAATACGCCTCCTAAATATATTTTGAGTTGCAATCGCTGCCTCCCGCCATATACTGGTATGTCATATATTGGGCGGAATGTTATGGTTTTCCATTTATTTAATACGTTATTCATCTCTGCAACGTTTGGTGACAAAGCATTCCTTTTATTTACATGGTTTAATACGGTTTATATGGCAATCAGGGATACATCATCAAGATGCACCGACCTGCCCGCACGCTCACCGCATTCAGTACTGAAGCTGATCCGTGCAAACCTGGTTTCAGGGGGTGCCGGAGCATGGGTGGCATTGATAAAGAATGAAAATACTTCATTACTGAGGCTGTCTCTGGGAACAAATATCTCCAGCGCCGGATTATCCAGTCGGTTTTTATAGCGATCCAGGAATTCCATCATGACAAACACGCCTTCATTACTGCATTCGGTAGCTGCACTGAGGAAGAAATTCAGCTGGTAAAATAGCCCCGGACAGATACCGGGTACATCCTGATAAATGAGTCCGCGGGTGTGATCTGTCCCGAGCCGGGCAGCGCTATGTCCCTGGTGAGGGATATCGCCAAACCGGGGATTGATCGGACCTACTCCGGCATTGATGATCCATCCCAGAAACTGATCGGGTTGGTTTTCAAACCCGCCGTTTATTACCAGTTCACCCCGTCGCGGGATGCATTCAGGGCATTTTGGTCTGGGTGGTTTTGGCGGTCTGGGAGGTCTGGGCCGAGGGGGAGCAGGTTTGCATTCTTTACACTCCATCTCTTGCCGGTTCGCCTGTAGATTACGGTTATATATCTTGCTGGTGTTGTAATTGTGCACATTCACTGAAATACAGATCGGTTCTATTCTCCCTTTTATGGTTTTCTTTGCAGATTTGCATTTTTTACTCGGCGGCTTATTTTTCATCATTTCCCTCCTTTCGCTTCTATTAGCAAATATAAGCAGCTATTCGGCTGACTATTTTAATATATGTAAAACAAGTCTTCTCCGTTCCGATATTTAGGCATATTTTCGTGTCACTGTCTTACAATGCAGCAAAAAACCCGTATCCTGCCTGGATACGGGTTCAGATTTCATCGGTTTGTTACTTTATACCGTAAAATGTTTCACGTGAAACATTTTACGGTTTTTCTCCAACCGCAAAACGATGCGAGGTCTACTATGATTTATGTGTAGCTCCTGACCAATCCCCGGATGTTCTCCAGCATTTGCTGCCGGTCGGTATCTTTGACGATGGTAACGGCAAAAAGGTTTTGATGCTTGTATTCGCTGAAACCACAAAAGCCGAAAAATCCATCCATAAGCGTTCTCTTCAGTGCAGCCATCATGCCGTTGGCATTGGCACTGGCTTCATCTGCACCGGAAGTAGTTATGAGCAGCCCCTTTTTGCCTCCCATTTTACCCTGGGGACCGGTCGCCGTATACTCATAAGCAAATCCCAAACTGAATACTCGGTCAATGTAACCTTTCATGATTGCCGGAACGGATGTCCACCAGACCGGAGCTATCATAATGACCACATCGGCCCAATTAATATCAGCCTGTTCCGCCATAAGATCCGCGGGAATTTTTCCGTTGTGAAATCCTTCAAAGTCTGCCTGACTTAAAACGGGATTCCAGTTCATGGCATAGAGATCCTTGAATTTAACCTGGTCACCTCTTTTCTCCAACTCATCCTTTACGGTTTGCGCCACTGCGCTGTTGAAACTTTGAGGATTGGGATGCGCCAATACGACCAATGTGTTCATAAAATACACCTCCTGATTTGTTTATTAGTGTCCATTTAACCAGCCAATTTTATACCTGGTAACTTTATTTATACTTTGATATTCCAGAGTGTACATCCCAGTGGCAATTTTTGTTTTACGCAGCGCAATCACTCTTCTTCAAAATATAAATGTCTATTTTATTGGCATTACAGACAAAATAAAACCGTAAAATGTTTCACGTGAAACATTTTACGGTTCTTATCCAACCACAAATTACTATGCAACTCCGCCAATTCCTGATTTTTCTTCCTGGCTCGGTTGATTCTTATCGGAGAAAACGATGACGACTCCCATAATGACCAGGCTAGTTCCTATCAGCGTCCAGATGGTAAGCGGTTCTCCCAGGATCCACCAGCCCAGTATCTGCGCCAGCACCGGATTGACAAAGGCATAGGTCATAACAATGTTGATCGGTAACAACTTTAGTGCATTTATAAATGATGTAAAGGCGATCACCGAGCCGAATATGATCAGATAAACCAGCGCTATCCAGGCAGTCGGTGTTGCCTGGGTCCAGGTCGAACCGGTCAGCATGGCAATCGCAATAAATCCGATCCCTGACAGTAAATGCTGGTAAGCAGCCATGACCGGTGCTTCCAACTGTATCTGCCATCGGTTCTGTAAAACCGACGCTAATGCCCAGGCCGCAGATGCCAGGATGAGGATCAGCCCATCGCCCAGTTGGGTTGTATTACCCTGCAACAGCGACGGCACGACCAGACATATAATGCCGCTGAAACTTAAAAATAAAGCACCCACCAACATAGGGGAAGGTCTTTTGCGGTCAAGAAGGGCGTTAATAAATGCACTCCATATCGGTGTTGACCCAAGTACCAGAGCTACAAAACCTGAATTAGCGCGTTGCTCGATCCACATCACCACGCCATTGCCGCCGATCCACATCAGGCATCCGGTTATAAAGAGATACATCAGCTCTCGCGTGGTGATTTTGATTCGATAATGTCTTATCATCGCATAAATCAGCAGGATCAATCCCGCCAAAACCACTCTGTAACTGCCGGCGGCCCAGACTGAGATCCCACTGCCGGGTATGACCATGACGCGAATAGCCAGATAAGTGCTGCTCCAGATTAGATATACAATAAATAGATGTCCCAGGCCGGCCGTTGATAATGAAGAAGCGGTATTGTTTTTTAAACCCGGCAATGAAGTTCCCTCCAAATAAAATTGAATTGTTTACCCTGTAATCTTAACCCTTTTTGCCTAATTGGCAAGCCTTTTCTTCCTCCGCCGGGCAGAAAATGTTTCACGTGAAACATTTTCTGTTTTTTCCTAACGGGTAAAAGAGCTTTCGCTTCCCAATATAAAGGGGTTTTCTCTTTATATGAGAAAATAAAAAGTGGCAATTTTTTATTCTTGCCACTTAAAAATGTTTCACGTGAAACATTTTCTGTTTAATTTTTGCCGTTAAGGATCTTAATGAATATTATCCAAGCCGACGATTTCCAGTATCCTCTCCAGATCTTCTTCATTAAAATATGATATTTCAATGGTACCACCCTGGCGGCCGCGTTTGAATTTCACTTTGCTGCCCAGATGTTTTTGCAGACGTTCTTGCAGATCAGCGTCTTCGGCCATAATGCCGTTTGTTTTTCCGGCTTCCTTTTCATCAAAGCGTATCAAATGCTCGGTCTGACGTACCGTCAGTTTTCCCATAGCAATCTTGCGGGCAGCTTTTATCTGGGCCGCATCATTATCCAATCTCAGCAAAGCTCGTGCGTGTCCGGGAGTCAACTGTTTGCCCTCCAGCAGTTTGATCACTTCCTGGGGCAAACTCAACAAGCGCATGGTATTGCTGATATGGACCCGGCTTTTGCCGATTTTCTGAGATAAGATATCCTGACGGTAATCAAATTCCTCGATCATATTTTTATAGGCCAGCGCTTCTTCAATGATGGACAAATCATCCCGCTGCAGATTTTCAATCAGTGAGATCTCTGCAACTTCTGCGTCTCCCATTTCCCGAACCAGGGCAGGTATTGCCTTTAATCCGGCCATTTTGGCCGCCCGCCAGCGCCGTTCACCGGCTACGATCTCATAACCTTTTTCATGTGGACGAAGCAATATCGGCTGCAGAACTCCTCTTTCCTTAATGGAATCAGACAGTTCCTGCAGCAGCTCCGGATCAAAATATTTGCGGGGCTGGTTCTTGCGGGGACGGATCAGTTTAATTTCGATTTCCGAGACTTGATTTTCCCCGACACTCTGTTCTACGGAAAAAAGCGCGTCCAAACCTCTACCGAGTCCTCTTTCTGGCTTTGCCACGTTCAATGACCTCCCTGGCTAAATCTCTATATACTTCCGCACCTTTGGAGCGCGGATCATACAAGGCGATAGGTTTGCCATGACTGGGTGCTTCACTCAGCCTGACATTGCGGGGGATGACGGTATGGTAAACTTCCTTGCTGAAGTGGCGTTTGACCTCATCCACCACCTGAATGGAAAGATTGGTCCGCCCGTCAAACATGGTAAACAGAATTCCTTCCACGTGCAGACCGGGATTGAGACGATTTTTTACCAGCTGAATCGTATCCATCAGCTGACTCAATCCTTCCAGGGCATAATATTCGCACTGCAGGGGGATCAGCACCGACGTGCCGGCTGCCAGTGCATTGATGGTCAAAAGGCCCAGTGACGGCGGACAGTCCATAATGATATAATCGAAATCATCAACGACCGGCTGCAGCGCTTTGGCTAGCACGAATTCCCTTCCCTTGCGGGCGGCCAGTTCAACCTCGGCACCAGCCAGCTGGATGGTTGCCGGCAGGACCAGCAGATTATTTATCTTGGTTCGGCAAAGGACCTTGTTTATCTCCATGCCATCGATCATCAGATTATAAACGCAATAAGGCAGTTTCTTACGGTTTATCCCCATACCGCTGGTGGCATTTCCCTGCGGATCACAATCGACCAATAGTACCCGGCAGCCTTCCAATGCGAGATAAGACGCTAAATTGACTGAAGTAGTGGTTTTGCCTACTCCGCCCTTCTGGTTTGCCACCGCTATAATTTTTGCCATCAGCTATCCACCTTTCTTGCCTTCACCTTTTACCATTCTACTACCTTTTCAGGAATCCTTCCTTAAAAATTTTACATTTCGTTAAAAAGTTTTATTATCCGCAAAAAAATAACCGGAACAGAGGCGGTAATGCCTTTATTCCGGTATCTTTCAACGAATGAAAAGCGATTTGCTTTTATGAAAATGTTTCACGTGAAACATTTTCTGTTTTTTCTCATTTGCATAAACTGCGTTCGAGCCTTATACTATGGGAATTATTATCCTGCCGCTCAAATATTAAGCAAAACTTTTAAATTAATTTAGTATCAAATCAGACCGAGCGAAAATGGTTTAGAGCATGGCAATCGGGAAGCTCGCGATTGAGGCGTACATGAGGTACGCCAATTGAACGGGCTTCCCGATTAACGCAGCTATAAGCCATTTTAGACGGTCTGAAAATGTTTCACGTGAAACATTTTTAAATTTTTGTCCCCGCCATCAGGCGGCTGTTCTTTTTTAATTTCACGATCTTTATGGTGATTTCATATTCATTTTCGTTTTCATTTTCGATCACCAGCATATCAATGCCCGTCTGTCTGGCCCGGTTGACCGTTTCCTTGATCGTATTTAAAAATATTCTGGCGTCGCGGATGATCATGGAAACGTTCTGCCCGCTGGGAGATGGCTTTGCCTCGCGCGGGATATTATTGAGCCTGGCCTTCTCGACCAGATCCTCAGTCTCCTTGACATTTAACTCCCGCTCATAAATCGTTCTGATGATCTCCTTCTGCATGTCGGAACTGTTTAGTTTGAGCAGGGCACGGGCATGGCGTTCGGTGATGGTCCCGGTGATGATCAGGTTACGTATTTCCGGTGATATTTTTAACAGTCTCAGTTTGTTGGCAATGGCTGACTGACTTTTGCCCACCCGCTGTGCCAGTTCCTCCTGGGTCAGGCCGAAACGGTTGAGCAAGGTGCTGTAGGCAATGGCCTCCTCGAAATAATTCAGTTCCTTGCGCTGCAGATTCTCGATCAGCGTAACCGCCGCCATGGACTCGTCATCGATTTCCATAATGATGGCCGGAATGTGCTGTTGTCCGTTCATTTTGCAGGCGCGGTAACGTCTTTCCCCGGCTACCAACTGATAGCCTTCCTTGTTTTTGCGAACGATGACAGGTTGAATGACGCCGAAATTGCTGATCGATTTGGCCAGTTCCTTTAGCTCCATTTCATCAAACTCTTTGCGCGGTTGAAATGGATTGGGGCTGATTTCTTCCAGAGGCAAATTAAAAACCCGGCTGCCGGTTCCCATGTGGAGAATTTTCTCCAGTTGTTTTTTGACCTCCATTACGTCATCTCCCTCCTACCAATCGACCGCCCGACCATTTATTCTATTTTCCCAACTTATAAGGGCCTTTTGCCTGGCATCCCTGTCCTGCGGGGATATTGCCGCGGCGTTTCTGCCTGCTTGTTGACCACCACGATGACCCGCTGTTTGTCGCCGGGCAGGGTGTAAGGACAAATTTTTTCCACCCCGGCTTTTAGAAGCTGCAGTGCGTTTTGCGCTTCGTCTATTTCAGCCTGATAATTTATCCCCTTCCATAACAGCAGCTTTCCTCCTGTCTTCAGCAACGGCAGTCCGTATTCAAGCATAATATTCATGGCCGCCACGGCCCGGCTGCTGCAACAGTCGAACTGGGCGCGGAACAGCTTGTCCTGTCCAATTTCTTCCGCCCGGGCGCGTATGATCTGAACATTTTGCAGATCCAATTGCTCCTGACAGGATTGCAGAAAGCTGCTTTTCTTCAGATCAGATTCGACCAGGACAAATTCCGTATGCGGACATTGCATGGCCAGAACGATGGCCGGGAAACCTGCTCCGCTGCCGATATCAATGACGCGCTGGCCGGATAGCTCCATAAATTTAAGCGCCGCCAGACTGTCCTCGATATGGTTTAAAACATCTTCCCGCCCGGCTTGCCTGCTGATCAGGTTCTGTTTTTCATTCTCAGCGAATAAAAAGTCTATAAAGCGGTTTACATTTATTTCCATATAAATTATTTAAATCCTTCTAATTTTTTCAAGAAAATCAATAAAATATTTATGTCCGCCGGGGTGACCCCTGCAATTCTGGAAGCCTGGCCGATCGTTTCCGGTTTAAACTGCGTCAGCTTCTGGATCGCCTCTGATGAAAGCGTTTTTATTTCCGTATACTCCATTCCCTCAGGGATGGCTTTGTTCTCCAGTTTTTCAAAGCGTTTGACCTGTTCCTGCTGTTTGTTGATGTAACCTTCGTATTTGGACTGAATCTCCAACTGCTCCATGATTTCTTGCTTCGGCTGCGGGATAATTCCCAACTCAATATAGTCCGCCATGGTTACTTCCGGGCGCCGCAACAATTCCCACAGGGAAACACGGTCCCGAATTACTGCGCTGCCGATTTCCTCCAGGTAATCGCTGATGATGCTGTCCGCAGGAGTAAAGGTAGTTTTATCCAGCAGACTGCGCAGTTCATCCAGCTGCTCTTTTTTGCTGGTAAATACCTGCCAGCGCTGGTCGCTGACCAGGCCGATGTCCCGACCTTTTTCCGTAAGCCTCAGATCCGCATTGTCCTGACGCAGCAACAGCCGGTATTCGGCACGGGAAGTCAGCAGCCGGTACGGTTCGTCGGCCTCCTTGGTAACCAGATCGTCAATGAGAACGCCAATATAGGCTTCACTTCGTTTCAGCACAAAGGCCGGTTTGCTCTGTACTTTAAGCGCCGCATTGATGCCCGCCATCAGTCCCTGGGCGGCTGCTTCCTCGTAGCCGGAGGTGCCGTTGATCTGTCCCGCGGTGAACAGTGCTTCCACCACTTTGCTTTCCAGACTGAGTTTCAGCTGGGATGGAATCACATAATCATATTCGATTGCATATCCGGTTCTTAAAATACGGACGTTTTCCATGCCGGGGATGCTTCTTAAAACAGCCAGCTGCACATCTTCGGGAAGGCTGGTATTCAGCCCCTGCACGTACATTTCGTCGGTATCGCGCCCTTCCGGTTCGATGAAAAGCTGATGGGAGTCCTTGTGAGCAAAACGCACCACCTTATCTTCAAAAGATGGGCAGTAGCGCGGTCCTTTGCCTTTGATCACTCCGGTAAAAAGCGGTGCCCGTTCGATATTGTCCATAACAATCTTATGGGTTTCCAGCGTGGAGTGGGTCAACCAGCAGGATAACTGCTCCCGCGCGGGAAGGTCGGTGATAAATGAAAATGTCGGGGCCTCTGGATCGCCTGGCTGTTCAATGGTCTTACTGAAGTCGACGCTCTTGCGGTCGACTCGAGGCGGCGTTCCGGTTTTGAACCGTCCCAGTTTAATACCCAGTGACTGCAGACTGGCCGACAATTCCGTGGCCGGGTATTGATTGCCGGGACCGCCTTCATACATGAGATCTCCGATAATGATCCTGCCTTTGAGATAGGTGCCGGATGTTACCACCACTGCATCACACAGAAATCTCGCCCCGGTACGAGTAACTACCGCACAGACCCGTCCGTCGCGAGTCTCGATGGCAACGATTTCAGCCATCAGCAAATGAAGTCCGGATTGGCGCAAGATGGTTTTGCGCATTTCCTTCTGATATTCGTGCTTGTCCGCCTGAGCCCGCAAAGACTGTACGGCCGGTCCCTTTCCGGTATTGATCATACGCATCTGAATGCTGCTTTTATCAATATTGACCGCCATCTCTCCGCCCAAAGCATCAATTTCCCGCACCAGCTGCGCTTTGGCCGGTCCCCCCACCGAAGGATTGCAGGGCATTAAAGCAATTCCTTCTATATTAAGTGTAACCAGCAGGGTACTGACCCCCATGCGCGCTGCCGCCAGGGCCGCTTCACAGCCGGCATGACCGGCGCCGATTACCACTACATCATATTTTCCTGCCTCGTATATCATCATTTACCCCCGCATTTTCAATAACTATTTGCCGATACAAAAATCATGGAAGATCCGGTCGATCACTTCTTCTTTCAAAGACCTTCCGCTTATTTCACCCAGGCTCTCCAAAGCCCCCCAGACATCAACTCCCAGACAATCCAGGGATACCTTGCCGATCTGCTGAAGCGCATTTTCGGCAAAGTCGCGGCTTTTCAACAGCGCATTCTTTTGGCGCATATTGACCATTATTTCCAAGCCGTCTGCGTTCTGTGTTCCCGGCAGCAGCAGTTCTTCAATAGCATTTTCAAGTTCATCCAGACCATAGTCCTCTTTGACAGAAGCCCGGATTACTCTGGCCGAAGAAAATTTGTCCGCCAGTTCCTCTTCACTGATGGCTTTACGTTCAATATCTTCCTTGTTGACCAGCACCAGGCGCTTCTCCGCCGGGATATGCTGAAATATTTCCATATCCTCTCCCGCAATGCCGGCCTCAAAATCCAGCACCAGCACCACCAGATCAGCCTGGGAGATCAGCTCCCGCGCTTTTTCCACCCCGATTTTTTCTACCAGATCCTCGGTCGCTCTAATGCCGGCGGTATCCATCAATTTTACCGGTATACCGCGGACATTTATATATTCTTCCACGATATCTCTGGTGGTCCCAGGGATTTCGGTTACGATCGCTTTTTCTTTGCGGGACAGGGCATTCAAAAGACTGGATTTGCCTACATTGGGCTTGCCGACAATGGCCAGATCTATCCCGTCGCGATAAATTTCGGCCCGGCGGGCTGC
>Ga0209340_1002358_pt1 | contig 11113 bp, 15 predicted proteins | sample EPASupsiteSAE323_FD_187266 | JGI IMG/M metagenome (GOLD analysis project Ga0209340, IMG submission 187266) | Bioremediated contaminated groundwater from EPA Superfund site, New Mexico - Sample SAE3-23 (SPAdes) (version 2) | ecosystem: Environmental > Aquatic > Deep subsurface > Groundwater >... | reverse complement strand
GGGTTCGACTTAAGGCAGTCGGGTAAGGATAGCATGCCGCGGAGGCAAGGTTGGCCGCGTAAAACAACCCTTGCAAAACACAAACGCTAGCAACAATAGGATCAGTGCGTTGAATCCCATCAATTCTATGGCACCAGTAATGATGCCCATGGGAGCGATGGTCCCAGTCGCGTTTAATTAATTAAACGCGCCTCTCTTTAGGTTCTGTCTGCGGCCTATATGAGAGCCTTAGCAGGCTGGCCCGGTTTTGCGCTCCCGGGAATCGGGTGAGATAAGGGAGATACGGTTTTTCCGGTCGTGTTTATCCGGACGGGAAAGCTGAAGCGTAAAAGATAAACTAAGCATGTAGCGATCTTTACTGGATTACTTAAGGACGCCGGTTCAATTCCGGCCACCTCCACCATACGATGAGTTCATCACGGGATTCCTTTAAGCCTGGCGTTGGAAAAACAACCGCGCGCGGACGGACGCTTTTGCTGGTCTGTCTTTTGCTGCCGGTCATTCTTTATTCCGGCTGCGCAGGAGTGCCCCGTAAAGAAAAAGCCGCTGTCTGCCGGATCTCCGGAGTGGATTACGTGCCGCTGGTTTCCGTGTGCGCTCCCGCCGGTGTCAAAACTGAATACGACGCCTTTTCCGGTAAAGCCCGTCTCTTCAAGAATAAACACGAAGTCGTGCTGCGCACCGGGGACGATGTTATGCTTTTTGACGGCGAACTCCGGCATCTTCAACGTCCTTTGCAGGTTTACCGCGGTTCTCCGGTGATCGCTTCCTGCTGCGTTGACCCGCTGCTGGCTTCGTTCGGTTACGCGGGAACCGCCGTAACGCAAAACCCCCCGGTTTTTCACGGGCTAAAGAAAGTGGTCATCGACGCAGGCCACGGCGGGTACGATCCCGGGGCAATGGGCAGGAACGGCCTGAAGGAAAAAACGGTCACTTTGGATATCGCCAAGCGGCTGGCGGTGATAATGCGCGACGCCGGTATCAAGGTGGTTATGACCCGTTCCATCGACGTTTTCGTGCCCCTGGAACAGCGCGTCAAGATCGCCAATGAATCCGGGGCCGATCTGTTCATCAGCGTGCATATCAATGCCAGCAGGCAGCGCAGCCTGAACGGTTTCGAAGTATATTATGTTTCGCCGCAGGTCAACGATTATAAACGCGCCAAGGAAGCGGCCGGGGAGTATACATTGCGCCTGGAGGACGGGCAGGATGCGGATGTTCCTTACGAGGCGAAGCGGATACTCTGGGATATGTTCTATTCTTACAGCCGCGCGGAATCCTCCGTTTTAGCCGGACATATCTGTAACAAGATCGGCGGGGAGATGCAGATGAAAATACTCGGCGTCAAGAACGCCCGTTTTCACGTGCTGCGGGGCGCGAATATGCCGGCAGTATTGATCGAGGCGGGGTTCGTTTCCAATCCTTCGGAAGAGGCGCAATTGAGGAATTCCCGTTATCGCCAGAGACTGGCGGAATGTATCGCGCGCGGGCTGGAGAGTTATACTGTTGAAACAATGGCCTGTTCGGAATGAAGGCCGGTCCCGAAAGGAAGACAACTTGAAAAAAGCCATAGGAGTTTTCGATTCCGGAGTGGGAGGGCTGACGGTGGTCAAGGAACTTTCGCGCCAGCTGCCCGCCGAGGACATAATATATTTCGGCGATATCGCGCGCGTGCCTTACGGCATAAAGTCGCAGGAGACAGTGATCCGGTTCTCGATAGAGAACACGCTTTTTTTGCTTAAACAGGACGTGAAGCTGATCTGTATCGCCTGTAACACCGTCTCCAGCCTCGCGCTGCCGGTGATCAGGCATCATTTTCGGGTTCCTATCGTGGGCGTGATCTCTCCCGGAGTCAGGGAGGCGGTCTATGCCACGCGCAATAAGCGCATCGGGGTCATCGGCACGGCCGGCACCATAAAGAGCCGCGCTTACGAAAAAGAGATCAAACAATTGGACCCGGCGGTCAAAGTCACGGCGCTGGCCTGCCCGCTTTTCGTGCCTTTCGTGGAAGAGGGCTGGCTGGACGGCGAAGTCGTGGAGAAAGTCGTCCGTCATTATATGCAGCCTTTGAAAAAATCCGGAGTGGATACCGTGGTCCTGGGATGCACGCATTATCCTCTGTTGAAACCGATGTTGAAAAAAGTGCTTGGCCCGGAAGTGACCTTGATAGATTCCGCCAAACAGGTGGCGATAGAAGTGAAAAAGATACTGGCCGCGGAAAACCAGCTTAACGCCGGGGCTGAAAAAGGCAGGGCCAGATTTTTCGTCAGCGACAATCCGCAGTGGTTCAGCAGCCTGGCTAAACGTTTCCTGGGTAAACAGGTCAAGGATGTAAGCAAAGCGGTCACTTTTTAATCGAACGCATAATTCCCCGGTTTTAAGACCGGAGATGAATGCGCAATGCGAAGTCCGCCAACGCATCAGTAGCGGACGAAGCCTCGACAATCTTTATGGCGGGATTATCGCGCCAAGATTATTGGCGGATTAGGAAGTATTCATCCTAAACGCAGTATCCCCGAAGAGTTTATTCCCTCCCACTTGTGGGGAGGGAGAGGGAGGGGGGTAATTGAATAAAGGAATCCCCACGCAAATTGTCCGTTCATTGAGAAGTAACCTTACGGGAGCAGAGAAGTATCTTTGGTACAGTTTACGTCTTAAGAATCTTGGAGTTAAATTTAGGAGACAAGGGGTTATCGGTAGATATATTGTGGATTTTGTGTGCTTTGAACGTAAGTTAATTGTGGAAGTTGACGGCGGGCAACACGCGGAGAGCGCCGATGATTTGACGAGGGATGAATGGCTGAAGAAACAGGGGTATAAAATTCTGAGATTTTGGAATAATGATGTTCTTAAAGATCGAGATGTAATACTAAAAGAAATTGAGGAATGTTTGTAAATCGCCCCCTCCTCATTCCTCCCCACAAGTGGGAGGAGAAATACCGGAGTAGGTAGCGGGTTTAGTCAAGTTGTTAGAACGCGTAAATAATATTTAGGATCTCCCAATGTATACGATAAAAGTTGAAGGCCATTTCAGTTCCGCGCATAATCTGCGCGGATATAAAGGCAAGTGCGAGTCTCTGCACGGGCATAACTGGAAAGTGGAAGCGGCGGTCACTTCCGCGGAGTTGGACGGCTGCGGGATGGTTATGGATTTTAAGACCCTGAAGCAGGAACTTGAGAAACAGCTTTCCGCGCTCGACCATAAATACCTGAATGAACTGCCTTATTTCAGCGAGGTCAATCCCACTTCGGAGAATATCGCCAGGTATCTTTATCTGGCTTTGAAAAAGCAAGTGCCCGGTTTGAGCTCGGTGCGTGTCTGGGAATCGGAGAATTCTTCGGCTACGTATTATGAGTAAGAAACGCGCGGTAATATTGCTTTCCGGCGGGATGGATTCGGCGGTCACGCTTTATCTGGCGCTTCAACGCGGTTTCGAGTGCCTTTGTTTGAGTTTTGATTACGGCCAGCGGCATTCGCGGGAAACCGCTGCAGCGGGGAAGCTGGCCAAGGCCGCGGGATGCGCCTTGCGGACCGTCCGACTGCGGCTTTCCGACAAAGGTTCCGCGTTACTGCGCGGCAGCGCTTCTTTGACGCGCGGCCTAAGGAAAAACGGCAGTGCGATTCCGGCGACCTATGTGCCGGCAAGGAACATAGTTTTCTTAAGCTGCGCTCTTTCGATCTCGGAAGCGGAAGGAGCGGGCGATATTTTTATCGGCGCGCACGACCAGGATTACAGCGGGTATCCGGACTGCCGCCCGGAATTCTTCGCGGCTTTTCAGGCGGCGGCCGACCTGGGGACCAAGGCCGGGTGCGAAGGCAGGCCGGTGCGGTTCAACGCGCCTCTACTGGGGATGAGCAAGAAAGATATAGTTTTGCTCGGCGCCGGGCTCGGCGTCCCGTTCAATCTCACTTGGTCGTGTTACCGGGGAGACAAAAAGCCCTGCGGTAAATGCGAGAGCTGCCTTTACCGCGCGAAAGGTTTCGCGGAAGCGGGGATAGAAGACGGGGCATTGGTATAAAAACTGGTTCTGGGTACTGGGTTATAGGTTCTGGGAAGAACAAAAAGCCGGTATTGAGTTCTTGGTAAATTTAGTTAGCAAATATTTAAAATAGCTTCTCCCAGAACCCAACACCTAAGACCCAGCATCTTTGTCTTAACCTGCGGAGGATCAAATGGGCGGAAAAATCGCGGAAGTCTTCGATAGCGTGCAGGGCGAGGGTATTTATCTCGGCGAGCGGCAGTTGTTCGTGCGCTTCTACGGTTGTAACCTGCATTGTAAATACTGCGATACCCGGATGGATTCTTTCCTTGAATACGAGCCGGAAGAGCTGTTCCTGGAATTGCAGCTTTACCCGAAAGGTTACCATTCCGTATCTTTTACCGGCGGGGAGCCGTTGATGCAGTATGATTTTCTGAAGTCGGTAATGAAACTTAACCATATGGCCGGCCTGGTCAATTACCTGGAGACCAACGGCACGCTGCCGGACGCTTTCGGGGAAGTGAGCGATTTTGTGGATATAGTTTCTATGGATATAAAACTGCCCAGCTCTACGGGACAGCAGGAGTTCTGGAAGGAGCATAAGCGTTTTCTCGCCTTAGCCGACAAAAAAGACGTTTTTCTGAAGGCGGTGATCTGTGAGAACACGCTGGAAACCGATATCGTAAAGACGATAGATCTGCTGAAGAACGCGAACCGTTCGCACACGCTGGTATTGCAGCCCGACAGCAGCGCCGCAGCCGGCAGGCTGGACGAAAAAATGGAAAAATTCAAGGCAATCTGCACCGCCAGCAGGATCATTTCCTGCGTCATACCGCAGGTGCATAAGAACGCGGGGATAAAATAATGAAGAAGGACGCTTTGGGAAGCTACGAGGGCCTGCAGGAGAATGTCCGGCGGTTAAAGACCCCGGAAATAGAAGTCTGGGAAAATAAATACCCGGAAAAGATCTATACCGTGCAGTTGGATATCCCGGAATTCACCTGTATCTGTCCGAAAACGGGGCTGCCGGATTTCGCGGTGATCCGCATAGAATATTCGCCGAAGAAATTCTGCGTGGAATTGAAGTCGTTCAAGATGTACACTATTTTCTACCGTAATATCGGCATATTCCATGAACATTTGATAAACCGGATATTGGACGATTTTACCGCGGCCTGCAAGCCGCGCTGGGCCAGGATCTCCGCGCAGTTCAATCCGCGCGGCGGAATTACCACCAGCGTTACTGCCGAATACGGGCGGAAAGGCGCGTGATCCTGCCGATGAGGAAGATTACGGCGAAAAAGATCGGCGACACGGTGGCGGAATTATGCGGCCGCGCCAATATTTTGTTGAGGCCGGACGTGCTTGCCGTTTTGCGATCGGCGCGCAAAAATGAAAAAAACCGGCTGGCCGCTTCGGCGCTGGAGGCGATACTGCAGAACGCGCGCGTTGCCGCTGAAGAAGGAATGCCGATCTGCCAGGACACCGGATTGCCTTATGTTTTCCTGGAGATAGGGCAGGGCGTTTGCATAACCGGAGGAGGACTCTCTGCGGCCGTCAACGACGGGGTCAAGCGCGGCTACGGCGCCGCCTGCTGCAGGGAATCCGTGGTGCCGCATCCGCTCTCGCGCGGCAAGAGCGCTTATACGCCGGCGGTGATACATACGGAAATAGTGCCTTCGGATAAAATCCGCGTTACCGTATTCCCGAAAGGTTTCGGTTCGGAAAACAAGACAAAACTGAAGATGTTCAGGCCTACCGAGGATATTAGCGCGCTGGCCGGCTTTATCGTCTCCTGCGTGGCTGAAGCGGGGGCGGACGCCTGTCCTCCGTATATGATCGGCTGCGGTATCGGCGGAGGCGCCGACCAGGCCTGTTTACTGGCGAAGAAAGCGTTATTGCGGGATGTGCGTAAGCGCAGTCCGGATCCGGTATTGCGAAAACTGGAGGATCAGGTATTGCAGAAAGTCAACCGTCTCGGCATCGGCCCGATGGGGCTGGGCGGAAAATGCACTGCCTTGGCGGTGAACATAGAATCTTATCCCACGCATATCGCCGGTTTGCCGGTAGCGGTGAACATCAGCTGCCACGCGTTAAGAAGCGCTGCGGCGGTGATTTAGAGGCGCGCGATAAAAGAATGAAAATACTGCATACTCCTCTTTCGAAAGATAAACTCGCCGGACTTAAAGCCGGCGAACAGGTGTTGCTTTGCGGGACGGTTTATACGGCGCGCGACCAGGCGCATAAACTTCTTTCAGAGGTTTTACGCAAAGGTAAAAAGCCGCCGTTCGAACTCGCGTCCGGAGTTATTTATTACTGCGGCCCGGCGCGCGCTCCCAGGGGCAGGGCGATCGGCTCCTGCGGCCCGACCACCAGCAGCAGGATGGACGCCTTTGCGCCTCTTTTGCTTAAAGCCGGGGTTGTCGCTATGATCGGTAAAGGCGGACGTTCGCAGGAAGTGGCGCAGGCGATTAAAAGTTCCGGGGCGGTGTATTTTATCACCTATGCCGGCTGCGGCGCGCTGCTGGCAAAGTCGGTCCGTAAAGCGGCGTTGGCGGCTTACCCGCAATTGGGGCCGGAAGCGGTTTACCGCCTGGAAGTGGAAGATTTTCCTTTGATCGTCGGCATAGACGCGACCGGCGGCAAGATCAGAGGATTGTGAAAATAGAAAGTGCGGCACAGGAAAGGATAGTTTTTTATATGGCGACAAGAATAGACGGCAGGACAGCGGAAGCGCTGCGTAATGTCACGGTTACCAGGAAGTGCAATAAGTACGCCGAGGGATCGTGTTTGATAGAATTGGGCAATACCAGGGTCATCTGTACCGCTTCCATCGAGGAGACAGTGCCGATCTTTCTTAAAGGCACGGGCAAGGGATGGATCACCGCCGAATACGGTATGCTGCCGCGTTCCTGCGGCAAACGTATCCCCCGCAACAAGGATTCCGGCAGGACGCACGAAATACAGCGTCTGATCGGCCGTTCGTTACGTTCGGTGGCGGATATGTCTATGTTCGGGGAGCGCACCATCTGGCTGGACTGCGATGTTTTGCAGGGCGACGGAGGAACCAGGACCGCTTCCATTACCGGGAGTTTTATCGCCTTGGCAGATGCTATGAATACTTTGAAGAAGAAAGGCATAATTTCTTCCATTCCGCTCAATGATTTTCTGGCGGCCACCAGCGTCGGCATTGTCGGCGGCGAACTGCTGCTGGATCTTTGTTACGAGGAGGATTCGCGCGCGGAAGTGGATATGAACATCGTGATGACCGGCAAGGGAAGTTTCATCGAAATACAAGGCACGGCGGAACAGAAGCCCTTCTCGAAAGAAACTATGGATAAGATGCTTGCCCTGGCGGGTAAAGGTATCGGCGAACTGGTCGGTATGCAGCGCGGCATCCTGAAAGATATATTGTGAAACAGGTAGAACTGCTGGTGGCGACGAAAAACGCCAAGAAACTCTCCGAGATCAGGGAATTGCTGCGCGGCCTGCCGGTGAAGCTGACTTCGCTGGCGGATTATCTGCGGGCTCCGCGCATAATCGAGAACGGCGCTACTTTCGCCGAGAACGCGAAAAAGAAGGCGTTGAAGATCGCCGCGTTCAGCGGTAAACTGACCTTCGGAGAAGATTCCGGTTTATGCGTGGACGCGCTTGACGGCGCGCCGGGAGTGCGTTCGGCGCGTTTCTCGGGAAGCGGCAAAGACGACGCGGCCAACAACCGCAAGCTTTTGCGGCTGCTTAAAGACGTGAAACCTTCCGGCCGCGGGGCCGGTTACGTCTGCGCGGTGGCGATCGCGGATAAAGACGGACTGCTGGCGGTGGTGGAAGGAACTTGCCGCGGTAAAATAGCCTTACAGCCCGCCGGGAACAGCGGGTTCGGTTACGACCCTCTTTTTCTCATCCCGCGTTACGCAAAGACATTCGCCGAACTGGGGGAGAAGGTCAAGCATACGATGAGCCATCGTTACCGCGCCCTGAAGAAAGCCGGGCCGGTGTTGAAGAGATACATTGAAAAGCAGTCCATAGTCGACAGACCATAGTCCACAGTTCTAAAAAATGGTTCTGGGTGCCGGGTTTTGGGTTCTAAGTTAAGTATTGAGTATCGAGTTGTGGGTATAGAGTAAATACACGAAAATACAAATAATAAACAGTCCAGACAACAAAAAATCCTGCTCCGGGGTTAGCGAAACAAGATTGAACACATAAGTACTATATACCATATTAAATTAGTCCTTACAGCATAGTGGGTTTGATCTTTGAATAACGACTACTATGTATTGACATTGTACATACAGTATAGTATACTTTGATTGGATAAAATGAGGGGAAATAAATGGGCATAAATATCCGGGATTTTGACTGGAGTCGGATCTCGCATATAGCCGAACATGGAATAGAGGATTACGAAGTAGAATATGTTATATTATTTGATAAGGAGTTTGTTCTAAGAGGTAGAAATGAGACATATTGTGTGTTTGGGGTTACAGAGAATGGAAGATATTTATTCGTAGTATTGGCAATCAAAAACGGTGATGTGGCAAAAATAATTACTGCAAGGGATATGACTAAGAAGGAAAGACAATATTATAGCTCGAGACGATAAAATGAATAAGAAAATACCTAAGTTCAAATCGGAAGAAGAAGAATCGAGATTCTGGAGTAAAAATTCTCCGCTTGATTATCCCGGCGAGTTTGTTGAAGAAAAAGAGCCGTTTAAATTCCCTGTTAGTCTTCTTAAGAAAGCTGCTCAAAAGCAGAAAGAAAGAAAAACCTCTTTGACTTTTAGAATGGAAGAGAGCCAAATTCTTTTGGCAAAAATAATCGCGCAAAGGCAAGGCGATCACTATCAAACTTTGATGAGAAAATGGATCCGGGAAAGGATTTCAAGGGAACTTAAGGAAAATCCGGAGGTGGAAAAAGAAATACGTGGGCGGCGTGCGCATCTTTTACATGGATAGTTTTGGTTTGATCTTAGGATGTGATTTTATAGCCGGTAATATTTAAATGCCTTCCGGAACCACCGGAAGGTTTTTATTTTCATCTATTTTTTAACAAAACTGTTTAAATTAATGTAAATTTGCCGGTTAAAATACTCTTGCGATGACAGGAGAGGCAGTGTTATACTTATATCTCTGCTGACTACGTTTCGTCCAGCCGTAGGAGTTGCAGTGAAATACCCATGAATGATGATGAAGCGGGTGTTTTCGTAGATTCCAATAAAGCTTAACGGGGCGTGGCTCAGCTTGGCTAGAGCGCCTGCTTTGGGAGCAGGAGGTCACAGGTTCAAATCCTGTCGCCCCGACTGATAAAAACAGGTTCTGGGTTTTAGGTCCTAGGTTCTCAGAAAAACGGGTTCTGGGTGCTGGGTTTTTGGTTCTGGAAAAAACAAGAAAGTCCACAGATAGAAACTGGTTCCGGGTTCTATGTTCTCATAGAAACGGGTTCTGGGTGTTGGGTTTTAGGTTTTGGGAACGGCAAAAGTAGCTCAAAACTGATAGATTTTAAAGTTAATTCTGATACAGAACTAAAAACCGGCTTTTGTTTTTTTTAGAACCCATAACCCAGTACCCAGAACCGGTATTTTAAAAAAATTGTCCCTGTAGCTCAGGTGGATAGAGCAACTGCCTTCTAAGCAGTTGGTCGCGTGTTCGAGTCACGCCAGGGACGTTTCTTTCGACGGGGAATTCGGTTCAGTATCCCGCTGCTTTAAAATTGTAAGAAAAATTGTAACAATTCTTATGAAAACATTCCTTCGGATCATCTGCGCGTTCCTTATCTTTCTTCTGGTTGTCGTCGTCTTTTCTTACGTTTTTCTTTTGTTTAACGCCGGGAAGGTCATCACCGGCGTTTTGCGTTCTTACACCGGAAGCGAAGTTACGTTCGAGCATTACCGCGTCAGCCCGCGCTTGCTCGTGGAGATGAAAGGCATTAAATCCGGGGAAGCTTCGATAGATTCGCTTATCTGTAAGATCAATCCGGCAGGAAGCCTTTCCGGCAGGCTGCTCTTGGACAGACTGGAATTGAACGGGCCTGAATTTTATTACCACCGGGAGTCGGGTTATTACGCCGGTTCCGGCAGTAAACCTTCCGGAGCGGCTCATTCGCTGCCGGGGATGCCCTGGTTGAAACGGATAAAATTCCTGATAAAAGAATTGTCGCTCAAAGACGGGACAATGCATTTCAGCGACACGGTGGGGGATAAGCCCATTAAACTGGAGGTAAAGGAGTTCTTTCTGCAGGCATCCAACGCGGCGTTTCCGCCGCAGGACCAGGATATTGTTTTTAATCTGGGAGGTGTCATCCCTTGGGAAGGGTCGACTAACCGCGGAGAATTGCAAGGCAGTGGCCGGGTGAACTGGGTCAGGAAAGATATAAAAGCGGAGTTTAAGGCGCAGGATATAGACGCGGTTTTCTTCTATCCTTATTATAACTCCTGGATCAACCTGGAAAAGATCCGTATAGAAAAGGCAAAACTCGGTTTCTCGAGTGAACTGGATGGCCGCGGCAACGACGTGGCCGCAAAGTGCCGCCTGGAACTTAGCGATATTTCTTTTAAGCCCCATCCGCAAGGAGAGCAGCCGAAGATGCAGGAGAAACTTACCCGGGCGGTGCTGGACATCTTTAAAGGCGAGGATAACAAGATCGTGCTGGATTTTACCGTGCATACCAGCTTAGACAGGCCGCGTTTCGGACTGCAGAACATAAAGAGCGCGGTGGAAAAGAAGATCGAGACTGCCAGGCCGTTTGATAAGTTCCGGCCGCCGGATGCGGTTGCCTTGTCGCGCACGGTGGTGCAGGGGACTTTTAAGGGGGTCGGCGATCTTTCTAAGGCGGTTGTTTCCGGGGTAACGGGAATAGGCAAGGCATTCCGGGAAATCTTCACTACTTGCACAAAAAAGAAGTAGAATAACCCACTTTGCAAAAGTATTTATTTTGTCAAAAAATCGCTTTTCAAAGAAATATTTTATGATAAAATATTTCAATCGGCAACTAACCTAAGGAGGTAACAAAATGAAAAGCCAGTTTCTAACAGCCTTATTGGCTGCTGCATTTTTGTTTGCGGGATGCAACGTGCAGCAACCGCAGGGAACCAAGACCGCCGCCACTACCGAAGATTCCAGCGCTAAAACGG
>Ga0209340_1002347_pt1 | contig 11168 bp, 8 predicted proteins | sample EPASupsiteSAE323_FD_187266 | JGI IMG/M metagenome (GOLD analysis project Ga0209340, IMG submission 187266) | Bioremediated contaminated groundwater from EPA Superfund site, New Mexico - Sample SAE3-23 (SPAdes) (version 2) | ecosystem: Environmental > Aquatic > Deep subsurface > Groundwater >... | reverse complement strand
TATATCGAAAAGTATGGAAAAGAAAAATCGCGCCATGCATTTGCTCGCTGGTATAGAAATGCCATCGAAAACGCGCGTCTGTGCCCCACTGCCCAGGAATACCATAATACAGTCACTGATCTCGAAGCACAGGGATTAGCCGCCCCAAGTCCAAACTCATTTGTCGATCATTTAAATGTGTTTGATTGCTCGAAAGTTTCCGACGGTGCGTCCTCCATTGCTATCGTTTCTGAAGAAGGATTGAAAAAGATTGGAATCCCTGTCCAGGAAGCTGTAGAGATCGTTGGATTTGCTCATATCCAGGAAGATATTACAAAGCCTCCCGTTGATTTTACCCAATTAACCACCACACGTGAAGCTGTAAAGCTTTCTCTTGAAAGGGCATCGATTACGATTAACGAACTCGCGACAATTGAGACCCACGATTGTTTTACCGTAGCAGGTGTAATGGCTGTAGAAGCTATTGGGTTTGCTGCACCCGGTAAAGGCCCTGATTTCGTTCTTGCAGGCAATACTGCAAGAGATGGAAGTATTCCTTTTAATACCACAGGCGGATTAATCGGATGGGGTCATCCAACCGGCGCGACAGGAGTTCACCAGGCTGTAACGATCTTGGAACAACTCACAGGTAAAGCCGGGGCTGCCCAGGTTCAAATCCCGAAGCATAAACCCTTCGGTTTATCCGTGAATATGGGGGGTGACGACAAAACACTTGTCTCTATCGTATACAAAAGAATTTCGTAGAGGGATGTACCCCAATGGTGTTGGATTAAGAAAAACCTTTTTTTACCAAAAGCTTTGGGAAGTCCAGAAACCTTTTCTCGAAAAGGTTTCTGGCCGCCGGAGGTATTCTTTTCATTATTGTTTAATGCTTAATTCAATATTATTGGGGTATCCCCCCTGGTAATTTCATTGATCCAGTCCAGGTAATCCTTAGAGCCGTTTATTATCGGAGTGGCGATTATTTCCGGCACTTCATAGGGGTGGAGTGATTTGATGCAGTTTTCTACCTTTTCAAACAGTTCTGCACGTGTTTTAATAGTGCAGTAGAATTCTTCGGAGGATTCGATATTATTTTTCCATTCGTAGATACTTGTGATTGGACCCGATATTTGACCGCAGGCACCTAATTTCTTTTTAACAACCGTCTCTGCAATTTTAACAGCCAATTCACGTGTATTCGTTGTTGTTACAACCTGGATATATTCAGTATTAAAGGTATTCATTTTTATTAACCTCGGAAGGATTTTAGACGAAAAAAAATTTTTTGTCAATTCACTTAAAACACCCATTTGTATTTTAGAATACTGGTTTATTGCGGAGGAGTGTTTCGCGAAAGGCCCACACACTGAATTTTTATTATAGAACAGTTGGCTGGAGTGCAATCCCTTCGCGAACCCCTTTTACAAACTATTTCAATATATTAAAATGCGAATTGTGGGTCGGAAAGTATATGGTATTGACATTAACCACCTGATGGGTTATATTTAATGTCTGGAGGCAAAATGGAATCAACAAAATTTTATTTTGACTATAACGCGACAACGCCAACGGATCCAAGAGTCGTAGAGGCTATGCAGCCTTATTTTTACGACACATTCCATAATCCGTCATCGTTCTACAGGAAAGCCGGTGAATCCAGCGCGGCTATCGAAACCGCACGCGAAAAAGTTGCGAAACTGATCAACGCTGAACCACGGGAAATCTTTTTCACCTCCGGCGGGACCGAATCCGATAACCTGGCCATCCAGGGTGTCGCTTCTATCCTCAAACCGAAAGGAAACCATATCATCACTTCCGCTATCGAGCACCCCGCGGTTTTGAAAACCTGCGAATTCCTCGCAAAAAAAGGATTCGAAATCACGTTCCTCCCTGTAGACAAATATGGAATCGTAAATCCTGATGATCTGAAAAAACATATAAAAGAAGCCACGATACTGGTTTCGATCATGCAAGCCAACAATGAGATCGGCACACTTCAACCCTTGAAAGAACTTGCCGGGATCGCACACGAGAAAGGTATCCTGTTTCATACGGATGCAGTCCAGGCTGTAGGTAAAATCCCGGTTAACGTGAAAGACTTGAATGTCGATCTGTTGAGCTTTGCATCTCACAAGATATACGGCCCGAAAGGTATGGGTGTCCTGTATAAGCGAAATAAAGTACGAATCGATGCGATTTTGCATGGCGGCGGTCATGAAAAAGGACTCCGTGCTGGAACAGAAAACGTCCCTGGTATTATTGGACTGGGAAAAGCTTCAGAGTTGGCACTGGCCGAAATTGAAGACGAAGAGAAAAAGCTCCGCCCATTACGCGATAAGATTCAGAAAGGTATTATCGAGAAAATCCCGGATGTTCTTATCAACGGTGATACGACTCAAAAACTTTACAACACAGCCAACATATCTTTTAAGTTCATCGAAGGAGAATCAATTCTCGCGATGCTGGACGGCGAAGGTTTTGCACTTTCGTCCGGGTCTGCCTGTTCATCCAAATCGCTTGAACCGTCTCATGTATTACTTGCGATCGGTCTTAAACATGAAGATGCACACGGCAGTTTACGTATCAGCCTTGGGAAGTACAATACAACCGAAGATGCCGACCGTTTAATCGAAGCTCTTCCACCAATCATTGAACACCTGAGGAGAATGTCTCCTTTCGGGAGAAATAAATAGAAATCCGTTTGCTTTTCGAAATGGGTTTATGCAGTATGATTAAGGAGAAATAGACATGATGTATAGTCAGAAAGTAATGGAGAAATTTCGCGACACCAAGAATTACGGGAAGATCGAAGATGCTGATGGTATCGGTAATGTTGGTAATCCCAGGTGCGGCGATGTAATGAAAATATATTTAAAGATTACCGATGGGAAAATCGTAGATGCCAAATTTGAGACTTTCGGATGCGTGGCGGCAATTGCAACAAGCACTACAGCGATCGATATGATCCTTGGGAAACCCATCGAGGAAGCTTTAACCATCACCAATAAAGCCGTAGCAGAAGCCCTGGATGGATTGCCACCCGAAAAGATGCACTGCTCGATCCTCGCAGAAGAAGGAATAAAAGCAGCTATCGAAGATTACTATAAACGGAAACAATCGTGAGCGACTCGAATACCTTTGTAATTAACGTACCCGACATGAGCTGTCAGCATTGCAAAATGCGTATAACAGAAGCGTTGCAGCAAGTGCCGGGTATTCGCTCCATAGAGGTTGACCTGGAATCTAAAAAAGTTTCAGTAGAAGCCGGTCCGGGAGTTGCAAGGGAAACTCTTATCGCCTGTATCGAAGAAGAAGGTTTCCAACCGCAATAATTAGATCGAATATTCCTTTATCAGCCAACAGCGATATCTTTCTTGTTAAACAGGAACGCGGCAAACCCAAACATTAAGATTGAAACACCGATCATTAATACAGCGGTAAGCGTCGGTACGTGCCCTCCGAGGAATAAATTCATCGGGATATAGTATTTGAATGGACTGATAGGGGAAATAAATTCCAGCGGTTTCCACAACGGATCTGCCATACTGATTAAATACAAAACAACCAGTATAACTCCGCCTCTAGTAAAGAGTATTTTCCCTGAATCGGAAGTTGCGGCCAAGATCGAAACGTACCCGGCAACAACTATCATCACAAGGAAAAGATTCCACGCAATATTACCGAAAGGTGCCGAAGATAATTGCCCTCCCTGGAATATGACTATACCAAGGAATGAAGAAAGAAAAGTCGAAAAAGAAAGCAATCCCAACCCGATATAAATAATTATCCAGAGATTAAAGAATATCCGGTTCCTGGAAACAGGCTTACTCAATGTAAATCCTATAGCCCCACTGCTGATTTCGGATGTAATCACCTGGGAAAACGCAAAGAAAATAAACAATATAAATAGTACCAACATAAACGGATGAACATATCCAAACGCCATGATACTGTATTTCATTACTGCATCCGCAAATCCTTCTCCCATCATCTGCGAAACCATAGGAGGTGTTTCTTTCATGTTTTTGGCCAGGTCTGCCCGAATGTAACTCGAAGAAGCAAGAATCGCAAATAAAAACTCAAATACAAATAACCCGATACAAAGCAAAAGCGTTTTCGTACGGATACCTTTTGCAGATTGTTTTAAATGGATGTTGCCGATCATTTTGGATTCTCCTGGTAATAACTCATGAAGATTTCATGGAGGTTTGGATTGGAAATAGACATATCACGGATATTAAATTTACTTATCATTTTAATAATACTGTCGATATCACCTGTTATTTTTGCTTCAAGGGAATTGTCGGTTAAATTCATTATTTCCCACAAAGGCGAATCAAGTTCCGCCCGATCCGGGAAAGATTTAAATTCAATCCATATTTTCCGGGTTTTATATCTCGCAAGGTCGTTTATTTTTTCCACTGCTACCAGGTGACCATTCCGAATAATCCCCGCACGATCGCAGATTTGCTCCACTTCCAACAAATGATGAGACGAAAGAAAAACCGTACTCCCCTGATCCCGGTACTCACGGATAAGTTCATAAAACGTATTTTGCATCACAGGGTCGAGCCCTTCTGTCGGTTCATCCATGATAAGAAGTCGCGGTTTGGTTTGTAAAGCCTGGATTATTCCAATCTTTCTTGCCATCCCGGTCGAGTAATCTTTTACTTTTCTCTTAAAATCTCTCTCTGAGAATTCAAAACGGTCCAGTAGATATCTACGCTGCGTTTGATTACCATTCCCTGATAGTTTCCCCATATAATCCAGGAATCCTTCCCCGGTCATATACCGATGTGGGATTACAGCACTGGGAAGATACCCGATGTCTTTGCAAATTTCAAGGCGTTGTTTTACACAATCTTTCCCGAAAATTTGCGCTCTCCCGGAAGTCTGGAATATTAAATTCATCAAAATCCGGATTGTGGTAGTTTTACCCGCACCATTACTACCGAGGAAACCGTAAATCTCTCCTTCCCGGACAGTTAAAGAAAGATTTTCAATTCCTACAACACCGTTTTTGTAATATTTTGTCAGGTTGGTTGTTTCTATTATGTTCTGCATATTCATTATACGAAAAAAACCTCGATTAGTTTTTTTCTTACACATCTAAGAGCTGGTTTTAACAATTGAAAGAAAATCGTGTAGTGGCGACCAGCAGGGATGCAATCCAACATAATTAATCATTTCTTATGATGTCAGCAGGATGCCCTTATTAAAAAATCCAAATCACTTCCTTTTTTGCTTCGACTCCAGCATTAAATAAACAGAGAACACTATTACGCTGCATGCACAGAGAGCAAGCAATGAGAATTGTTCTCCCGCAAATGCCCAGCCGAGCAAAACAGCGATCACCGGATTTACGTATGTATGAGTTGAGGCGAGCGTAGCAGTTGTCACGGTCAAGAGCCATACATACGCAGTGAAAGTGATAATCGAGCCAAAAATGACAAGATAGGCCAATGCCAAATACGAACGTAAAGAGATCATGCCGGGATGGAAATTCCTGAGCTCACCAGTCATCCATGAAACAATACATAAAAATATCCCGCCGATGATTAACTCTACCCCTGCGGAAAGAGCAGCGGATTTCGGCAGTTTTGCTGCACGTGAATAAACAGCACCTACAGACCAGGAGATCGCACTTATCAAAATAATAAAGGCTCCGAATGGATTTATTTGAAAAGTCATTGCACCGGATGTTGGAAAGAACAATAAACCCACACCGACAAATCCCAGGATCAGTCCGGCGATTTGTTTTTTAGTCAGTCGAAAATCCATGATGGTAAAGGATTCGATTAGACCAATCCATAAGGGATCAGATACACTTAATACCGCAGCAATTCCTGAAGCAACAATTTTTTGCGCCATGGCCAGTAATCCATGTCCGAATACAAAAAATAGAATTCCAAGGAACAGTAAAGGAAGAAGTTGTTCTCTTTTTACTCGTTCCCCTTTTTTATAACTCCACAGGTAAAGCGCACCTCCGGCAATCAAGGAACGAATTCCCATCATAAAAAAAGGTGGAATGGTTTCTATTCCATAACGAATTGCAAGATATGTCGATCCCCAGATCACATAAATCGCAGCAAAGGCCAGTATTAATTTCGTTTTATAGGTTTTCATGCTTATAGCCATCATTTGGTATTATTCTGAATGTAAAGATTTCAGAGATTGTTTTTTCGAATACAAAGACTACATGCCAACTTTTTGAATTATTTTTTAGAGTTACCTTTTGACATGGTTGACATGTTCTATTGTGTCGCCAAACAAAACCTATACGAAATTTATGTTTTCCTACTCATGCTGCCATTTTACCATCAAACACCGGAATATGCAACTTTATTCCGGGTAACTGTTCTGTTTTTGGGAGAACAAATCGGAACACGTAGGGGCAGGTCACCGTGCCTGCCCAAAACGTCTAATATTCCAGTCTATCAGGGCACCCACGGGGAGGTGCCCCTACAAAAAACAAATTCAGCTAAAATATTGAAACATCAAGAATGTTGTATATAGAACTAATTTCTAAAATGCGAATTACTGGAATTCCACCCTTTCCCTTGACAAAATTTCTCCCGCAGAATATAGTTAATACATAAATTCTCCAGGAGGTAAACCACTCATGCTGGAATGGCTAAAAAACATTACAGGCGGTATTAAGATTAGAAATAAACATGGGATATCCAACGATCAAATCTCAAGAATATTATCCGAATTGAAAAAGATGGATAAAATAAAACATGGCATTTCCGAACGGGCACTTCGATATATCGTTGATGATGAAGGAGAAAATGTTTTACTCGAATTGGCCGGGCTCACCGGATGCGGCGCTTTGCTCGGCATGCACGGATGCTACCTGACGAATCAATTAGGCAGTTATTCAGCCATACTCGATTTATTAAAAAGCGATCCCCAAAAACGGTCAGAACGATTTTTTAAAACTTTGGATAACCGATTCCCCGATTTGTATGCAAGACTGGCAAAAGTACTGGAAGCAGCTTCCCGCCTGGAAAGAAAAGAATTGTTTTTTAATGTCCCCGGCGTAGATCCCTGGGTGGATATCCTTTTTGCAGAGGTTTTCAATTTCAAAGACTATTATTCGTACAATGAAAAGAGTCCCCTGGGCCTGGATACGGAGAATGCTGAAAAAATCATCGAAGCTGGAGATGGCTCTCCTGTTCTATTAACCAGACTGGTCTTTCATTCCTATAAAATCGACTTTTACAAGAAACCCTGTATCGATAGACTTTCTTCCATCCCGGGATTTTATAAGCGAATCCATCTTCATCACCAACAGGTTATCGAAGCATTGAATCACAAACACGCAGATCAGAGAATCCATGCTCTAAAATTACTCCCTCACCCCGATGTCGATTTATCTCCATTTCGCGATATTGTTTTAAACCTTGCGGTTTCAAGTGCAAAAGGTGTGCGGAAAGCTGCGGAACCTGTCATTCTTTCCAACAAAACCCTTTTCAAAGAACCGATCCGCTCGATACTTGAAAACGGGGCCAATGAACAACGCATGTATGCAGTTTCTCTCTTATGGAATATTGAAGGCAAATCCTGCTCTCAATATTTGAAGGAACGCATGGAAACAGATAAATCCCCAAAAGTCAAAGAAACGATTTCGCTCTTGCTTGCGACACCCTCCACACCGAAAAACATAGAAACAACCCCGGCCAAACTTGAGCTCCCTCCACTTGGACCGGTTACCACAGTTGAGCCATTACCGGAAGAAACGCGGGCCGTTCTGAATGATCTCTTTAAAAATTACACGGCTCGATTGATTAAACAGAAAGAAATCGAAAAGTCGGCTCCTATCAAGATTAATTATAAACCGTATACCCTACCGCCTCAATTCACAGACATGGTATTTACACTTCTCCAGGAAACGAAGCAGACGAAAATGCAGGATTACCTGGTAGAATTTCAAATTTACCATGCACTTGGGATTGAAAAAGACTTAAAAAAGTTCCTGGAACGCCCTGAGACAAAACCGGCTCACGCTGTCCGCCTCCTGGTGATATTGCTGGATTTTAGATATAATGAAGGATCGAAAATGTTCTCATTTCCATTTGAGTTTGATCTGCTATTGTCCTATTACCGAGAACATCACCGGTTGACATTCGGGTTGAGGGAAGTGGCTGCGATATTGAAGTTCATTGGATTCGATGTGTCCCGGTTCGGGTGGTCCATCCTGGATTCGTATATGACTTTTCCATTTTCTTCCTGGGGTGATAGTGCTCTCTGGCCTTATTTTGCAGAAAACATCGATCTACTCGAGCAAGCACTGGGGACAAAAAATGCTGAATATAAAATTTCGGATTATCATATATCCATGGTTCGGAAGCGCGTGTTCCATATTTTGAAAATGTTCCCGTATGTACCGGAATCTTTGACAAACACGCTGTGGGAAATGGCGTTAGGAAATGTTAAAGCGGAACGTGAAAATGCCCAGGAAATCCTCGAAAAGCTTCCGGGTAAAGAACCACGAATCCTGGAAGCCCTCAAAAGCGGACGCCAGGAAAACCGGCAAGTGGCTGCTGAATGGCTTGCAAAATTAAAGATAAACGAAGCGCTCGAACCTCTTAAAAAAGCACTGCAAAAAGAAAAAAGCGAAACAGCACGGGGTGCGATGATGGAAGCACTGGAAGCACTGGGTGCTCCAATCGATGAATTCCTGGATTTTTCTTCTCTCAAAAAAGAAGCCTTTAACGCTATTTCAAAAGGAATACCGGAAGCTTTATCCTGGTTTCCTTTCGATTCGCTTCCTGTTGTTCGATGGAATGAAAATGGCGAAGTGATTGACCCTATTATTTTAAAATGGTTTATCCTGGTGAATTATAGATTGAAATCCCCGGAACCGGGACCGATGCTTCGTAAGTATTGTAGTTACATGAATAAGTCCGACCGGAAAACGCTGGGGAAATTCGTTCTCGATGCCTGGCTTGCACAGGACACACTCCCGGCTCTTACGCATGAAGAAGCTTCTCAAAAGGCAAAATTGCTTTCCCAATCAATGGCAAAACACTTGAAAGATAAAAAACCGGAAGATTTTTATCAACAAAATCTGAACAGTTATTTGAATGCACTTAAAGGGTCTGCGATCAAGGAAAAGGGAATACTGTCCATAACTGCTGCATGCGGTGGAAGCGAGTGTGTGGCTCCTGTCGAAAGTTATATTAAAAATTGGTATGGAATGCGCGCTGCACAATGCAAAGCCTTGATTCAAATGCTCGTATGGATTGAACATCCACTCGCTGTCCAGTTGCTTTTATCCATTTCCAACCGGTTCCGTACCCAGGGAATCAGGGAAGAAGCCTCCCTGTGTGTGCAATTATTGGCAGAGCGCAACGGATGGACTATCGACGAAATGGCAGACCGCACGATTCCTGCTGCGGGTTTCGATAATACCGGAAAAATGGAACTCGATTTCGGAAGCCGTTCCTTTACCTGTACTCTCGATGACGATTTTAATATTATTATAACTAATCCGGATGGTAAAACGATTAAAGCACTCCCGGAACCAGTCAAAGACGACCACCCTGAAAAAGCGGCAGAAGCAAAAAAAGAACTCTCAAAATCGAAGCAAACGTTGAAAAGCATTTTGAAATTACAAAAAGAACGTCTGTATGAAAATATGTGTACAGAACGAAGATGGATATTCAGCGATTTAAAGATGTACCTGTTTTCGCATCCCATTATATCACGGTATTGCAGGCAAATCGTGTGGGCTTTTATCGAACAAGAGAAGCCTGCGGTTACGTTTCGTCCTATGGATGATGGAACGCTAACAGGATTTTCCGATGATGAAATCACTGTTCCCGATTCTGCCACAGTTATTATTGCGCATTCCTGTCATATTCCAAAAGAAACCGCAGAAGCCTGGAAAACTCATTTCGCCGATTATAATCTCGAATTCCTATTTCCCCAGTTTCGCGATGAACTTTTCCGGCTCCCGGACAGTAAGAAAGGAGAAAACCGTATTGAAGATTTTAAAGGGTATATGATCGATAATTTTAAGCTTCGCAGTCTTGCGGTGAAGTTCGGGTATACGCGCAGTCAGGCAGAAGATGGCGGAATATTTTATACCTATTCCCGCCGGTTTCCCGGTTTGAAAATCGAAGCAATAATCGAATTTTCCGGCTCCCCCCTTCCTGAAGAAAACAGACCGGTTGCCTTAACCGGGTTGTATTTCAGCTCTCTACCCGATCAAGCCGCAGATGGATTATCTCATTCATTCGGAATGAATATGACCTGTGGTTTACCACTTGAAAACATCCCGTCAGTCTTATTAAATGAGACGTGGAATGATTTCCGTCAGATAGCGCAGGCCGGTTCAGGGTATGATGCCGATTGGAATAAAAAGGTAGATTATTACATGTATTAAATCATCCGATGCACTAATCAGGAGTTTTCTCTAAATCCGAGAATAAGATGTATTTTTCAATCCATTCAAAGCCGTATTTCCCAGGTTTGGTAGTGAAAATGAAACGGGTCACACCCGGTTCGATTTCATCATAAGTACCACGCGAGACACTTATTTGCTCGGAAACCTCGTTTGGCCGCCAGCTTTGCACGACGACATGATAGGATTTACTTTTACCTTTGTTTATATGCTTATCCAATACCTGCACAATATGAGTCGATGAAGGACTTTTATCCAGGTATCCGTTCAGGAACATTTCATACCCCATCCCGGCAAGAATAAAACCCCCGAGCGATATGGCAAACGCAGCAATTAATTCCACATGAGAAGACGGGCGCCCTTTCAAAAGCATTACGGCGATTATTATGTATAGAATAAACGCTCCGATACTGAATTTAAATGAATCAAGGAACATTTTACCCTGGTCCAGTGGTTTATATGTCGTCAGTCCCGAAATTACCGCAGCAATTCCTGTGATTATGATTAAAATAGGAATAGCGAAAGCTGCGAACCGCTTTACTTTCCATGCAGGGTTTAAACCATCGTCCATTGAAGGAATATAAGAAATTGTTTTCTTGAGTACTCCCAGGTTTTCGACTGTGGATTCGATTTCGGAAATCGCCATCGTACCATTCCGGGGGAACTGAGCCCATTTCGCTACCAGGTAATTTTTTTCCAGGGTTATTTCTGTGAATCCTTTCTCGAAAATAGTTTTAATCGACTTGCGTGTTTCCGAGAAAGGATTAAAACTATT
>Ga0209340_1002346_pt1 | contig 11170 bp, 10 predicted proteins | sample EPASupsiteSAE323_FD_187266 | JGI IMG/M metagenome (GOLD analysis project Ga0209340, IMG submission 187266) | Bioremediated contaminated groundwater from EPA Superfund site, New Mexico - Sample SAE3-23 (SPAdes) (version 2) | ecosystem: Environmental > Aquatic > Deep subsurface > Groundwater >... | reverse complement strand
ATTTCTAAATCTTGTTTCAGTTATATAAGAATATAACAATTCAATATATGGAGTTAATTCACCATAATCTATTGATTTATTAGGTTCTTTTGGAATTTTATGTTTTTCTGTAAATTTTTCATTTTTAGAGATAGCCTGAATATAGTATTTAGAGGCATCTTCAAGCGCACCTTTATCATAGTATATATTACCGAGGGCATAGTAGGCTGGCAAGTAATCAGGCTTAATTTGCAAAATTTGCAGATATGATTCAACTGACATATCAATCAGTCCCATAGTTTCATATACACTTGCGAGGTTGTATAGTGTATGAATATTCTCGCGATCAATGTTAAGTGATAATGTGTATTCATCAATAGCTTCTTTAAACAAACCGGTTTCATTAAAGACTGATCCTAAAACAGCATGTGCCTGTGCATAGTCGGGAATTAAATTAATTGCAGCTTCCAGCTCCTGTTGTGCATTTTCATAATCATTTTTTTTGTAGTAAATATAGCCAAGCGCATATTTTATATCAGCATTATTCGGTGCAAGACTTGATGCAATTTTAAATTCAGCAATAGCCTCATCAATCCAACCAAGAATGCCGTAAGCTAGTCCTAAATTATAATATGCTGCTAGATTTCTGGGCTCAAATGTAATAACGAACCTGAATTCCGGTATAGCACTTTCGGTTTTATCCAGATCCTGAAAAATCAATCCGAGATAAAAATGTGCTATTATATTGTTATAGTCGATTTGGAGAGTTTTCTGTATTTCTTTTTCAGCTTCGATTAATTTGCCGTCTTTATAATAAAGTGTTCCAAGTGCTAAATGACTTTTTAAGTTATTATCATTTAATTTAATCGATTTTAAATAGTGTTCGTAAGCTAAATCAGGTTTATTAGTTTTTTCATACAATAAGCCAAACAGATAATAAACCTCATCATCCGATGCATATCTTATTAACATATCATTCAGAATATTCTCAGACTTTGTATACTCTTCGTTTTCAATTTGTAGATAAACCAGTCTGATTTGATATCCCTTATTATCCGGGGAGAGAAGGATTATTCGTTCCATATACTGAATGGCAGCATCGATATCGCCTTTTATTTCAAAGATTTTTGATAAGCCCATTAACGCAGAAATATCATCCGATTTGTATTTTAATGATTTTTCCCAAAATTCAACAGCTCTATCAAAGTTACTCATGCAAAAATAGCATTCAGCAATTTTATCAAGAACTTCATAATTTGTATTCTGATCAACAAGAGCTTTATAGTAGTATTCAATCGCATTTTTATACTCTTTTTTTAGAGCATATTCATCTGCCTGAATAATGTAAATATTTGTGCTGTTATCCGCCACTATTTACCTCAAGAATACACGAATCACCATCCAGCTAATTTATACTATTATACTGCTAACTCAAAATTAGGGTAAGTCTTTAAATTATATTCAGGGTAAAAATCAGTAGTATAAAGATCATATTTAAGAAGGATATTAAAATAGCTGTATTATAAGATAATTTTTTTGAATAAGTATGTTTAAAGGTATTTCAATATTGGGTTTTCTGGATAATATCGGATTAAATAAATTTAGAGAAATTTCACTCCAACCAAAAGTTGGGGTTAATCGGGATAATAATCCAGAGCAGCAAAACAATCAGTCTAACATTTTCAGTACCCCACAAAAGGACACATTTGAACCATCATTTAGGCGTTTGAACGATTTGGATACAGAAATTATAAATAAAAATTTGTTTAAATTTCTCCCGACAGACTCGTTAAGAATTGAATTACAGCTCGAAGTTTTCGAAAAAAGGCTAAAAGACGTAGAAACTAACATGAATGTTTTGGCGTTTCTTGGATATGAGAGGGAACACGAAAAATTTGTTGCACTTGAGCAGAAGAAACAGCATATTTCTCGTGAGATTCTGCAGTATCGACAAGAATATAGAGACCTTGGAATTACATACAAAATTGCTGATACATTTTTAGATTTATTTCAGAGAACAAAAAACACTGTATTTAATACAAAAACTGCATTTATGGGTAGTTCGCTTGTTACAGGGGTGAAAGGTTTTTTCCCTGGATTAAAAAAAGGGGAAGAAATAAAACAAACATTAAATAGGTCAATAATGTTTGGAAACAGTATATCTAATTTACTTTCGCCAACTGTCATGCCTTTCGGCGAGAACGAACAGCGCCTTTTTGAGCTGTCTCAAATGATGGCGAAAGCTAATGGACTTGATTCAAAAATTTCTAAATTACTTAATACAGCTGCATCATCAGGATCAAAAATTGGTAATGGATTTAAAGAGCTTAATGATAAAGCTATTTTAAGTTTTAATAACTTCGTAGATAAGATTAAACTGGTTTTACCGAAAAAAAGCGGTCAGGAAAATTTCTTTGAATTACTGGGCAGTAAAACTGACCCGCCATAATAAAAATTATTAAAAAATTATTTAAACAGGCTAATGATCAGTTATTACAGCCTGTTTTTTAGTATGTAAAAATTTCTAGACTTTATAATTAGACATTATTCTAATGACTTTTTTTTAAATATATCTAATTTTGTACTATTAACGAGCGTACAAAATATGGGGAGATCACAAATGAAATATGCAGATAGTGCTTTATTTTTTAACTCAGCATTACTATTTTCAGAAGAAAGTATGTGTAAATTGGCAAGCAGCAAAGTTGCAATAGCAGGTATAGGTGGAGTAGGATCAATTATTGCAGAAATGCTGGCAAGAAATGGTATTGGAAATTTAAAACTTGCTGAACCTGATCCATATGAAGATAAAAACCTGAATCGCCAGCTTTTTGCTACATTAGAAACCGTTGGAATAAATAAAGCTATAGCAGGTGCAGAAAGAATCAAAAAAATTAATCCAAACTGTAACGTGGAAATTTATGATGCAGGTGTTAATCTTTCAAATGTGCGTGAATTTGTTAAGGATGTTGATGTTCTTCTTGTTCAAACAGATACTGAATCGTCAAAAATTATAATGCACAGGGTAGCTAAAGAACTCAAAATACCTCTGGTTTGCGGTTCGAGAGGTTCTCTACAGGGACATAGATGGTTTGTAAAAGCAAAAGTATGGGATTACAAAAAGTATCCTGATTTACCTTGCTATGATGTAACAAATCATCCTGATTTTGCTGGTATTCCATTAGAAGAAATGACGAATGAAAACCTCAAAAAGTACGATGAGATGATAAAAATTAAAAAAATGAATATATTTTCTGAATTTGCCCAATCAAAACCGGAGATGTTTGGAAGCATTTCACAAGAAGATTTATTAGAACGAATCGAGACAAGTCATAATTATTCTAATCGACATGTCTGTTCTGTATTAGCTAATACAGGTGGTTGCCTTGCTGCAACAGCAACATTAAGAGTTCTTTTAGACGGTCCAGACGGTGATTTAGAAATTAACCTGTGGGAGGGAAAGGAAAAAGCTGAAAATTTTACTAAATTATCAGGTATAGAAACCTGCTCGTAACTTTAGTAAATTCCTTAATGTTTATTTCACAATAAAGCCACCGTTTTTTACTCCAAGGTCTTTTGCAATAATATCGCATTTTGCAACCAGCAAAAAGAAAATATTCTTATCTTTACAATTGTTAAGCCCTTCATAATTTCCCTGTCCTTTGGAAATAATCAGATCAGCTGAGTTAAATGCATTCGTAAATTCGTCTGATACAGAATTTAACAAAGTTCCAGGTGCATTATCTCCATTATTTATAATAGTGGCTAATTTATTTAGTCCGACTAATCTGGCATCTTCCATTGTTGCATCATTTAATATCGGGCTGCTTTTAACAGCTACAGTTATGTTGGGGTGGTTAATTGTCTCGAGAAAAATTCTGTCAAAGACTATTTCACCTGTATTATCAACAATATAAAAAATATTTTTTGCTTTTTTGATTTCTTTAAAAAGAGCCTCTGAATGGTCTATTGAAAGTTTTGAGTTAAATATATTTTCTATCGATTTATTTATATCTATAGTATGACCAGGGCCAAAATCAATAATATTACCTGCAATAGCTAGTCTTAATGCTTTACTTAAACGATTTTCGTCAGTTTCTACAATTTGTTTGTATTCAGGATAAAGTTTCAAAGCTATTTCGTTGTATTTATCTTTTAAACACTTATAAGGATCAGGATTACACGAAATTTCTCTTACCATTTTGTGAATAGTCTTATTAACAAAAAGGGGTGAATTACTAAAATCTAATTCCGAATAATATTTTAGTAGCTCTCTCATAATCTTATCCTTATGCTTTATGTCGATAAGATTTTGATTGAATAAATTCAAGATGCCGTTTATTGCGCACGGTATACATTCGTAATGTGTAATCATTTTATTTTCTTTCTATTTAAGTTAAATATATAATAAGTCTATAGATTTATTTTAAATTAAAAGGCAGCAGATATGGAAGAGTCAAAACTTGTAATTACTATAACGGGCATTGATAAAGTTGGAATTGTGGCCCGATTTGCAAATGTTCTTGCGCAACATCAGGTAAATATCGAAGATATCAGACAAACTATCATGCAGGATTACTTTGTAATGATAGTTATGGCTGATTTTAATAAGGCAAACTGTTCATTTCATGAATTTAAACAGCATTTATTGGAACTGGGCAAAGAAATGGACATGGAAATCTGGGTTCAAAGAAAAAAACTGTTTGATAAGATGCATACAATATAACACAGGAATTAACAATGAGCAGAATTACTTCACACTCCATTCTTGAAACAATAAATATGATTAAACTACATCATCTAGATATAAGAACTGTTACACTTTCACTTAGCCTGAGAGATTGCATTTCTACAGACATAAAAGAAACTGGTAGTAATGTTTATGAAAAAATTATCAAGTATGCGTCAAAACTCAGTCCGATAGCAAAAGAAATTGAAGAAGAATATTCTATTCCTATTATAAATAAAAGAATTGCCGTTACACCTATATCAATAATTGGTGAAAGCAGCAAGAAAACAGACTATGTTTATCTGGCAACCATGCTAGATAAAGCAGCAAAAGAAGTTAATGTAGATTTTATCGGCGGTTACAGTGCTCTGGTTGAAAAAGGATTCACAAGGGGTGATATAGCTCTTATAGAAAGTATTCCTGAAACCTTAAAACTCACAGACAGAGTTTGCTCGTCAATTAACGTTGCCTCATCAAAAGCTGGTATAAATATGGAAGCAGTTCTTAAAATGGGACAGATCGTTAAACAGGCAGCCAATCTGACATCAGACAGAGACGGAATTGGCGCAGCAAAACTTGTTATTTTCTGTAATACTCCAAGCGATAATCCATTCATGGCTGGTGCTTTTCATGGATACGGGGAACCTGAATATAATCTAAATGTCGGAGTTAGCGGACCTGGGGTTGTTAGAGCCGCAGTTGAAGCATTACCTGATGATGTTGATTTTGGAGAGCTTGCTACAAAAATCAAAAAAATTGCATATAAAATCACAAGCACCGGGGAATTAATAGGCAGAGAAATGGCAAAACGTCTTGATATTCCGTTTGGAGTAATTGATCTGTCGCTTGCTCCAACACCTGCAATTGGTGACAGCGTGGCAAATATTCTGGAAGCCATGGGGCTGGAAAAATGCGGAACGCACGGAACAACTGCCGCACTCGCTATGCTTAATGATGCAGTTAAAAAAGGCGGAATTATGGCAAGTTCATATGTCGGCGGACTTAGCGGTGCATTTATTCCGGTTAGTGAAGACGCAGGCATGATTGATGCAGCTAAATGCGGTGCATTAACTTTTGATAAACTGGAAGCAATGACTTCTGTCTGTTCCGTCGGACTTGATATGATCTGTATACCTGGCAGTACAACTGCTGAAACAATAGCTGGAATAATCGCGGATGAGATGGCTATCGGCATGATCAACAAAAAAACCACAGCAGTAAGAGTAATTCCCGTACCAAATAAAGAAATCGGAGATTATGCAGTTTACGGCGGGTTACTCGGAGAAGCACCGATAATCGCCGTGAATAAATATTCTTGTGATAAATTTGTAAACCGAGGCGGTCGCATTCCTGCACCTATACATAGTTTGAATAACTAGATTATCTGTCTTGCAGTAATTTCACAGTTTACCACTGCTAGTAACCATCATAATGATCTAAATGATCAATATGTATATCGTCAAGATAGTTTAAAGGATTAAAATCATCTATTATTGAGCTTTCATGATTAAACGGATCAAATGAAATTTCATCTTGATCACGCAGAAAATCATCAATATGTGATATATTTTCTGCTGTATCAATATTTTGATGTAAATCTTTGATATTATTCCTCATTTCATGCAAATCTTTGTTATCTTTTAAATTTTGGGCATTTTGTTTTAGTTGCTCAAGTATTGGTTTTGTACGCTGTACATTCAAATTATTAACAGTAATATTTGAAGCCTGAGATTTTGTCTGTAAAATTGGATTTTCAGCTATACGTTGATTCCATGCAGCTATTTGGTCTTCAGGTAAGTACATTTCAATACCACCCAACCCTTTAGTATCAGGCATATGGTTATTTTCTTTAGCAGCTGCTAATATAGATTCAATTTCTAGTGCAGTTTCTTGTGCATTTCCAATAAAACTTTTTCCCATTGGCCTGAAACCAGTATTATAGTGAAAACCATGCGAATTCCAGGCTGCGTCTAATTCAACTCTTCCGCCAAATCCTAATTCATTACTTCTTTCAATTGCTATTTGATGTAATTTAGTACCAATTCCATGATATGCTCCATTACCATGAGCTTCCATTAAGTCTACATATACTTTGCTTTGAAATTTAGGTAAATCTTTTCCTGTACCATATACAGCTTTTGGTGAGGATTTTATAATTCCTTCACTTTCGAAATCTGCAACAGTTTCCAATAATTTAATTTTTGCAGATCCTACTTCTTGTCCATCTACAAATATTTTATAGGTTTCATGTCCATATGAATTTGTTTGTTTAGTTACAATTGCGTCAACCAATTTACCATTACTTCTGTTAGTAATTGTTGTTTTACCTACTTTATTTGCTTCAAAATATTGATTTAGCCTTGCATCAGCAGATATTTCTTCATTTTTGACAACCTTAGTGTTAGATTGCTGTGACCCTTGTAATTCTTTTTCCTGTTCTAATTTAAGAACATCAGCATCATGTTGTTCTTTTAATTTAGCTTCTTTTTGTAATCTTAATTCTTCTGTGCTAGGCTGAATATTGTTTTTTTCGTCCGGTAATTCATTAGTACTAACTTCTGGTTCACTTGTAGACGTATTTTCTTTTTTTAAACCAATTTTTGTCGCAAATGCTGAAAGATTTGTTATAGCTTCACCGCTTTTAAATATTTCTGCGCTTCTTGTGACCGAAGAAGGAACAGCTTTAATACATTCAACTGTTGCTTGAATTGCATTCATATCTTTAACGTTAGCTGCAACTTCAACTCCTGCTGATTCAGCTGATGCAATTGATGCCTTGGCGCCTGCGGCTGAAAGAGCTAACGTGCTTGTTCCTGCACCCATTTCTTCCCATGCCTGTTTTGCTTCTTCATCAGTTTCAGCTGTTGCTGCACAATATGCACCTTTTGCAACTTGATAACCACCCATTGCAACACCTGCTGCAACAAGAAATGGTGCAGCTGCACCGCCTGTTGCTATACATAATGCTGCACCTGCAACTATCATAGCAGCTCCTTTAAGAAAGTTTCCAGGACTGCTAAACATTGATGTTATTGGAGAAATTAATCCTTTTCCAAAGCTTTTTAATTTCTCTGTAAAACTTATATCTCCATCATCTTTTTCAGATAACTGCGTATTGCTTGAAGTATTACTTGTTGAGCTAGAGAAAGTATCGGATGCTGATTTTGTATTAACAATGTAAGAACCAAAAGTTGGACTATAGGGAACACCTAGTCCTGATGGATCCATAGCGGAATTGTTATTTAAATTATTTCGCTGATAATAAGGACTACTAACTTCATAATTGTAAATATCAGTTCTTGCCATTGCCACTCCCCCAATTTTATAAAATAAATATATACCCCATATGTATATAAAAAAAAAATTGACAAAATAATTGCCAATTTTTAAGAATATTTAAAGTTTTATTAACAAACAAAACAAATTTTCTAATATAAAAATTGCGAAATTAGCCTATAGCAATATTTGGGATTTTATATTCTTTAAAGAACTCTACACCCATTTTCTTTTTTTGAAATATATAATCATTGTTAAAGCAAATACTATCATTAATGAAAAAGCAAAAATATGGCCGTAAGAAGAATTTATAAAAGGTAATTTGACAAAATTCATGCCAAATATTCCAGCTATAACATTTGCCGGCAAAAATATTGTTGAAATAATTGTTAAGAACTTCATTATTTCGCTGAGATTTTGAGTATTAATATTCATCTGCATTTGTAGCAGATTTGAGATAGATTCTTTAAGGTTTTCAATTTTTGTTAAATCTCTTTCCAAATGGTCAAAGATATCTCTAAAATATATTTTTTTGTCATCTGGAATCAATGAATATTGATTCTTAATAATATTGTAAAATATTTCATTTTCTAGAACAATAATCTGCCTTGCTACGTTCATAGGCTCTCTTATAGCATTTAGATACTTAATTATCTTTGTATTAAAGGGATTCTTGAATAGTATTTCTTCAAATTTGCCAATTTGAATATCAAATTTATCAATAATGGGAAGATACCCATCAATAAAATGGTCAATTATGGAATGAAATATATCTATTGCATCTGAGCAGGAATGATTTAATCGTGATTTAAAATTATTTTTAATTATTTCAACATCATCAATTTTTTCGTGCCTGTATGAAATGATAAAATTACTCCCTAAAAATAATTTTAAACCCTTAAAATTGAGCTTATTTTCATATTTTAGACTGTATAGTATAAGAAAAAGGTAATTTTCACAGTCTTCTAATTTAGGCTGAAGCCGTTCTGAAACACAATCTTCTATGCTAAGTCGGTGAATATTAAGAATATTCTGCAATAAATTTAATTCTGCTTCATCAGGCCAGACATTATGAGGATTTTCTAAATCTATCCATAAAACATTATTTTTATCGGCTAATAATTCCTGAACATTTGAGATTTCAACCTGATTTACAGAGTTATTTACTTTATTCAGACATAGAATTTCATACATAGATAAAACCTCTATTGTTCTAGCGCATATTTCTTACAAGATTATCTACTGCTGCACCAAGCAAGTCATCCGGCCCGAGTTTTTTAAATTCCTTGAAGCATTTTATAGCCTCTGTTTTCTTATTTTGCTCTTTATTAATCAGACCTAACATAAGCCATATTATATAGTCATTACGTTTTTTTTTCAGGGTCTTATTATAATTATTAGCAAGAGTCCCAAGCTGTTTTTTTCCTTTATATGATTTTACCAGATTTACATAATATTCCAGAAAATTTGGACTCATTGAAATAGAAATATTAAAACAGCTTCTTGCCCAGTCATATCTATGAATCTTTAAATATACAAGTCCGAGATTGTTATAAAAACTGGCAGTTGAAGCGGCATCAGGAGAAAGAGCTATAGCCATTTTAAATTCCTGAATTGCAGCTGGATAATCTTCTATTTTAAAATAAAATACCCCATAGCTATTATGACTTACGGCATTTTCAGAAGGATCAATAACAAAACTTCCCGATTGAATCATCAATAAGATTAATATTGAGGCAAATATTTTTACTAATTTAATCATAGAAGACTTATTTCTAGACCTTCTCTTGCTGCAATCGAATTTGCAAAGTATTTTTTTGTATTATTTTCCATCGTATCTATAAGATCATCATTGTAAGCAGGATCAAAATGATATAGTATGAGTTGCTTAACATTTGCAAGTTTTGCAACTTCAGCTGCCATTTCCGGAGTACTGTGACCATAACCCTGCTTTGATGCTATTGTTGAAGCGTAATCTTCATAGATGTACTGTGAATCATGTATTAAAATGTCTGAATTACGAGCAAAGTTTGTTAATTTGATATCACCTCCAACATAACCTTCAATATCGCTTGAATAAACAATGCTGTGTCCTTTAAATGAAATTTTGAAGATCAATACCCCGTTATTAGGATGAGCTTTGCTCTTAATACAGGTAATTATTACAGTATCGTCAGAAATTTCATTTATTTCTTTATAGGATAATTGTTTTACGTCTGGAGCAGCACTGCCTGAGTGCAATAAAATGGTTTCAATTGGCTTAAAACTATGAACATTGGCATTGGCTGCAATTTTATCAAAATTTACCGGAAAATACGGTGCGCTAACAAAATTTGTTAATATTTGTTCAAAATTGTCATTATCATTGTCTGGACCAAAAATATTTATGCAGGATGTATTTATATACGCTGGTTTAAAAAAAGGAATTCCACAAATATGATCATAATGGGTATGGCTAAAAAGAATTGTAGCATTTATCGGTATTCTACTTGATTCTCTTGTTCCGCTTGCAATGTAATTTTTTACAAGCTCCCTGCCCAACTCAATTATTCCAGATCCTGCATCTATTATAATTATATGTCCATTGACTCTAAGTTCAACACAGCTTGTATTACCACCATATTTAAGTGTGTTATTCGAACATACAGTGTGGCTTCCTCTAACACCGTGAAACTTAACTTTAAATTCATCACAATTTTCCAGCATTTAATTTTCCTATTTACATAAAATGATATTAATTATTTTAAGATATATCCTGAAATTATCAAATAAAAATATTCATCCAAATCAAAAAGCGAAGACTTAAGTCTTCGCTTTCAATTATAATAACATTATTCATAATGTAAATTGCTTCTAAACTCCAAGTATTTGTTGAAATTTTTGCAAAATTTCATTATCAAGTACCTTATGCTCTTTATATTGTTTAATAGCATCAAAAACAAAATCGCCATCTTTGCTGTTTAAAATAGTTTCAATAGAACTGATGGCATTATTTAATTCCATGGCTGAATCAATTGTTTGCATGAATACCTCCTCACCACTACCATAAATTTATGATAAAACTTTAAAAATTTGTTATCATCCCCTAAATATTGTAGAGAGGCACTATTTATTAATCTATAATGTGTTTTCAAGTTCCAAAAGATATTTTTTTCTTTCGATACCCAGTGAAAAACCGCCTATTTT
>Ga0209340_1002343_pt1 | contig 11185 bp, 5 predicted proteins | sample EPASupsiteSAE323_FD_187266 | JGI IMG/M metagenome (GOLD analysis project Ga0209340, IMG submission 187266) | Bioremediated contaminated groundwater from EPA Superfund site, New Mexico - Sample SAE3-23 (SPAdes) (version 2) | ecosystem: Environmental > Aquatic > Deep subsurface > Groundwater >... | reverse complement strand
AGACCAAATGTCAGACACGAAAAAACTCGCGTCTCCATATTTGTTGACTATATATCGCAACTTGGAACTCAACCCATCATGAATCAGGGTCGTAGCCTTTGTGTTGCGACGCCTCATCGGCCCATTACTGTATGCAATCTTACTATTTAAGGTTTGTCCTTCGACAAGCCTTTTCCTGCATTCAGTAGCGGCCTTACCTTAAAGGGCGCATTACTATTTATATCTTTCGGCCTTCCCTGTCGAACCAAAGAGTGAAACTCTTGGCAATTCGCGAGGAAAGCTCGAAATGCTGCCCCTTTCGGCAACGATGATGATCGAGATAAGTATTTAAGGATTTTGGTTCGTTGCATCTCCCGAGTTTGATCGGGAGATGAGAATCAAAGCCCTTGATCCCATCACATCGGCCTCCTCACCTATACCACACTGGTATTTAAAGATGACGCCATTCGAAGATCAGCAAATTAAGTGGCCGACAATTATATAATTTTAAAAAACTACATACACAATCGTGCATCACGCACATTTCCCGGGATGTTTAGGCAGCATTTGAAATATGAAACATGAATTCAAAAAGCCGGAAGCTTCGAAATCCTGCCGAATCCTAAAGGTTAGCTTCGCTTTATAATCACGAGAGTGACATCGGACCGAGCCGTCTTATTCTTTGAGAATCCATCAAGCTCTGATCCTACGATAGAGAGGATATCCGACGCGGAATGCTCGCGATTGCTTATGATCAGATTTATCAGCCGCTCAACTCCAAAGGGCTTCTTATTACCGTTCTCCGCCTCAACAACGCCGTTTGAATACATGACCATTACGTCGCCGGGCTGAATTGGTATGCGCTCCCCTTTCAGCTCCATGCGGTCCAGCATGCCCAAAGCTATGCCTCCCCCGCCGAGAGTGTCCACCATGCCGCCTGGATCGACGATAAATGGCGGATTGAAGCCTGCATTTACGTACTCCAGAGTGTGATTCACCGGATCGAGAAGAGCATAAAAGCAGGCCAAATTCAGCCCGCGAGCGTGCTGGTTTATCTGCATATTCAGCCCTTGGATGGCCAGCGCGGGATTCAATTTATCGGGCGAGGCGCGAATCAGAGTTCGCGACATGATGGCCAGCATCGCCGCCTGGATGCCATCCCCGCCGACGCCGGCCATAGCAAAAGCCACTCTGCCGTCAGCTTCCACGATATCATAGAGATCGAAGCCGTCTTTTTCCGAGGGGCGGTAAAGCGCCTTGATCTGATAGCCTCCCGCTTCAGGTATCTCTGCAGGAGCCAAATTGCGCTTGATACCCTTCAAGAACGCAGTCTCCTTTCCCGTGCCGCCCCTTCTGGCCGCCTCGCCTTCAAGCCTCGTTGAATAGCCTTTCAAGCCCAGGGCCATCCTATTGATTGCCTCGCCCACGGGCTCAAGCTCCCCAGAGGTCTTAACCTGCACATCAAGCTCGCCTCGCGAGATCCGTTCTGCGGCTTCAGTAATGGAATCGATCTGCCCGCGAATCCTACGACCGAGCAGCAATCCGAAGGCAACGACGACGACGGATGTCAGCACAAATACTAGCAGGGCATATTGAGTCGTCTTCGCGATGGCGTCATTCAAGCCCTGCGTCGCCCCTCTCGCGACATCCTTTATGCCCGCGTCAATGAACCTTGCCGGAAGGCTCATCTCCTCCGCCGGATAGGCGATGCCGAAGCTCCAGCCGACCTCGGCCACAGGCGAATAAGCCACATAGGCATCCGAATCCTTGAGCCCGACGATCATCGAACCATGCTTTCCGCGAGTCATGCCAAGAGAAAGCTTCCTGGCATCGGGATTCGTCTGCTCTGAGAGATTGTCGGATGCGAAGAGCTCTTTGACTGCACCGTCAGGCTTGGCACGGGGTCCAAAAACCAGCTTTCCCCCACCATCCAGAAGGAAGGGATATCCTCTGCCGCTGATGGAGGTCAGATCTTTCAGAATGGACTCCAAAGATACATCCATCCCCGCGATGCCGACGAACTGATCCTTGCGATAGATCGGCGTTGTGACGGTGATCGCGACCTTATCATCGGAATTTGTATACGAATCAGACCAGATGGTCTTCTTTTGCGCCTTTGCCTGGGAATAATAGGACATATCTTTGTAGCCGAAGGGAGCGGCATTGCGAAGTGTGGCATTGTCGTAAGGCCAGGTCACCAGCACGCCGTCTTCGGTCCCGATGTACGCGAGCGATAGCGACGGCTCGGCTCGCAGAAGATTTTGCATTATCTTTGCCGGAGCACACAGCGATCTGATGGTTGCATCTCTCTCTCCGGAGGTTGTCTGATTGGAAGAAGATGGTGCGATCCAGATCCCGGGAGGCGTGCTACAGCTATCGTTCTGGTCACCCATAGAAGCATAGCTGGCAATCAATTCGTTCTCAGAGGCTATGCGCGCGAAAAACTCATTGTACTGGCCGGCCTTGGCAATGGCCAGTTGCATCTGATCGGCGTCGTCCGGGGCGACAGTGAGCGCTGATCGATTGAGGGATGTGCTCAGGCTGGAGATATTGTTTTGCACATCAATCGAAGCCTTATTCATCTCCGAGAGGGATAAGACCCCTATCGCAAGCATCGGAACCATAGCGAAAGCTACCAAAATCACCAGCAGCTTCAAACTCAAACCGTCCATTCCAGCCATCCTTACCATTCAATCTAACGCAAGTCTTCGAATAATTCTGCTCAAATCCCGTTTTCCGCCGTGCATTCTGCTGCCGTGATTCGCCGCTATATTTCCTTTGGACTTCCTTTATTGGATATGCGGATCTCTTGTTTAGACCCATTATTTCAATTATTGGATCTATTGACGTATTCATCTCGTCAATATTCATCCAATATTCGCGATATATTGTCGATTTGGTTTTCCTTCCGTTATTCCCGCTATAGCCATCCTCTAATATCCGCCGGTTCGCTGCGCTTATGGGTTAAGCCAGGATCTGATATAAACTCTTTTCAGCTACAAACCTGCTGCAACAAATCTGCGGCCCTTTGAGCATCCAATCCGGAAACTATTTATTCGGACTTTCAGAATAATTATTGTGAATGGGCAATACGATTTCCTTCTTCCCTTAAGTCACCTCATGGAAGCATACCGCAAGCATTTGCGATTGATTTGGATCTTGAATGCCGTAATTCTGTCCATTGCGGCCTATGCCGTGGTCGAACTGCTCGGTCTGCCCGCGTTCATGCATTTTTACTGGCAGGACTACCTGATAATCTCCGCATTGCCTGCACTATTTTGCATAGCATTGGGACTGCTCGCGGCAAAGATCATCAGCAGGCGCAAACGACCTGACTTCTTCACTCTGCTGGGAGGACAGCTTTCCGAGCAGGCTAAGACGGCTTATGACAATCGCAATATCGATTCCCTGCCCATGCAAAACCTGGCAAGAGATATGAAGGCGAGCCTGTCCCGGATCAAGCCCGCACAAATCCTGAGCCAAAAACAGATAACCAAGCGAGCCGTTGCCGCAGGGTTATTACTATGCATTACGATCTTCATCGCTCAAAGCCAAATCAGCGCCGATATTACTCCTGCCGATTTTCAGTCTCTGGCGGATTTAAGGGATAAGGTTCTCGGCGCACCAGATGAAGAGAAAACGCAACAATCAGCCGGTACAAATCTGACAGGAAACCTTTACGGCAAGCCGTCTTTGGCGGTGCTGAGCGAGAACAAGCTGGACCTCACGCTCTATCCGGGAATTGGAGCAGGGTCTATTGCCAGGAACACGCAGCCGATCGAGCGCACCTTCCAGCAGTCTCAGGGAGGAGAGGCGGCAGCGGTTTCTTCCGAACTGTACATCGAGAGCCTGCCGCCACAAAATAAAGAAATAATAAAGAAGTATTTTACGCTCCTGTCAGCAGGCTCCGGATAAATAGGCATCTTGCCGTTCTTTCACGGTCAAAATCGAGCCTGAACTTTATTTGCATAATGCATAATTCAGGAAAAAAAGCTATCCCGCAGCCAGAACAACCATCAGCGCCAATTGCTTTTGCCTTGCTCTGCCAAATGGCAAAATCACTGCATGCCCAAGCGGCCCTTCATCGCCCGAACGTCAGCCTGAAGCGCATATCCCGGCTGCACGTCCTCCCTCATGCCTTTGATCTCGCACAGCGTCTCATCGGTAGTCTTGCGAACGGCTTTGATCTCGCACAGAGTCTCGTCGGTAGTCTTGCGAACAGCTTTGATCTCGCACAGAGTCTCGTCGGTAGTCTTGCGAACAGCTTTGATCTCGCACAGAGTCTCGTCGGTAGTCTTCCGAACGGCTTTAATATCGCCCTTCATCTCAAACAGATCATTTCTTATATCCAAGAGCAAAGGTATCGCCTTGTTCAGTTGCAGGGCTGAGCAGACCTGAGCATATTCGCCGGTGCGCATTATATCACCTTGATAATTATCTGATTCTACATCAGACACTTCGGCGTGCTCCGGCTTCCGGGCCTCTGCCAGCGCCCTGAAGTCTGCAATCGCTTCTTCGTCTCCTTCGACCAGGGCTATTACTTGCTGGTCCTTCTCGCTCATTCGATTACGAGCATGGAAGCCTTTGAGGCCGAGGTCTATGGCATTGCTCATCAAGAAGTATCTATAGCCAACATCGTGCACTTTGGGGCCTGTGATCTTGACTTTCAGCTTCATGTCCATCCTTGATTTAGATCGGCAAGCTATTAGGATTTTTCCTTCGATAACGTCGAGCGGTGTCTGCCAAACTATTGAGAATCCTTTGGACTGAATTACTGCAAAAAAAAACAAAAATCTCGAAAAGGGCCAGGTCATCCCACCCAGCCCTTTCGTTTCAATCCTTCGACCGTTCCTCGTTTTATTGAATTCTCATTGAATTCTTGTTGAATTCTTGTTGAATTCTTTATCTCCCGGAAGGCCCATCGTAGCTGCTCAGTTTGTCAAGCACCGACTGCTCCTTCTGCAAATCCTTGTCTTCCAAAGCCCGGCTTTCTATCCGGAAGTAGTCGCCAAACTGCTTGAAGAGCAGCTTGTATTCATTCGATACCGCGAGCGGCATCGATTGGCGCTCCCACTCGCCCAGCTCAATCGGGACGACAATTCCGTTGGCCAGGGTCACGGACGGCACGATCTTCCAGCCCCTTTGGGCAGCTTTTCTCTCATCGATCATCCAGTTCTTGAGAATGTCCGCGTAGCGCGAGAGCAGAATCGCCTTGCGAATGCCGCTATTCTGGTAGTAGTCGGGCTGCTTCTGGGCGAATTGCACAATCGCCTCATCGCCGTCCTGCACGCCGCTGCGATCCTGATAGCTCACCTTGAGCCTCATTTCGCCGTCTTGCGCAGGGAGCTTCTTCAGCTTCACCAAAACCACGCCGCCCTTGACCTGCCCTTCTTCCGCTTTGGACGGGAAGAGGGTATTGATCTTCATCAGCTCGCCTGTAGCTTGATCTGCCTCAGGAGAGCCGTAAACCTTCTCGATCTCATAGCCGGGCGCATCCAGCTTCAGCCGCAGATCGAAGACGAGCGGCGTCACCATGTAGTCGAACTCATCGTCCATGCGCTCCCGGAACTCTTTGGCGGAATGGACTGAGTAGTAATTTGCACCCTTGATCTTGGTGATGTTCTCCACCAGCTCGGTGTTGAAGTCAACGCCGATGCCGATGAAGGTGGTGTAAATCCCGTTGTCCGCGTTATCCTCCAACATGCGGAAAAGCCCAAGGTCGCCCGTCTCACCCAGGTTCGGCATGGCATCGGTCAGGAAGATGATGCGGTTTTCATACTCGGATTTGTCGGCCTGCAAGAACCTGTCAAAGAGAGCCGTTCCTTCCTGCATTCCCGCCTCCATGTTGGTCCCGTCCGTTTCCTGAATCTTCATGATGCGGTTCTTCAGCTTCTCCAGGTCCTTGTCGCCTACAGAGGTCAGCGGGTCCACCAGGAATGCATCATCACTGAATATGACGAGTCCGAAGCGGTCGTCCGGCTTGAGGTGGCCCAAGAGCGCAACCACGGACTCGTCGGCGATCTGCATCTTGGTCTTTCCCGATTCGTCCGCTTCCTGTTCAACCTTATTTCCGAAGCGATCATAATAGTACTGATCGAAGGGGCTGCCCATCGATCCGGAGAAATCAAGCACCACCACGAGGTTCAGCTTCTTGCGCTGGAAGTCGGTGATTCCTGAGTTGAGGCCCACAGACAGGTAGTACTGCGGCTCGCCGGAGACAGGGTCCAGGGATACGGCATAGCTGTAAGATGGACAGAAGAGCTTCTTGCACTCTGTTGCCTCACCTGTATCGAAGTAGTAGTCATAAAAGAGGCCCTCGTACGTCACATCGGTTGGCAGCGGCAGGTAATCCTGCTCAATGTTCTCGCGGAAGTTGCCGATGTCCTTGGCACCGCCTGCGGAAAATCCGATGCCGGGGCTGGCAGCAGGAGCGGCAGCGTAGCTATAGCCGGAGGAAAAAGCACTGCCTCTGCCGACTGCGGTCATTGAAGGATAAGCGGCTGCTTCATCTGCAATTATATCTTCAGCTACGTGGAAAGAGACGCTGTTGCTCTTAGTTTCGCTCTGCACGTCCAGAACGTACCAGACCTCGTAGTCTCCCTCCATTCCTGCTTGATACCAGGCCCTGTAGCTCTTTCCTGCTTCAACCGGCGCAAAAAGGATTTCCGTTACCGTTCCTGTTGGGTAGCGGCAGAAGAGCGTTATCTTGCCGTCGGCTGCAGGCACCAGCCTCAGGGCCGCCCAATTGCCTGTTGGAATGTCAAGAGACGTTCGCGTCTCCGATCCGGAATAATCGACGATTGAAAGGCTGTTTGTCCCTATCCCTGCGTTCCCCGCCTTCTCCTCCACCAGCTTTCCGGCGTCAGAAGGTGCTTCGAAGCTATACCAAATCTTCTCAGGATCATTGCTGCCCAGCGGCGAGTCTTCTGCGCAGATCGGATGCAGTCCGGCCAGAAGCACGGCAACAACAGATAACGACAAGCTCATGCGATTCAAGTATCCACTCTCCTTTCTCGACTTGCTCATACAATACAGACATACTTATAATACTGATGATAGTTATCTTGGCAAATCGGCAAATTACAGCGCTCTGGAGAGCATGGCTTGCTCGCCAGCTCGAATTTTCCTTCCACAGGTTTTTTGCCGCACAACTCTTTGGCATTCCTCTATGCTAAATGATATTTGAGTAATTATCATCGAGTTTATATTGGGTCACTGGTCAGTGGGCTTGGGCCTGGTCTTTAGTTTCCGTATTCAGATTTACACATTATAATTATCTACAATTCTGCTAAATAGTTATTGATGGGCCAAAATGATGCCCCGGATTAGCGGCCTGAAAATGCACCAAGAATGCGATGCTACTGCGCGTTTTGGCTGTCCAGACCAATTTCATTATGCATTTTCGTTCAGGTATTTCCTTTATATAGTTTTCATATCACATTCTTGTTTCCTGGATCAGGCAGCCGGATCTCAATATCCTGATTATAATATTGCGCAGATTAATAGACAATTAATAAAAAATTATAAATAATTAATAAAAATAGTAATATAATTTAATCTAAGCTCGATTGTGCTCAACTCTTCCTCCCCCCACTATTCTTCCTCTGCCCTCTGAATTTGCGCAGGCAGTACAAAGTAGCTGACCAATGCGGTTAAGGCAATCACGATAGTCGCTACCAGCAAGGCTTCCCTCATGCCTTGCACAAAAGCCTCGTTAACGTAGGTCAAAAACTTTTCTTGGATATGGGGGAAAGGAATGTAGGTGGCAAACTGATGCGCTCCTTCGATGCCGCTACGAATGCTACTATCTACGGAAACGGGCAGCAGCTTCAGGACAGTCAACTGATCGAGCCTTCCCAGGAAAACACTGTTCATGACCGTCCCCAATACGGCAACGCCCAATGCTCCTCCCAGCTCCCTGGTGGTGTCGTTCATGGCCGAGCCGATACCTGCTTTTGACACCGGCACAGCTCCCATGACGGAATCCGTGGCTGGACCCGTTGCAGTTCCCGTTCCAATGCCGATGATGATCATGCCGACCAGTATCGTGGGATAGGTCGTGTCGATCCCGGAAGTCAGGTACATATAAAAGAGCCCCAGGGACAGAACAAAAAGAGAAGCGGAAACGACAACCTTGATCCCGAATCTTTCCGAGGCTTTTGCCGAGAGAGCCGAGGCGATGACGACCACAGCCGCCAGCGGCAACATGGCAATTCCTGCCTCAAAAGCGGTATGCCCTAGCACCGTCTGGAAGTACTGGCTCAAGAAGAAGCTGCAGCCGAAAAGGGCAAACATGTCCATCGTGAGAGCGATGTTTGCTCCTGTAAACGATTTATTCTTAAAGAGGAAGATGGGCAGCATGGCATTCTTGGCCTTGCTCTCCCAGTAGCCGAATGCGGCCAGCAGGACCGCCGCCAGCGCCAGAGAGATGTAAATCCTGGAATTGCCCCAACCGATCACACCCGCTTCGATGATGCCGTAGAGGAGCGCCACCAGGCCGGTGACGGAGAGCACAACGCCGGGAATATCCGTCGACGGCGCATTCGGATCATGGGAATTGGAGGCATAGATCATGGAACCGATAAAGGCCAGCGCGATCACAGGAATATTGGCAATAAATATCGAACTCCAGGAGAAGTGCACCAGCAGCCAGCCGCCCAGCACCGGGCCGATGCCTATGCCAAGCCCAAAAGTGGCCGCCCAGTAGGCGATGGCCTGAGATCGCTCTTTCGGGTCCGTGAAGGTCGCCGACAGAATGGAGAGCGTCGAAGGCATTATGATCGCCCCGGCAATTCCCATGAACCCGCGCAATAATATTAATATAAAAATGGAATTAGTAAATGCCGCCAGCAGTGACACAAGCGCGAATAGGCCCAATCCCGCCAGAAGGGCCGTCTTTCGACCGCGCCGGTCGCCGATCGATCCCATTGTCAGCAGAAGTGCCGCGAAGATGATGATGTATGAGTCGATTACCCACTGAAGCTCGCTGGATGTGGCATGCAAATCATTTGCGATAGATGGCAATGCTACGTTCAGAATATTGTTGTTGAGGCTCAGCACCAAGAGAGATGCACAAAGAAATATCAATGCTTTCCAGCGATTTCTGCAGGCATTGCTTGCTTGGTCTTCCATGCGAATGTAATTGGCGGCCAAACTTGATAAACTTTCTTCTTTATTTTTGGGAGAGTAGCGGTTTGATCTCTGAGGACTCCTGCTCAAAATTTTTATTGAATTTTTTTCAATAGATGAAGTTTATCGACTATTTCACCAACAAATTTTAATAATCCTTATCATCATTTTGGCGGAAAAAAATCTTTCTGGGAGAGATTCCTTACGTTCCGTCCGCAAAATTTGCTGCCAATCATATACGTAGTATCGATCTGCATCGCCATCATTCCAACTCCCGGCTCTGCTCTTGATGTTGCTTTTTCCAGCGGGAACGGAGACGACGGAGTGGGCATTGAGAGCAGCTATGCTCTGAGCCTGGATTCATCGGTCTCTGAAGAGGCTACGCTGGATGCAGAGTCGAACATCCTGGAAGATAGCCGCACCGTATCCGTCTCCGGAAATGGGGCGGTCAGCCAGAGCTATTCTGGAAGCGGGGGCTACGCAGGCACCGCCACCATGAATGCAATTGGAGCACATGGACAGCTCAGAGGTTATGCATATCTCACCCCCGGCGGGATGCATTCCACACAGTCTGCAGCCCTGAGCGGCTCATCGGCGAATGCAGGAATGACGCTCAGCCATCAAGGAGCTTGTGCGACTGTAGCCGGTGAAGTGACCGACGGCAGCCTCCACTCAGACCTGAGTTCATGCACGGGCAGCGCCAATGTGGCGGGCTACTTCTCAGCATCAGGCGATAGCGTTCAGGTGCAGGGCTCAACCGCGCAGGGCGAGGACTGGAGCAGGCTGACATCGACGGCTTCGGCTCTTGGATGGACGGCGGCCGGCTTCAACGGATGGATGTTTGCCTCGGCATCTTCTCAGGATGATGCCACCCACATCACCCAGAACGGCGAGCTATCCGGCGGCTTTTACAGAGCTTCCGGCCAGGCCATGAGCAGCAGGATAGATTCGGAACTTGGGAAAAATCGCGGAGAATACGACGGCACATTCAGCACGACGGTTAATGTCTGGACCGACGATCTGGGCCGCTATATTACGGGCCTTGGAAATTACTGGTTTGTCAAGTGCGGCAAGAGCATTCAGTTTGTTCTGGACCAGGCAGATGAAGGCGATGAGGTGGAGCTTGATTCCGGTACATTCACTGAGAACATCGCCGTTGATAAATTCCTGGACATCTACGGCCAGGGAATCGGCATTACAACCATCAGTGCAAGAGACATCGGCACTCCTGTGATCGATATAACTGGCAGCGGAGACGGCACTCTCAGCATCAGCGATCTGACGGTTACGGGAGCCACAAAATCGGACGGAATTCGCCTCCTTGGTTCGGGAAATACAGGCAACATCTATCTGAGCGACATCAGATCAACCGGGAACGGCAATGGAATCGATGTCGTTGCTACCGGAAGCGGCAACAGCATATCGGATGTGACGCTTCAGGGAATGGAATTAGCCGGCAACAGCTATGGCGTCAGCATCAACGCGAAGAATGGCGGAACAATTCGCGATTTGGACTTCAACGGCGCGACCATTTCCAATTCAGCCGGAAGCGGAGTCTCCATAAACAATAACTTCGGCACTATTGAGGATCTCAACTTTGATGGCGCGAAAGTCTCAGGTGCTGGCCTGGCCGGCATCTGGATTTATAACACAGCCGGCAATATCGGCGACCTATCATTCAATGGAGCTACGATCTCGAATGCCGGTCTTGGCGCATACATCTACAACCAGGGCACTGTCGGGAACCTCTATCTCAACGGGGCCGGCATCAGTTCAAAAGCCTATGGCGTATTCGCTACCAATACCGGAAGCATGAGCAGCCTGAACCTGGAAGGGGCGACGATCTCAAATTTCGGATTCTACGGCATAGATTTCTACAACAATAAAGGAACAATGGGAGACTTGAACCTCAACGGAGTCACAGTCTCAGGTTCCGGCCTTGAGGGCGTTTGGGTCCTGAACAACGGAGGCGCTCTGGGCGACATTAATCTCGAAAGAGCAACCGTATCCAATTCAATAAATTACGGCATTCATGTCGATAATCAACCGGATAGGAAGACCGGCTTGACAGGCATGA
>Ga0209340_1002342_pt1 | contig 11186 bp, 6 predicted proteins | sample EPASupsiteSAE323_FD_187266 | JGI IMG/M metagenome (GOLD analysis project Ga0209340, IMG submission 187266) | Bioremediated contaminated groundwater from EPA Superfund site, New Mexico - Sample SAE3-23 (SPAdes) (version 2) | ecosystem: Environmental > Aquatic > Deep subsurface > Groundwater >... | reverse complement strand
ACTTGAAATCAAAGTATTCTTTTCTCTAAATTAGCTCTAAAGCGCTTTTTTTAATGTTAGGAATCAGATTTTTATATCTCTCGGCGGTTACCTGAACCGAGCTGTGTCCGAGCTGTTTTTGAATATAGGTTAAAGGCAGATTCTGCTTGATCAGAATGTTTGCGTAGGTATCTCTTAAATCGGTAAATGTAATATTTCCCAATTTTATTTTTTTCATAAAAGGATCAAGTTTTCTTTTGGCAAAATTATCCAAGTCAACAGGATTGCCTTCTTCATTTTGAAACAACAAGACGTTCTTGTGGTATTTTGCTTTTGGCTTTATTTCCTTTAGAATTTCAAGATATTTTTTTGATATGTCAATAACCCGTTTTGAATTGTTATTTTTATGAGGGATTAATTTGCCTTTATAAACCATTTTATCAACGTCAATCTGCTTCTTAAGCCAGCCTATTTTCCCCCAGGTCAAACCAAAAATCTCGCTTCTAGTCATTCCAGTTGATAAAGCTGTTAGTAAAACATAATAAATTTCGGGATCTTCAGATTTAGCTGTTTTTAACAGCAGGGATATTTGATATTCGGTTAGAATATTTAATTTTATGCTTTCTCTTTCAATAATGAGCTTAGGAGCAGTGTAATCCTTATCATAATTCCTTATAATGCTGATTAAAAGAGTGAGAATATTATTTAAACTTTTTGCTGATAAGCCTTGATTGAGCTTTTCCTGCTTAAATTCTTCAATTAGATCTTCTGTAATTTCCGCAAGTTTTTTATTTCCAAAATATGGCAGCAAATGAACCTTGATATTATTCTTATAACTGTCTAAAGTAGACTTTTTACAATTATTTTTTGAATAATTCTCCATGAAATCTTTTGCTGCATCTTTGAAAAATGTTGAATTCAGCTTTAAATTAATAGACAGCTCTCTTGATAGATAATTGGATCGTCTAAAATTTACTTCTTCGACAGTATAATCTTGCTGGACTCTTTTTCTGTAAGTTTGTGGTTTTGCAAGAGTTGATTTATCAAAATAAGGGTCGGTTTCCATATATTTTTCAACTGCCATATCCAAACACGCTGCAGCAGAAAGCATCTTGGGAGACATATAAAATTCTTTAAAATAATCGTATACAGGCTCAAATACTATTTTTCTGGCTCTAAGTCTATCAAGATTTTTGCCTAAAATTCCCTTTATTCCTCCTTCAAGAAGTTTTTTCCTAGCCACATTAATGGCAGTAACAGAAGTTTTCATAGTTGGATTTTTAAGATTCCATTGATCAACAAACCTGACTAACTGTTTGCCTCGTAAGCCATTTGATGCTTCTATAAGCTTCAGATATTTATCAGCAGACTTTCTTTCCTCTTGAGTTGTAGCGTTATATTCTTCTATATCATCATCTGTAAGATTTATTAATCTTGGAAATCCTGAAGATCTGGTAAATGGCTGAATATTTAGTGATTTAACAAAAGTATAGCTCTTGCCTGAAAGTTTTTTTATCTGACCTGTCTCTATAAGGTCTTCAAGACAATCAATCATTTCATCTTCGCTTTTTCCAGTTATTATTTGCAGGTCATCAACCGTAAAATTATTGAGTCTTTTGGCTAATTTAAGAATCTGTTCCTTCATTTGATATGAACTCCTTCAATGTTATTTCATCAAGTACGCTTAAACCGTTTGCATAAGCTATATTTTCAGCTTTATTTATTAATTTCACTATTTGCCGAAATCTGTTTGTCTGGTTATAGATAAAATTAATGGCACATTCAGTCATTTCCACCTCGCAGAGTTGATCAATGATTGTTTTAATATCTTCCTTGTTAAAAGGTTCAAATTTTAATTTCTCTGAAACTCTGTCATAGAGGTGTCTATACCTCATAAGTTTTTTATCGGATTGTCCCATTCCAACTAATATTATTGGTACGCTTGTTTTGTCATGAATATCTCTTAGCGTTTCAATTGCATTGGTATCACAGGCAAGATAATCAATCTCATCGACAATAACTACCCTTGGTTTTTCTTTAAGCATTCTTACACATTGCTTAAACAAATCAGAAGAACGATAAAAAGGAACTTCTCCAAGTTCTTCCGCTAATTCCTCAAGAAACCATCTACCTGACATAAGATTTGAGCTTCTTATAAATATTGCATCATTTTGAGTTGCCCACCATAGAACTGCCTGAGTTTTACCAAGTCCCGGTTCTCCATAAACCAGAGCCATTCCCGGTACTCCTTCCGCTCGGTTTTGAAGATTATTCATCACTGTTATAAAGTTTTTAACATTTTGTGTTCTGGCAAATACCTTCCTCATTTTTTCTCTCCATAGATAAGTCTGAATTCTTCGCTTTTAGTATAAGTCTCCATCCACTTTCTGTCAGCTTGATCAAGGCAACCGTGCTTTAAGTGCCATTCATACCGTTCGAATTTGCTTTTAAAAACAGGTCTTGCTAATACTTGATCAGGTTTGATCTTTGGAATTAGCTTTGTTTCTTGTGGTGTAGATTCCTGAATATCAAAAATCTCATCTGTAAGTTGTCTTTCAATCATACTTGCATCCTCCGATGTAAAATACTGCTTAACCGCTTTTATTGTCTTGTTTCTAAGCTTTCTTTGCTTAACTATTTTTTGTTTGTAATCCTGAACGTCTTTAACCTCGCCGAGCTGTTGAGCCATCGGATGAGTCGATGTTACCCTTTGAGCTCTGCATAAAAACTCGCCTTTCATTGAATAAACCTTGATATAGCTAAGATCAAACAGACTATACCTGATAATTGCCTTGTCTCTGATTCCGTATAATGTGTCATCAAAGTAGTCCTGCTTTAAAAATCTGATTCCATTTCTGCGTATGGTTTTAATTTCCATTGCCATCATCAGATCATCAAGTTCCTGCTCGTTTATTTCCTGCTTTTTGACCTCTGCTAAAACCTCAGCTATTGTTTTGCCTGTAACATTCGGACAGGGTAGAGAGTGTTTGTATTCTAGCCATAATTCAATAAGTTGAACGGCTTCCTGAATCGTAGGAACATAACCGCTATGAATTTTTTTATGCAATTCTTCATTTCTTTTCATATAAGCGGGCTTATTTTCAATGTTATTGCCAATGTAGCTCGGTAAAAGTTTTTCAAAACCCTCTGTAAATTCCTTAAAAAACCGCTCTATTACTTTTGCTCTGGCATTGTACGGAGCAGCAAATACAGGCTTAATTCCAAGCCTTCCGTACAATCCGCTGAATCCTAACTCTTCAAACTTTTTATCGCCTTGAAAAAATTTGGCTTTAAATGCCCTGCCGTTATCCTGATAAACAATATCGGGAATTCTTCCTATGTTTAAAATTGCATTCCTTAAAGCAGATGCAATGCACTGTGTGTCTTCTGTTAGTTGTATTTCATACCCAACCAAACCACCGCTTTTCCAGTCTAGAAAGCCAACCAGATTTGCTCTGCAGGGTTTGCCTGTATATGGATTAATTACCTGAAAATCCAAAGTATGCCCGTCTGCCACGAGTACCGAACAAACATCCAGAACCGAGGCATCACGAACTATGTATGGTTCTACTTTATCCTTCAAGCCTTTCTGTCCTTCACGAGCAAATATCCATTTGTCGTAATTGAACTTCTTAAAGTGTTCTGCGTATCTGCGGAATGTAACTTCCCGAGCGGTAATTTCAATTCCTCTTGTCTGCAGGATATGTTTTGTAAGGCTTATTGCTTTTCCTATTGAAAACCTATTCTGATTAAGGAGCAGTTTCATAAATATTCTGATCTCCTCATCAGTCAGGCTGGTTCTGTATTCTGTATCGCTTGAGTAATTATATTCAGGGATAAGTCTTGTCCAATCATCACAGGTAAAAGTACCCAGTGATTGCTTCCAGCGATAAAGTGTACCGATTGAAACCTTTCCGATAGATTGAAATATATTTGAGTGAAATTCTCCTGAGTTATAAAGCTGAATAAAGTCTCTATTAGCTGATCCAACCACTCCACGCTCTCTTCTGAACCTGTCCCATAGCTTTAAAAGATCCAGTCTTGCGAGAGCTATTTTTTTAATATGTTCAGGTATAATCTTTTCCTGCTTGGGTTCAGCGTTAATCAGTTCCTGTTGGGATTCAGTTAAAACAAGCTCTTTGTAATATTCATCCAAATACTTCTGCTGGATGCTTGGCTCAAGTGAAGATAATAAAATCTTGTAACTCTTACCGCCTCTGGTATTAATTGTTTTGGTTATATATTTCTTTTTCCTGATTGCAAGCCTGACTGCTCTTTCAGTTATTCCTTTCAGCTCTGCCACGATATCAGTTGTCAGCCAACAGTTTTGTACGTTTAAAATACCGTTATTATTCATCATCAATCCTTATATATCTATATCATTGTTGTTGATGATAAATCGTATTTCTCACATTGGAAGTGTTTTAGCGGAATTTGTGTCTGTTTTGAAACGTTTATTACAAGCAAAAAGAACTGATTTTTCTTAAAATCACTTCCTGCTTTCTAAAAACGATTAAATATTCTTTAACCACCGGTTAACTATTGATTAAAAATCTGGCAGAATTTATCGCTAACTCATCCATCTTGAGGCTATATCTTCTCTCCATGTGACTTACAGGGGGATTGGTAATTATCATTCTGGTTTTTAAATCTTTGACTGAAACTGATTACAAAAACCAAATGGCATTTTTTTAGAATATTAGCGTATTAGCTCTTTTAAAATCTATTCAAACTTCCGCACAGAAACATAAAGTAAGATTTCCGACTTTTTCCGACGTGCGGACTTCCATAAAAAATGTCCTATTTTTGTCCTGATCGGTACAATATAGAATCTGACTATAATACAGGCAGAAATTTATAAAAGTTTAAAATCAAAAATCTGACAAATCTATGCGGAGAAGTGGACAGAAACCGGCAATTTTCTTGCCACCTCGGAAGCATAAAAATCAAGCTACTATGCTACGCACATGCGGGAAGTGGCGAAGTCTGCAAAATTCCAGAAAGTCCGGAAGAAGCACAATTGATTCAAATTCTTAATTAAAAAAGCGTTACAATTTGCTCTATATGTGATGATATATTATCCTTATTAGATAAGGAGTTAAATGGGAGAGAGAAATACTGGAGAGTTTGGAATTGATAATTTTTTGTGAGATTATTTGATTATTAAATTTTCCAGTTAATATTAATTTTACATAAAATACAATTTTATTGTTTGTATTGGGGATAAGATGAGCAAAAACCTGGACTCAGATTCAAGTTTAGAATTTGGGGTTAGTAAATTAAAGCAAAAACTTCTTTATACTGCTCTTGCTTTACCTGAATTCAGGGTAGAACTTAAAGAAGCAGCAAGTGAAATTAGAAACGGTGCATTTAATGCATCTAATGAAGCTACTATAGAAAGTTATTTTGAACGTATTTTATATGCTCTTTTAAAAGATATAGGTTTCAGGTTTCACCCTGAAAAAGAAGTTCAAGTCGATTACTTAAGGCATATTGGTTGGGGACGTATGGACAGTCGCCTTGGTGCCGTTGTGATTGAATACAAACATAAATCAAAATTAAAAACATTAAAAGATCTTGGAATTGCAATTAATCAGTTATCTGAATATTTAATTTCAGTATCAGAAAATTCCAATGTTCCTATTTGCGGATTTTTAACAGATGGTTTAATTGTAGTTGAATTAAGAGCTGAACAAGGTGTAATAGTATTCCAATCAACTAAAGCTGATATTAATGAAGAATCTTTATTAAGATTAGTAAGAAGTTTATTATCTTTAAATTCAACAGCTCTAAATGCAGAAAATCTCATTCGGGATTTTTGCATAAATTATGATGACGGAGTTATTTTTAATGCGGCAAGACTTTTAAATTCAATTTTAGATGAAAAGTCAAGTCCTAAAACTAATATGCTTAGAGCTGAATGGGAGGAATTATTTCGTTTAGCCCATGAAGATCAATCACAACAGTTAAGAATACAAGAAAGAAGGAAAGCTTTATCCGAAATCTTTAAAATTGATATTAATGAGCCTGCTATTGAATATCAAGCTCTTTTCGCGCTTCATACAGCTTATGCAATCGTTCTTAAATTTATTGCTTATAGGGTAGTTTGTGATCTTCGTTTTGGAGCTCCTTTACAAGATTATCGTTCACTTATACAATCTGATAATAGTGTTCTTAGACCTTTTTGCAGCGATTTGGAAGATGGAGAAATTTTTAGAAAATTAGGAATACTTAATTTACTAGAAGGTGATTTCTTTTCTTGGTATTGTGATGAGCACCAATGGAATGAGCAATTAGCAGAAGCTATTCGTAATATCCTTAGTATTTTGGCACGTTATGAAGATGTAGCAAATATATTTGTTTCATATCAAGCTGTAGACCTTTTTAGAGAGCTTTTTGAAGCCACAGTACCCCAAGCAGTGAGAAGTAGCTTAGGTGAATTTTACACACCACATTGGCTGGCTTGTCATGTACTAGAGTCTACGAAGCCAACAAAGGATTGGAGGATGTTAGATCCTTGTTGTGGCTCTGGAACATTTATAATAGCTGCAATATCACGTATAAGAAAAGAATGTAGTGTCTTAACTCAAGAAAAGTTGCTCGAAGAAATTTTAAACCGAGTAGTAGGAGTTGATTTAAATCCTCTTGCTGTATTAACAACTAGAATACATTATTTTATTTATATTTCTGATTTATTACCGAGTGAAGTAAATGAATTAGTAATACCAGTATTCCTTGGTGATGCATCATATATCCCTGAGACAGTTATAGTACAAGATATTCCTTGCTTAACTTATAAATTGCGTACTTTAAAAAATCCTATTCAATTGACGTTACCTCAATCTGTTGTAAAAGAGACTCCTAAATTTGTTAAATTGATGGAGGAATATGAAAATAATATTCTTCAAAAGGATGCTTTAGCAGCAACAGAGTTATTGGTAAAATCAATAAATCCAGATGAGCAAAAAGAGGAAGTAATAGCAAATTTAGAAGAATTATCAAGTCAGCTTGTGGATTTAGAAATAAAAGGTTGGAATGGAATTTGGGCCAGAATAATTACAAACTTTTTAACAACAGCTTGTCTTGGAAAATTTAATGTAATTATTGGAAATCCACCTTGGATAGATTGGAAAAATCTGCCAGCTGGGTATCGTGAAAAAATTAAATCTCTTTGTATAGATCGAGGCTTATTTTCTGGTGCTGGCCGTACAGGAGGTATTAACCTAAATATTTGTGCATTAATAGCACATGTTGCAGCTACTAATTGGCTAGCAGATAATGGTGTTCTTGCCTTTTTGATGCCAAAAGAATTATCTAATCAAGCATCTTACGAAGGATGGCGTAGATTGAGAGGGACGATTAATCGTAACTTTGTTGAATTTCATGATTGGTCAAGAGCAGGTCATCCTTTTGATCCTGTAAAGGAAGATTTTATGACTTTTGTAATAGGTAATACTGTTTCAAATGATAATTATGTTAAAGTTTATCAATATATTAAACGTCAAGGCGATATATCTAAAGCAAAATGTTGGAAAGATTTAGATGAAGCAATGTTACATTTGGAAGTAAATGAACAATTAGCTGGTCAAGTAATCCCATCAAGTACAATATTTACTATTGCGGGAAATTCTTTAGAATTAGAAAAGTTCAAGCTTATTTCAGGAGAATGCTCATATATTGGTAGAGAAGGAATAGAATTTTATCCGCAAGAATTATTAATTTTTGAATTTTATAAGGCTGGACCTAAGCCTAAAACTGTTTTCTTACAAAATATACAAGTTCAAAAATCAAAATATAAAATTCCTAGACAGAAGGTTTTGCTTGAAACAAAATATTTATTTCCACTTGTAAAAGGACGATCAATTAAGCCTTTTCACCATAACTATGAAGGATTAATTGTTCCATTCCCTTATGAGGAATCTGATCCACAAAAACCAATAGATGCTAGGAAGCTTAAAAAAGAGTCACCTCTTTTATTGGATTATTACAACAAATTTGAAGAGATTATAAAAGCTCAAACACATTTCAGTGATAAAATTAGAGGGTCAAATCCTGGAGAATTTTATGGTCTTGCAAGAACAGGCATTTATAGTTTTGCTGATATTCATGTTGCATTTAGAGATAATAGTAAATGGTGTGCAACAGTTGTTGGATCTACAAAAATGCCGTGGAATGAAAATAAGAGATTTCTTTTTCAAAATCATGCTGTGTCAATTTGCGAGCACACTTCTGGAAGATTTATTACTGAAGAGGAGGCTCATTATATAGCAGCAATCCTAAATGCACCAATAGTTCAACAATTTATTTATTTGTCTTCAGATTCACGTTCTTTTAAAATTAGACCTCCAATATACGTACCTGAATATGATCCAAGAAATAAGCATCATAATATGCTTGCTAAATTATCTGTCCAAGTTCATGATGATATCTCAAAAATTCCTATTATTTTAGCAAAAATCGAATATGAATACTTAGAAATTTGTAAAAAAAGAATCTAAGACGAAATATTTCAAATTTGAAAGCATTTATTCTATGCCAATTTGTGTTATTTCAACTTTATATCCTAATACATTGGTCAAATTTTTAGCAAAATTTAAAAGGTTAATTTTACTAAAAATAGGAAGAATCTCTATTATATTATTCTCACATCGTTCTGTAGCAATGGCATAAACAATTGTTAGATCATTTATTGCATTTTTATCATATATTTCAGTTGATTTGTCTCTTATCAATTCATTTAACTTATCAATACAGCCTTGTTCGGTTTTTAACAAGTATGCAGAAACATACCCTTGTGAAAATAAATGACTTAATGTTGATGAATTAGTCTTTTTCTTTATATGGATTAATTTTTTATCAGGGATATAGTATAAATCAGCTATTTCAATTTTGCCATTACTGTTAGTATAAAGTTTTTGGTCTAAAACTACAAAATCACTTGAAGAATCAAAATCAGAGTTGTAGGTTTCTTCAGCTTCGAGTTTGATTTTATCGGCAATAATCTCTTTTTTAAATGGCCTTAACTCCCGATATGTAGAAATAGTCACAAAGTTACTAATTTCCGAGTTTACTTCTTGTATATGAGTATTATCTATTTCATACCATTTTCCTGTTGACAGTACATAAGTATTCCCATCCAATTGAGTCTCATATGTAAAATAATCATATAATCTTCTATTATCCGCACAGAGTGCGTCTTCTGAATCATAAGGCTGAATTTTGATTTTTTTAAAATATTTTTCTTTATCTTGTTCTTTTCCATCAAGATAATTGTAAATCGCTTCAATTGATAAACAGTATTCCTGCTGTTTTCTACCATGGCCAGTCAACTCAAAAGAAGAACATCTATCTTCTTCAAGTAAATCAGGGTAAGCAATCGATATTTTTAAATCATTTTGGCGAGTAATGAGCGATTGATATAGGTTTTCTTCTAGTCTTTCAATTAAGTCTTTATCTTTTATATGCTTAACATGGTCGATAAAGCTGTATTTCTCTTTGTATTTGAGTGATTTATACATTTCATATAGTTTTTTACACTTGATTTTCAAGTCATTAAATTCAACTTTTGAAACTATTTTGCAACTATCTCCACCTATAACTTTACTGGCAAAAGCTTCTTCTTCCCCATCCGCTTTCTCTGGAATACCAACAAGCTTGTTTAAGATTTCTGTAGCACTATTAAAGTCAAATTCATTAATATGGGTTACCATACTGGAGGCTTCTCTCTTTTGAAATGACATTGTTCCAACAGCTTTTGATTCTAAAGACTTAAATCCTTTATCTTTAACACTATTTAATACAACTTTAAGTCCAAAATTGGGTACAATTTTATCTTTATCTATTAAGGTACATCCAAACCCCAATGTTGCTGCGAAATACACATCATTATCATTGATGGTTTCTTTTATAAGTATTACTGCTGAATTATATTGAGTCCAAAGGGCAGCAGAATCTGTAGTTACCTTATCACTGATAAGTTTAAACCATTTAGGAGCTTTTGAATTACTTCTATTGAAATATATTTGGTAGTCTGAAGCTGATTCATCGCTAATTAATTGAGCAATGATATTTCCGTCTTTATCTTTTTTTAGACAGTTACTAAATGCACATACATTTTCATTAAATAGATAAAAGTTTAAATCCATATGTCATATTCCAGATTACAATTTGTATCTCAATTTTAATTCCCATAATAATCAAAATTGACAGGTTAATTATATCAGAACAATTTATAAAAAACTTAATTTATTAAGTTTTGGAATGAGTTAAGTAATAAAATCTATTTTCCGATTGATTTTTTAACGAGAAAGCATTAGTTTATTTTTATGAATTTAAAATTTGATTTTTATACAGATAAAAATGTGCTTGAAGATGTCGATGTATCGAGGTCTTTTGAGGAAAATATTGGCGAATCTAGAAAGTATGCTTTTAAATTCTTTCTGGATATTTCTGATGAAAATTATAAAGTCGCTACAGCATCAGGATATATTTTAGATGAAGAACAGATTGCTGAAAATGATGAAGATATTGTTGATATTGCTGATATGATTGATCAAGATTTATATAATGCAATAGATAAATTAGTAAACAGCGATTATTTTACATATGATGATGGCTATATTGCTTATCTTGAGCGTTTTTATATATTTCCAGAATATCGGAATAAAGGCATTGGAAATTTTATGCTTAATAACTTAGATAAAATTCTACATTACTTTTTAAATATCCCTATTAAATGCTTTATTACTTATATAAAACCACAAATCCCGACAGAAAAAGATTGGATAGATTTAAAAGATACAGATAAAACGATGAAGAAACTTATGATAAAAGCTTTTAAAAAGGCTGGATATAAACAACTGAAAAAATCAGATTATTATATAAAAAGTTACATAAAATAATTACTCTTATTAAATTCCCTAATAATGAAATTTCATTTAATCGATCGCTTGACCTATTTTAATTATGTGGAGAAAGTTCAAATACAATGTGTGAAAATCTACATCTATGAAATTATATAATTATAAAAACAGGCTGATTTTTAAATCAGCCCTGTTTTTTGAGGAATTAATTGGGATTTATTAATCACCGTAAGCATTAACAGTTGTTTTTCTGTTGAAAAACCAACCTGTTTTGTAAACATCGACATATTTTAAAACAGATAAATTTCCGTCTTTCATGGATTCACCTACTCCACAACTACCTGT
>Ga0209340_1002340_pt1 | contig 11189 bp, 8 predicted proteins | sample EPASupsiteSAE323_FD_187266 | JGI IMG/M metagenome (GOLD analysis project Ga0209340, IMG submission 187266) | Bioremediated contaminated groundwater from EPA Superfund site, New Mexico - Sample SAE3-23 (SPAdes) (version 2) | ecosystem: Environmental > Aquatic > Deep subsurface > Groundwater >... | reverse complement strand
AGCTAAAGAGAATAGAACAGAGTGGGAGGAGAGGTTGTAAGGCAAAACCCCAAGGAGGCAATCCTTTAGAATTCGCGTGAGCCTACGACCCTCATCCACTACCAAACTTAGAATTCGGTGGATAATAATCTGGAAGTTCCTTATTTATAAAAGTTTCTGTATCCTCTAGTGAAACTTTTAGTTGCTAAAAACCCCTATTGGGTCTCCTTTTTGACTTTGGAGAGTATCTCCGCCTTCTTCGGGCTTTCAGCCAATGCGATTGAAAGCACCTCGTACAGGCTGGAAACTGGCATAATCTTCAGCATTGCCGCCCTTTCCTTTCCAAGCACGATGTCTCCAGCGTTGGCCTTTGGCACTATAATCGTCTTTATGCCCGCATCCAGCGCGGCCTCGGCCTTGTACGTCACGCCACCAACCGGCAGCACATCGCCGCGTACGGATAGCGAGCCGGTCATTGCGATGTCCTGGCGCAGCGGCGCGTCCTCAAGTGCGGAAATGACTGCGGTTGCAACCGAGATGCTTGCCGAGTCGCCCTCCACGCCCTCGTAGGTCTGGAGGAACTGGATGTGGATGTCAAAGCTCGAAGTGTCCTTGCCAAGGTGCTTTTTGAGGATTGCGCTGACGTTCTTGACAGCCTCCTCGGCAATCTTGCCAAGCTTGCCTGTTGCGATGATCTTGCCCTCGTTCTTGCTTGAAGCAGGCGCAATCTCGGCAACTATGGGCAGGGCGATGCCAGCATCTCCCATTACTGCCAGGCCGTTGACGCGTCCGACTGCCTTGCCCTCGTTCTGGAACACGCGGTATTCCTTGCGGACCTCAATCTCGGACTGCGTTACCTGCTGCTCAAGCGTGCGCGCCAGCTTCTTGGCGTCCAACACGTGCTGCTTTTGCACCAGCTTGGCTCCAGCCTCGCGCGCAAGGTCTCCAGCTGCGCGCACCAGGCCGCCCAGCTCGCGCATACGCAATGTAAGCTTGTTCTTGCGTCCGGCCCTCCTGCGGGCTTCCAAAAGAATCTCATCCACTGCTTCGCGGGTAAAGTGCGGGATTTTGCCGTCCTTGGTCACTTCCTGGGCCACGAACACGGCAAACTTGTCGCGGTTGGTCTCGTTGTCCTCGATGGATTCCTCCATATAGACCTCATAGCCGTAGCCGCGGATGCGCGACCTCAAGGCAGGGTGCATCTTGGCAACGTCCTGGTAGTTTCCGGCTGCAACCAAGATGAAGTCGCAGGGAACTGGTTCGGTCTTGACCAGCGCACCCGAGCTCAACTCGGACTGGCCGGTAATCCCGTACTTCTTTTCCTGCATCGCAGTCAGGAGTTCCTGCTGTGCCTTGGGCCGTAGGGTGCTGACCTCGTCTATGAATAGGATGCCCCTGTGGGCCTTGTGCACAAAGCCAGCCTCAACACGAAGGTGTGCCGGAGTGCCCAGTCCTCCTGACTGGAACGGGTCGTGGCGAACGTCGCCCAAGAGCGCTCCCGCCTTGGAGCCGGTTGCGTCCACGAAGGGCGCTTTCTTCTTGTTCGAGTTATCAATCAGGACCTTGATGGAGTCGCCCGGGTCTGCCATCCGTTGCCTTCCCATTTGGGAGGCAAACATCATAGCCGCGCCAATCATGAACATTCCTACAAGCATTGCGGCAATCAAGTTGACGTGCATTCCCGTTCCGGGGAGCACAAAAACTATGATGGCAACCGAGGCCATAAGGAAAAGCGAAAGCAGGAGGTTTATGTTTCCGCCCATTGCCTTGCCCTTCATTCGTTCGGCCTGCTGGATTTTCTTGGCGTCGCCCGCCTTGACTACCTTGACCTTTGGAACGTTGTCGTCTTCGGGGTTGAACGCGATTATTATGTCCTCAAGCTCCTGGACAGGCAGGAGTTCGGACATGGCCTGGGCAAGCATCGACTTGCCGGTTCCGGGCGTGCCGACCAACAGGACGTTGCGCTTCTGGGCCGAGGCCTTCTTGATGAGGTTTACTGCCTTGTCCTGGCCGATGATCTGGTCAATCAGCAAGGGTGCGACCTTGAGCTCGGCAGTGCTCTTGTAGTCCTTCGGGAACGGTTCGGGCTTGCCGGGCGTTACTGGCTTGAGCACCGCCTCGGTTATGGTCTGGACTGCCTTTACTACCTTCTTGACTGCTTTTGTGGTGCTTTCCTTTCTCTTGGCCATCTTGGTTGCTAACCCCTAATCCCTTCAATTGAAACAAAAAACTAGCTGAGAATACATTATGCCCTTTGGGCATAAAAAGCGTGTTGCTTCGGTTCCTGCCCTTCTGGTTTTGCCTACCCGAATATTCCCGCGTCCGGCTTCCTGCGGTCGGAAAAGTACTCGTAAAGCATGACCAGCCCCATAATCACAAGGACCGCCGGCCAGAACTTCACGATGTCTGCGTTGAATATCCCGAACTCCCGGAGCAGCAAGAGCGTGCCGCCCAGCACGAATACAACTGCTATGGTAAGCCTTGCGATGTTTCTCATCATACCGTCATTCACCGTCTCTAGTCCTTAATGCTTTCCCAGACAATCTCTTCCCGCGGGTCTATGGAAATCCCGTTCTCGTTGATGTCAAGCGGGTGTATCTTCTTGGAGTGGTCGGTCCCGCGCATCTTGCGTATGAACGCCGCGCGGTTGGGTGGGTTGAAGAAAAGCTGGATTACTCCGTCGGTGAGGAACTCCTCGACTCCAAAGCGCGAAACAGCGGACTTTCCGCCCGTAGTCTCGCAGGTGAGTACAGTTGTGCAGTTGATTGAGCGCAGCTGGTCAACAAGGTTGTAGACCGAATAGCGTACCTTCTCCGATTTCTGGGTCCAGAACATCAAAGCGGTGATGGAGTCGATGACCAGGCGCTTTGCACCCATCTCGTGGGCCTTCTCCACAATCTTTGAAAGCTGGGCGTCCATGTCGGTGTCGTCCGGCCGCGGGTCGAACTTGAGTATCTGTATCTTGTTGTCCTTCTGCAATGGAAGGAAGTTCCAGCGGAACCTCTGCATGTTCCACCACAGGTTGTGCGGCCCCTCCTCAAGAGTGGCGTACATCCCCGGCTCGTCGTAGTCGATGGCGCCCTTGTACAGGTATTCTAGGCAGAATATGGTTTTCCCCGTTCCCGAGGAGCCTGCAAGCAGGATGCTGGAGCTTTCGGGGAAGCCTCCTTCGATTAGCTCGTCCAAACCTGGAATGCCTGTCTTTACCCTGTTCAAAAAAATCAACCTTTGATTAGCCGCAGGCATTAGTGCTTGGCCAAATAAAAAGCGTTCATACTGTCGGAACCCGGTTTCTTTCCGGCTTTGTAGTTTAAGTCCTACTTTCAAGCGACATTAGGAACACCTGCGGGACTTAAAGAACAGAAATCGGGCTTGATTCCAAGCTCGTTCATTTCTTGGATTACCACGGTCATATTGTAAGCAATCACCTTGCACAATAGCTCGTTGATTTGGGCTGTGCGGTTCTTTGATTTCAACCCATCGCCAAATTTCTTCTTGATTGCGGCGAAAGTGCTTTCCACGTTTGAACGCTTGTGGTAGTGTTCGTAAAACTCGTCAGCGTGGAAATTAAAGAAGTGGAACATTTTAGCCCAAAGCATCGAGCCGCGTTTTAGTCCCTTCGCGTTCTTCTTGAAAGGGATATACGCTTGGCCGCCAACGTCAGCAACGGCGTGGTAGTTGTCGCGGCCTGAATACGCTTTGTCGGCTGAAATTTCATTGATGTTAAAGCCGTTGTTGGCTATTTTTGCCACTAATCCGGGGAACTGCGGGGAATCCGCGCCGTTGGAATCGGTTACTTCTATCCCTGCAATCACGTTAGTCTTTGTGCCGACAATAGCGTGAGCCTTAAGCCAATCGTGATGCCGTCCCAATGAGTATTTTTCTTCTGCATATTGAGTAAAGCAAGTTGTCCGAAATCCTGTTGAATCCACCGCAAAGTCAGTTTCTACCGCCTTTAGCGGTGCGGCTGAAATCGCTACCAAGTGTTGCAAGATGGGCGTTACGTCCTCGCGGTTCAAGAACTTCGCTGTTGAGCCATAATGCGGTTGGTGCTTGATTTGGCCGTTCTGGACTGCGTTCCCGAACAGGGAAACCGCGCGGCGGCAAGACAGTTGGGAATAGACTTTTTGGACAGCGCAAAACACCTGCTCTTGGACAGGCAGGGTTGGGCGACCAAAGGTATATTCGGGTTCTTCGACTTCCTTAACCAAATCAGCGAGTAGGCGGTCGAACTCGTGAATTTCGGTAGTCTGGGCGGCATCGTAAGCTTTCCAAGCCTGTTTGTAAGTCAGGCGCACCCTTTCGACTTTAACGCCTTCGGGCGTGTTCTGCTCGGCCTGCAAGTAATAGCGGACGGCGAAAGCGTGTTTGCAGGTGACGTTGCGAGTTTGACAGTCAGGGCAAGTGCAAACAAATTCTTGATTGACGGAGTAGTTTCCGTTGTTGGACTGTGAGGGGACTATCCACCCGTCCTCTGTCGGTTTAATGTATTTCCCAAGCGTCTTAACGATTTCCATTCCCTTGATTTGCCTTTGTTCCATTTCAACCACTCCCACCATATTATACGTATAATATGTATGCAAGGTAAGGTTAATATATGTTACGTATTATATGTATGATATGGGAAAAACGAAAAAACCGGAAGATAAGGCCATTCCTAAAACAATAACGGTGTCACCAAGGCATCAGCAGTTCATAGAGGAAAATTCGCTTAATCTTTCAAAGTTTGTTCAAAGAAAATTAGATGAAGAAATAGAAAAACGAAATAAACCGTTTAAAAAGATGTAATTACAATAGTATAATGCAAGAATTTGGGACGACAGGGATTTGAACCACTGTTTGAAATGTCCAGTCACATTACCAGTCGCACTCGCTCGGTCGTGAGTGCTCGTCCCATACACATAAACGTAAAACTGACAGGCGGTGGCCGTATATCAGGCGGGTCGCCCGTCAGAGTCTTCCTCCCTGACCGGAAGAAGTGTGAGTTGCTCTATTGCCTTCTTCTACTATTGACTTTGCTCTAGCCCAACGCATATACAACTTGGGCTGTTCTTTCGGGTCTTTAGGCAATTCTGCTTTCCAATAGCCAAGAACTTCCCGCAGGGATAGTTCAAAGGCCTTTGGCCGTTCATTTAATAACTTTACAAAATCACTAACCGAAGGATAGGGGTCTGAACTAGACATATTTACGTCTTCATACGTTAGCTTGGCCGGTGTAGGAGTGGTTGTTTGGGTTGTGTTTGTTTCTTTATTCAATTCACGCACAAATTCCTTTAATTCGGCTACACTACCTTCAAGGTCTAGAGGCAATCCGTGTATCGTGGTATGCAACTTCAACTCTGCTCACCGCACTAATTTCTATAACTACTATATCTCACGCCCTTAAATAGTCTAACATTAGATATATAAGAAAAACCTTAAACATATGCTAAAAAAGCAGAGACTACTATATATTTACCATAACAATTAGGATTGTATGAAAAGCAATCCGCTTGGAAATTTTGAAAAGCTACTCGCGTGTGACCGAATGAAATTACAAATTCTCAAACATCTTTACGAGAGGGAAATTTCAAAAAAAGGCTCAGATAGCACTTACCACATAGCAAAAAGTATTGGCAAACCGGATAATAATGCCGTAAAAAATGCAGTCTTATTTTTAGAGAGAATCAAACTAGTAAGTATTGATAGAAGAAAAGTTGGAGATACCGACAAACCTGCTTGGCTTATTTCATTGACTGAATCTGGAAGGTCTCTTTTAGATACTTACAAAAACGTGCCATCAAGCAGTTATGAAGAAAAGCAAAAGAAACTTGGTCTAGTAAAAGCTTCTTCCTCCTAATTGACTTTAGGAACAGCCGTCAGACTTTAGGAACAAGACGGACTTAAACTACAAAGCCTTTCTTTCCGCAACCTTTAAATCCGCCCGCGCGATTACTGATTCTTAACCCACATTCAGGCGGAAATGCAAAAAGCCTGAAGGAATCAGAGTCGAGGCAACATACCAATGGACATCCTCAACATGGTAGGCGAACCCACCTGGCGCGAGTTCCTAGTGGAGCTGATTTCAACTCACCAGATGGACCCTTGGGACATCGACGTCACCGCACTTGCGGACGTCTATCTTGCAAAAGTCCGCGAATTGCAGGCCCTTGACCTGCGGATGCCCGCAAACGTAATCCTTGCTTCCGCGCTTCTACTTCACTTCAAGGCCGAGTCACTCAAGCTCGAGCAGGGCTTCTCGGATGAGCAGGCAACTGTCGAGGAGGAGACCCGCTCCTACATCGAGGAGGACTTGCCTGACTTGGTCTTCCGACCCAACATCCCCAAGAGCCGCCGCGTCACGCTTGACGAGCTTATGAACGCAGTCGAGCAGGTGATGGGTGCAGGACGCATCAGGCCTCGCTCGCACGCAGCTCCGGTTGAACTCACAGTCGAGCTTCCCAAGGAGGATATGCACGAGATTATCGCACGCTTCTACATCAAGGCAGGCCAGCTCAAGGACTCCGAGAGCATACTCACCTTTACCAGCATGCTTTACAAGAACAACAACGACGAAGTCGCACGCAATATGCTCCCGCTTCTGCACTTGGTCCAGGAAGGCCGGCTTGTGATGTGGCAGGACGACGTCTTCGGCGAAATCTTCATCAAGTACGTAGAAGAGGAAGCCTGGAAGGCAGCGCAGGCACTTATTGCGCCAAAGGAATTCACTGCAGAAGATGGCGCAGTCGAAGCCAAGGAAGAAGAGAAGGCCGAAGCAGCGACTTTGGTTGAGATAGACTAATATTTTGTCCTTTTCCTGGAAAGCGGGCTCATCTGCGCAATGCGTTCCCATCGGTCATTCGGCAGCAGGACTACGTTTTTGTTCCAAGTCACGTAGGCAAATGGATACTCCACCCGCAGCTTGGACGTGTCCGCGAGTCCGGGAATCTGATTTTTCTTCTCTTCCTCAATCAGCCCGTGCATGGTGATTGCTTTTCCGACCGCCTGGGTCTGCTTTGCAACCGGGCCGGAGCCAAGGGCGTGTCCTGCAAGGCCGCCTGTGGCAAGCAGTATTGTTGTAATCTCGGGTATGTTCATATTTGCTATAACTGGGATTGCAATGCCCGTTGTCGCGGCGCTTGTGGCTGTAGGAAATATGCGGAAATTTCGCATTGAAACGAGTTTGTCGATTTCTGCACGGACGTTCTTGTGGAGGTGCTCGTAAGGAATTTCGATTTTCCTAAAAGCCGGCTTCACTTCACGCCACCGTTATTCCGCCCTGCTCCTCCTTCTCGTGGAGCTTGACCTCTACTACCTTGCTGCCTTCCTTGGTCATCGTGATTCCCACCAGGCATTGGGAGTTCTTGTAAACCGCCTGGTTGTGGGAAATGAGCAGGAACTGCGAGTTCTTGGAAAGCGCACTGACAAGAAGGGCGAGCTTGCGGCTGTTCTCCTGGTCAAGGGCTGAGTCCGCCTCGTCGAGGATGTATACGCTTGAGGGGTTGTAGGCCTGAAGCGCGAAGAGGAATATGAGTGCGACCAGCGACTTCTCGCCGCCGCTCATCAGCTCGAGGTATTTGACTTCCTTGTTGTCAAGCGCAACCTCGATGGTCAGGCCGCCTTCGAACGGGTTCTCGGAGTTCTCCAGGATTAGCCTGCCGTTTCCTTTGAAAATCTGCGAGAAGAGCTTGAAGAAGTTGTCGTTGACGAAGTTGAACGCGTTCATGAACGTCGAGACCTTGCGGCCCTCAATCTCGGTAATCAGCATGTAAACCGATTCCTTCTCCTTTGAAAGCTGGGCCACATTAGCTTTCTGTTCCTCAAATTCGGCCAGGCGCTTGGAGAACGCGTCGATTGCAAGCATGTTCACGCGGCTAGAAAGCGTGTGCACCTGCGGGTCAAGCTCCTGTTTCTTTGCCTCCAAGTCCTCCTTCTTTGCGTCCTCGATTATTGCCGCATCCCCGAATGCTGCCAGGTCCGCCTGCACTGCCGAGAGCTTGACTTCAAGTGTGCCGCGCTTGAGCTGCTTGTCGTGCACCCCAATCTGGACTTTCTCGCGCTCAAGCTCCAGCCTTCCCTTCTTGTTGCCCTGGACCTGCACTTCCTTGTCAAGCTCGTCGCGCTTGTCGTAAAGCCCCTTCAAAGCTCCGGCAATCTCGCGCTGCTCTGAAAGCTTCTTTTCGACTTCCTCGCGGGAAATCTTGAGCAATTTGTCAGCATCGTCAATCGCGTGCTTTGCACCCTGCATGTCCTGCGCAAGCTCGTCAAGCTGCTTCCTGTAGTCCTTGTGCTGCTTTTCGTAAACAGTGCGCTGCGACTCAAGCGAGGCCAGCCTGTTTGAGACGTCCGAAAGCGAAATCTTCAGGTCGCTAATCTTGCGCTCCTTTTCCTTGAGTATGAGTCCGAAGTTCTTTTCCTTCTCAACGTCGACTTTCTGCTTGTTCTCCAGAAGAACCATGTTGAGCTCGGACAGCCTGCGAATCAGCGCGCCGCGCTCCTCGTCCTTTGCAGCTGCGTCCTCGTCTGCCTTGCGGATTTCAGCCTCGAATCCCTTCACAGCTGCCTTGATGTTGGAAGTCTTCTCGTCCTGCTCAGTCTCACGGCGGTCGCAGTCGTCAAGCTCCATCCTGATTGCCTTCTGCTTGAGCTCAAGCTCGGCCTTGCGCCTGCGAAGCTCGTGCATCTGGAGCTGTATCGTCTGCAGGCCGCGGATGGCGTCCTCCTTTTCGGATTTCGCATCAACGTTCTTCTGTGAAAAACCCTCATACTCTGCCTGGACCTTGATGAGGTTGACCTTGGCAGCTACCTTGCCGCCTCCTGAAAGCAATCCTGATGATTCTCCCAGGTCGCCGTCCATGGTGACGAAGCGAATCTTGCCAACAAGGTCCTTGGAGTCGCGCATGCTGTCGGTTACTATGGTGTTCCCGCAGACGTAATCGAAAGCACGCCTCAACTGAGGGTCGAAATCGAGCTTCTCAATCAGGAACCCCTGGCTTGCCTTGTGCTGTGAAAGCTCGCGGTCAGAGGAAGTGACTGATGGTGCGTGAATCTTGTCAAGGGGTATGAACGACACTCGCCCCATTTTCTCGCGGCGCAAATACTCGATTGCCTGCGTGGCAATACCGGAGTTCTCCACAACCACATAGTTCATCCTGTTGCCGAACGCGACCTGGATTGGTACTGCAAACTCGCTCTCATACTTGCAGAGCTGGTCAACTGTTCCGAATATCCCTGGTTCCTTCTGCTTCATCGCAAGCACCGCCTGCAATGACGCGCTTTCGCCGACTTCGCGCACGTTGCGCATCTGGCCCTGCAGCTCAATCATGCGCTCCTTGGTGTCCAGGATTAGCGCGTCAAGGCTGGGGATGCGCTCGTTGAGCTCCTTTTCCTGCTTGAAAATCGAGTTCAGCTCTCCTTCGAGTGCCGCGATGTCGCGCTGGTACTCCTTGGACGCCTCGTGGAGGTTCTTTTTCTTCTCAGTAAAATCGTCAAACTTTCCTGTGCGCAGCCTGTCAAGCTCGTCCATCTTGAGCTTCTGCTTCTCACGTATCATCGAGGCCTCGGCCTGGATGAGGTTGAGCTTTTCCTTGGTTGCAAGCATCTCGTTCTGCGCGTCGTCCATTGCCTTCTTTGCGGAGTAGAACTGGTTCGAGAACGAGTTGCTGTCCGAAAGCGCCTTGTCGTATTGCCCTTTCTCGTCCTCGTACAGCCTCTTCATCGACTTGTGGTCGTCGTCAAGCTGCGCAATCTGGGACGCGAACCCTTTGACCTCGTCTGAGGCCTTCATCGCGTCAAGCTCGATTACGCGCTTCTTCTCGTCGGACTTGTTGAGCAGTTCGTTCTTTTCCTTGATGAGCGCCTTGGAAATTATGATGTTGTTGTTCAGTTCGTCGATGCGCTTCTGCAGCTCGACCTGCTTGCCTTCGCTTCTCTTGAGGATTTCCTCGTCAATCTTCTGCTTGCCGTTGTTTGCCTCTGAGATTTTCTGCTCAAGCTGCATTATCTCGCCAGCTATGTTTTCCATCTTGCCGGAGGACTCGAGCATTGAGGTTACCACCGCGTCAAAGTCGGCCTGCAGTTCCTTTGCAGTCAGGCTCAAAAGCGTGGCCTTGACCGACTCAAGCTCGCGCTTGAGCCGCACGTACATCTCGGCCTCGTCCTTTTCCTGCTTGAGCTGGCTCATGTAGCCCTCGCGCTCTGCGAGTATGGATGCGGCCTCGCGCAGTTTCTGCTGCACCGAGTCAAGCTTGGAAATCGCCTCGCGCTTCTTGTCCTCGTACTCTGCAACGTTGGCAATGGCGTCAATGAGCCCGCGCCTGTCCTTTGAGGACATTTCCACGATCTGCTGCACTTGTCCCTGCTGGATGATGTTGTGGCTGGACATGTGGTTTGCGGCAAGGAAGTCCTCGATTACGTACTTCTTGGTTGTCTTGCCGTCAAGTCGGTACTTGGTCTTGCCGTCGTTGCGGATTGCGCGAGAGACTTTGTGGACTACGTTTCCCGTGTCGTCCATCAGCTCAAGCTCGACTTCGCCGATTTTTGCATTGGTGAAAATAAGGTCCCCGATTTTCTTTGCGCGAAGCGCCCTAACGCGGTTCTCGCCGAACACGAACTGCACCGCATCAATGACGTTGCTCTTGCCCGAGCCGTTTGGGCCCACTATGGCGTTGAAGCCCCTCTCAAACCGGATGGTATTGCTGCGGAAGGACTTGAAGTTCTTGAGCACGAGGTTTTTGATGAACATTGCACTGCACTCTGGAACGTGGTATCGTGGGTTTTTACACAATTAAACGGGCAAGTAATTTAAACCTAAATCCGGAGGCAAAAGCGGGCAACTCGGGGCGGGCAGGCCTTCAAAAGCCATAAAACTTGCCTCCTGCATAAAAGTTCTTCTGCCACGCCCAATCAACGGCTCCTTGAAAGCTCCTATGGGGGATTGGGGTAGCCTGGCATCCTTCCAGCTTTGGGAGCTGGAGACCCCAGTTCAAATCTGGGATCCCCCATTTTTTCCTTCCAACCGCAAGGAATACTCTTTTATTCTGCTGTCTTGGCGCTTTCCAATGCAAACCTAAAAAAGCATGCTTTTCCCGAAAAAATAAATCAGTTTTTTTCTTAGGGGCATGTTGCCTTCGGAGTGGTGTTAGATGGGTACTGGGTCTAATGGCCTGGCACGCCCGTTCTCGTTGAGCGGGCATTTATCCAAGGAAAAGTTCAAGCAGATAAAGGAATTC
>Ga0209340_1002332_pt1 | contig 11220 bp, 10 predicted proteins | sample EPASupsiteSAE323_FD_187266 | JGI IMG/M metagenome (GOLD analysis project Ga0209340, IMG submission 187266) | Bioremediated contaminated groundwater from EPA Superfund site, New Mexico - Sample SAE3-23 (SPAdes) (version 2) | ecosystem: Environmental > Aquatic > Deep subsurface > Groundwater >... | reverse complement strand
GGACCGCATCCCGCACGCCGTTTGCGTGGATGACGCCGACCATGCCGAGGCCCGCGAGCCGCATGTCGCCAAAGACATTGAAGTCCTCGTTCTTGCGGAGTTCGTCGAAGATCACAAAGTCTGGCCGGACGAGCAGGAGCACGTCGGCGGTGTTGGCCATGCTGCCGTCGAGCATGGTGTACTGGGTGATCTGGTCCGGGACCTGGAGTTCGCGGGGAGCCTCCATGGTCTTGACCACGTAGCCGGAGTCGGACAGGAACGTTGCCACACTCTGGGCGAGCGTGGTCTTTCCCGAGCCGGGCGAACCTGCGATGATGAGACCGCGTTTTTCGCCGGTGATCCGCTTCATGATCATGTCGGCCTTGGTGTAGTCCTTTAAGGTCACGTCAACAATCGGGCGGACTGCGGTGATCTCCATGCCGTCCGAGAACGGGCGGCGGGCGATCGCGATCCGCATGGACCCGATCTGCACCACCGTAATGCCGCGTTTCTCGACTTCGATGAATCCGTCAGGGTCCCGCTTGGCCCGTTCGAGGATCTCCTGCGCCATTGCCCGGAGTTCGTACTCGGAGGTGGGCTGGTCGCGGATCTTCACGAGTTTCATCTCGCTGATGGTGCCCTTCTTTGCCGTGGGGGCGATCCGCTCTTTGAGGTACACGGCGATCGTGTGCTCGTCAAAGAACTGGTCGATGGCGAGCGGCCCGAAGTCCCCGACCTGGGGCTTTAAGTGGATGACATCGAGTCCCTTTGCCCGGGCCACTTCGGCCTGCACGAAATCGCTCGTGATGAAGAGAGCCTTGTTTTCAATCGCGATACCCCGTATCATCGAGTCGATCTCGCCGCCACTGGCAAGCTTGACCTGTTCGAGTGTCGGGCGGATTCCGGAGAATTTGAGTTCTATGGTTTTTTCTTCGGCCATTTTGGAGAGTTGCTGCAGTTCGTTGAGGCCCGAGAATCCTATTTCGCGTCCGTTATTTGCCTGGGCTTCGAGTTCTGCAATCACTGCTTCCGGCACGATTATTGTTGCTCCCTTGTATTCACCGGCTTTTATCATTGAAGTTATGCGCCCGTCGATGAGGACGCTAGTATCAGGTACCAGTATCATAAAATGTATTCCTCGTATCGTCTATGGTATGTTCTTGTATGCTATGCTATTCTCTTGGATTGGTATAACGGGAAAGCCCTGCGAGCGCTCGCCGGTTCCCGCTCCCGGTACGGGCACCTTGCAAGCTGCCCGCGCCGGTTATTCTGGATCAACGGCCTGAAAGATCGTTGATACGATAGATATATTACGGACAGGTTTATAAGGGGTTCGAAGGGTGAGGCGGGGGAATAAAATTCAGCATAGTATAATCATCATGAACTTCCCATTTTTTTTGTGTTAAATGTACAATATTCAAGATTTAGAAATGGAAAATGCCCGTGAACTTTTGAAAGGTGTTGAATCTCGAAATAGTGAGATGCTAACAATAATGCATCAATATACCAACTATGTCATCTTAGTTTTGGCAGGTTTTTGGGCTTTTTTTGTCAACTCATTTCAATACTCAAAAACTATAATATCCGCTAATAATAGCTCTTTTTCAACTGGGCAAACAAATTTATCAAATTTTGTTTTAAATATCACTCTAGCCGATCCTAGTAATGTCCTAATAATTACAATAGCAATAACAATTGTCGTTCTCATTTCGTGGAGATTATATATCTTATATTTGGACAATGGAATAGTTCAAAATTATAAAAAAATTATCCTATTTGAAAAACGACTTTATGGAAACACTAACGAAATTCCAGAGTCATCAACTCTTTTTTCGCTAGTTGAAAGTGTTCCAAATTTAAAAACAATATTAATTGAAAATAATAAAAATTGTTACGATCAACAATCCGAAGTCATTTTCAAATTAATTGAAAACGGATTAATTGGATTTCGTGGTCAAACAATTTTTAATCTTTTATCTAGTGCCGCAGTAATAATTCTGATGTTGATTATAGACATTATTTTTTGTTTAAATATTCATTTCATCTCGCAATTCTTAAACATTATAGGTACTATTATCATAAATTTAATAATAATTGGAATTTCTCTCCTTATTCTTTTCAATCCTAAAAATTTGATTCCATTTATTCAAAAAGATCCCAAACCTAATCAAATCCTTCAAATTTTGAAACCTGAGAAAATAAGTCTACCCTCATTAGCGGATACTATAATAAAAATTGGTCTTATTATTGGATTGTTAATTTCTGTAATCTTAGTGTTGTACGCCGTCTATTTTGTTGGATATAATGCAGGTATTTCTGAAGCTCAAAAAGAAGATGGTCAAAATTTAGATGAATTTTTCCACAACCAATATTATAGCAAATATAACAATCAGGGTTCAGAATTTATCAATAATATTGTTGCTAAAACAGAAACTGATAAAAATAGTCTAGAAAAATTAAATAAAATCGCTTATTTTGTCACCCAGAACTTTTCTGATCCTTTTTGGGGCAATAATTTAGAATCAAATGGTGAGTTTCATCGGACCAAGTATTTCTATGGGGCCGTTTCCGGAAATGATTACAGACAATTTATCAATAAATCATCTGTAATGCCTCAATATTGGTTTGAAAAAAGAGGAAATGTTCGTGTAAATTATATAACAGATGATTCAATTTTTTGGCAACCAGAATGGATAGCTTCTCAAAATACTGGTGGTTGTCAAGAACTATCTATTTTATTCAACGCCACTGCGAACAAAGCAGGTATTGAGTCTCGGATTGTTCGATCTGATGGTGCCTACTTTCCCGGAGGCCACGTATGGAATGAAGTCAAAATTAGTGGTGAATGGAAATTTTTTGACCTTCAACAATATGGCATGAAAAAAAATACTAACAATTCTGCATACTGGTTTGGAAATACGAGTGATTATGCAAAAATAATTCTACCCGAATCACCTTGTGATGTCACAAAATATGGAGTTTATATTCTGGATAATTCTCAAAATGGATATGCGGAACCTCCGATTACAGTATCATATGATCCGGACAATCAATGTCCTCATGGAACATTGAAAAAATAGGACCTGATCAAACATTTTTTTCTAAAGTGTCCTATTAAATCCCTCAGCAGACCCCCCCTCCAAACCAAAAGGGCGGACCCCCTCCCCCCCTGTCGTACGAAAGACAGGCCCCCACCCCCCTCCGGTTGCAAGTACCCGGCCACGGCTTCCGGTGGAATCACGGCGGAGCGGTCATCCCGGTACCCAAATCCGGAGGGGGGGTGGGTACCCCTCCCTCAGCATGACAGGGGGGTACCCCTCCCCCACTCAAAAAAAAGAGGAGGGCCCCCCTCCCCACCACTCTTTCGAAAGACAGGCTCCCACCCCCCCTCCGGTTGCGTCCATGCGGGCTCGGTTTCGCATGGAGTCTCGACGGAAAAGGTATCCTGTTGCTGGTTATTCCGGAAGGGGGGTGGGAGCCCCTCATGTGCCGGGAGGGGTACCCACCCCCCCACGCCAAAAAAAGAAGAGGGGTGGGTGCCCCTTGTCCAGAATATGAGGGGGATACCAGCCCTACCTATCCCCTCTCCACGTTACGAAAGGGGATACTATCATTGGCCGGAAAGGATCCTACCCCGCTTGCAACTACCCGGAACGGTGCTTCGCGTGGAGCTTATGAAAATTATCCTTGTTAGAGACGGCCGGAAAAAAGAAAAAAATCAAATATTCAGATCCAAAATTATTGGCCCATCGTATGCACTTTTAGAAGCCCCTTCCTGCACTACTACTCCATTTTTTAATATTTGGACCGTTATTGGAATATAAATACCGTTTCCGGAAACTGGATCATATTCACTATCCCAGCCGAGTTGAAGATAAATATTATTTTTTGCATTGGTAACCGGGAAGGTGTCCGTGGATGTACCTCGTAAACTGCCATCTGATGCTCCGGTTAGCCAGAAACCCGCATATGATTTATGTCCCCCGTATATAACCTTGATAGAATATTCCCCACTGCCAGCACCTGAACTTGTACTCATCCGACTTCCTCCTGAACTCACTCTAACAACCTCGCCCGATGTATCGCCATAGTACACGGCTCCCTGCGCAGGCTGGGTTGAGCAGCGCCCGTTGTCATAGTAGGGATAACCGATCGGGCAGCAATGCCCCCGGCTGGTATCGAATTTCCTGTAGCCCGAACCACAATTCTGGCATAACCCACCCTGATAATTTTCCTTCGCACAACTCTGGCACTGGTCGTCCCAGTAATAAGGTGCTGCTTCCGGACAACAATGTCCGTCACTCGACGTATAGACAGAGAACCCTTCCTTGCACTTGTGGCATTTCTCCCCGTATGAGTGCGGATAATCATGAGGACATGCATTGCACTGGTCATCATAATAATATCCGTAGCCGATTGGGCAGCAGTTACCGTTACTGGTGCTTGTTCTCTCAAGACCAGACCGGCATGCGGATTGGATTGGCGCTGGTGTAGATCTGGATGTATTTTTGGATTGGGGGATTTGGGTTGTCTGGGTAGATGTCGGGCTATTATACTTCTTTGCCTTTAAGGCAGCACAATCAATAAATTTTATTTTTGTTGTTGTGTCTGTTACTGAAGTTTGTGGAACAATGTTTTTGGTTGGTTCAGCACCTTCGCATGTTGCCAAAGCATCATCAAATACTTTCATTAACTCTTCAGATGTTAAATCCGGGTTAACCCGCCACATTTCATCAAGAATTCGTGCAACCTCCGGGGTGGCAAAGGAAGTGCCACTGCATTCTGTTCCGCCAGTTGTAGTTATGTCAACAGCGGGAGCAAACACGAAACCTGATCCGGATGATGGTGTATCTGGAGAGGCGTAATTAAAATCCAGGCTTATGTCTCCATTTTGATCAGTACCCCCAACAATAACAATTGATCTCGCTGCATTGGGATATGTGGATCTCAGTTTATTGATTATCCCCGTTAAATCCGAGGCACCATTTCCAGCACTGAGTGCTACTATGGTATTATCACGCAGTTCGGGGGGAGCATATTCGAAAGTCTGAAAAATTGTTTCGAATAATAACTTCTGATTGGCCTGAACTATTCTGCAGATTCTTGGATTATCTCCTGATGTATTTAAACAGTTGTCATAATCAGGGAATATTTTCCAAACATTTCCACTCACTCCGGACTGAACGCTCAAACTGATTATTCTCCGATTTCCTGTATTTTTTCCATGAGCCATCGCAGTAATTATCGACCTATAATAATCCGGTTTTTCCAGTTCTCCCCATGCAACCGGTATGGTATCAACAGAACCTCCACCCCGTTTTGCAACAGCAGCAACATGTGTTCCATGATCATTTTCACAGGTGCTATACCCGGGAACTCCGGATAGTCGGGAATATTCATCAATGACTGTAATATCACTAGCAACTACTGGAGTTGTTGGTGCTGCATCAACCACAAATGCCTGCTTCAGGAGGTCAGAAATCATTTTGGCTTCATTACCCCCCTTGACCTGAACGGTATAGATACCTACACTGGGGATTGCATCGATAATCTTTCCATCATGTGACGTAACAAAATCCTGTACATCTTTTTCAGATGTTGTCTTAGACACAAGAAGTGTAATCCATCCCTTAAAAGCATAATCTGTCGTAATCGAATCCCCTTCTTTTGTCTCGTAGGTAATCTGGGTCAGATTCGGCACAGGTCCCTGGTACACAGTCTGCCCCTTCAGAAGTTCCGGTTCCTGGTTTGCGTTAAGAAACATTTTCACGCCAACAAAAATTAGCACGACAACAACTGCCAGAATGATAATTTTTGTCGATAATGACACTTCTGAGGGCACTGCTGTTTTTTTAGGTAGTTCTTCCCTGCGTGGTTTTGGTTCGTTGCCGGAAACCGGCTGGCTTTCCAGGGGCAGATTCTGTACAGCAGTTTTATCGGTGTCAGCCGAACCTTGTTCCGGACTGCTTTTTTTCGATTGTTGTGTTTTCGGCGGAGATCGCATATCGAGACTGATGATAATGAAATAAAAGAACGAGATGAAGGTAACTATCCCGATAAATGCAAAAAGCGTTTTAAGCCAGCATATCCGTGTATCGATCATGATCGGAGTCCGGATCCGTTTAGCCATCAACGCGAAATCAATCAGCAGGTTTACTGCAAGGATTATTCCGTAGACAGGGGCTAGGGACTGGTGAGAATTGATATTCCCTGTCGCAAAATATGTGGTGATAACACGCGAAAGAGCGAAAGATGCGACAAAGAGGTCCAATGTTAGGACGGTATAAAAAATCGCAGAATACCTGAAGGATCTGTCATACCTGCCGAATTCTGACATGTATGTTGTTTATTTATCAATAAATTGATATATTTTTCTTAATTAATTTCTTTAATATATCTTGCGTGTTTTTAGCATGATTACTTAAAAATTATAAAATATACCGTTTCCTGATTGCTGCATTCAGGACGAATCATTTTTCGCCATACCTAAAATCAGGCTAGTTTTTATTCATCTGTGCCTAAACGAATGCTGAAATATCCCTCCAACCCCCCTCCCATGTGCCCGGAGGGTGACCCTCCCCCTTAGCACAACAGGCAACCCTCCCCTTCAAAAAAAGAGGGGAGGTGCCAGACCACCCCTCTTCTTAAAAATATTTTGAACTACCCCTCCCCTATCAGGCAAAGTGGGGACCCCACCCCCCTCTTTCTGCATAAACGGAGGCACGGCTTCGCGTGGAGTCATGACGGAGAGCATTCTTCCGGTTGATCCGCGAGAGAGGGGAGGGTTACCCATTTCGATCAAAGGTGACCCTCCCCTCCAAAAAAAGAGGAGAGGGTCCCTACCGCCCCTCTTCTCAAAAAAAGTTTGAGGTGACCCTCCCCACTTAGGCAAAGAGGGGACCCCCTGGTCAAAAAAAAGAGGGGAGGGTCACCCTGCTTGCGCACAAGGACACCTCCCCATCTGGATCAAACCCCGTTCCCGCGTTACTTCAAAACGTTACCCGCAGGCTCAGATACCTGAGCAGGGTGGCGTTCGGGTGGGAAGCGTGAGCGGTTTATCTCAAAGAACAAAAAGAATAAACCCGTTTATCAGCCCAGCGGCAGTTTTTTTTGCTTCTTTGTTGCGGGGGCTGCCTTTTTCGCAACCGGGGTACTGGCCGGTGACTGTCGTGGCTGTTCCCGGGTACGTTCAGCCACCTGGCGGAAGAACATCTCATCGTCTATTTCGGTAATATCTATTGCGTCGACAATATCCATCATAGACTGGTATACTTTCAACTTCTCTTTGAGTGCCAGCGCACATTTACTCTCGCCAAGACCAATGGGCCCCTCACCCGGCATATCGGTGAAATCAAAATCCTCCATCCACATCGGGCAATCGTTCCCGATGCACTCGTGCAAAAGATCGCGCCAGCATTTCATAGAGATCTTTTTTACCGGAACATCCAGATAGATTTTTTCTTTTCACCGTGACGGCCTTATCCTGTTGCACATTTTTTTAAAGGGACAAAGTAATCTCGCAGGAAATGGAACATTCCTGTCCAACACCACCGTTACCCGGCAGCACTTCCAAGGGTCACCCGTCCATCAGGGAGAGCCATGCATCGGGGTCATTGAATACAACCTCAGTGCAATCAAACTCTTCTGGATCATAGATGTCGCCGTACCATTCGACCATCTCCTCATGCTCCTTATGTTGGGGATTTTTCATGATCGAAACGAACTCTTCATATCCGGGAATTCCTCCCACATCCTCAGGAGGGCCATTCCGTTTCCCGGCAATGCAGCATGGATAATTCGTTTTAGGATCTGCGGGTATGATCTTTTCCAGAACAACCAGATGTTCCCAGTAATCTCCGAAATCGTACACGTACGCGGCTTTTTTATTCTTCAGGGAAAAATATGCAGCGATCTTTTTCTCCCTGCCGTTTTTTACTGACCGGTCACACTCACCATCCGGCATGCTGATCGTATCGTTGATCCCGATCTTCGGATTTAAGACTGTAAACTCGTACAAATGACCCCCGGTCCACCCTATTGCGTCCTGAATTGCACTATTCAATTCCCAAAACGTGTACGTTTCCGGAACCTGGATTTTCCTCCATATTGGCGGCTTGATACCTTTTACGGTAATCTTAAACTGGTAGACACAGCGGTATGCTTCAATCATATCCCCGGCACTCCGATAATTACACGTTCCCATTGGCGGAATATAGTTTTTTCTTTCTAACAACGCACAAGTGCCCGGCATCAGTGATCGCGACCCGGAGGAACGTATTTTACCGGTTTCAGACATCATTTGGATGAACCCCTTATCCGGTCATCGTCACTCTTGTAAGCGTATTTGATTGAAATCCATTCACTCATTTGGGTGTTCACAGGACCGGCTAAATAGTTACAAAAACGTAATGATAGAGTTACACCGCGACGGTCCCGACCCGTACGCGGCTTATAAAAAATTCGTTATCAGCCGGGATCACTTCACCGTCTTCCCGCAGGCAGGAGATATGCAGTTCAATTGCCTCTCTGGTGTTCGCGATCGTTTCCTCTATGGTCTCCCCCAGCGAGAAGCGAGGGTATGGCGAGCCTCAGCCGTCCTGAACGCCAGCGAACCTTATACCGGGACGCCAAGGGGCTGCTGGACGCATGCCTCGACCGTATCGGTCATGGTATTGTAGGACATATTCCTCTTGTATGCGTCCCGAACCAGCGGAATTCTCATGTTCTCTCTTGAATATCCCGCACTGGTAGCATCATCTTTTGTAGCCTTGAGGATGTTATACTTGTAATTCACTGCACACACACTCTTCGGATCCGGGGCATCCTGCATGCAGGTGGTAAACGCCAGTTGGGTGGTTACATTGGAGATAACAGGAGTAGCGGCGATACATGCATCTGCCGCATCGGCAAATGCCTTATCCGCAATTGCCACCGTGTCCGGCGTCGGGGCTGGAGCGGACGTTGGCATGGTGGTAAATGCGGGAGTCGGTGCCGGAGTATCCGTTACTACCGGGGTGCTCTCAACCGGAGCAACCGGCGGGTTATTCGTACTTGTACAACCACTCATCGCAACCATCAGGACGACGACTGCCATGATTACCCAGAAAACCGATGAGCCTTTCATATATCTTTAGATCCGCTGAGGGATGATATAATCTCGGGTCGGGTCTCTCTTCCTCAATTCTCCTTAATCCACGCCCCCCATACCTATGCCCTCACGACAGGATTAAGTGGAAAAAGAACAAGCAATTCACTATGGTATCGAATGTTTCGACCCTGTTAAGTTTCATCGTCGCACTGATCATTTCAACGGTAATAATTTACTATATAGCGAAGTTCTTTGGTGCAAAGGACAGTTTAACCACGGCAGTTCTCGCAGCCCTTATCGGCACCGCCGTTTACACGATCTTTTATTATGTGCTGGGTCAGGGCCTGCTGCCGGCATTCATCGCCGGAATCGTCTGGCTGCTGGCATTGCAGAAACTGTACACTATCGGCTGGCTCAGGGCGCTGGCTATTGCAATTGTCATCTGGATCGTAACTTCCATTGCCGGGTGGTTCCTGCCGGTGCTGTGAAAAGGAAGAGTACTACTCTTGAGGGGTAAAGCACCCTCGTATGCTCAGACAGGGGATCTACTCCTGTCGGAATGAAGAGGGGTAACCTAATCCCCCTTCGTTTAAAATAGGAGGGATCACGCCCTACGACACTGCACTTTTCGGAGCATTCGATATCTTCCCTCTGGTTATGGCTGAGGAAGAGTGCCCGCTTCCGAATGATTATAAGAATATGGACACAAGAATGATTATGAGCTCTGGTGTCACGATCGATCAAGTCTACCAGGAGATCAAAAAAATCCGGGCGGATATGGTAAAGAAAGAAGATCTTGAAGCTCTTGTGGATACCGTGGAGATCCTGAGCAGCCCGGTAACCATGCAGGCAATCAAAAAAAGTGATCGTGACATCCAGCAGGGCCGGGTAAAAACGATTACATCGGTTGATGACCTGCTTGATGAGAGTGCCTGATGGCATGGGTCATCAAACGGACCGATACATTTCTTGAAACGTTTGCACAGGTCCGGAATAATAAAAAGGTCATCGCTGAACTCGGTAAAAAACTCACCCGGCTCGCAGAAGATCCCCTGCACGTCGGCGGCTGGTTATCCGGTTCACTTCACGGCAAGAAGTCCACGAGAATTGCCAAACAATACCGGCTTATCTTTTTCCCGGATGAACATGAGCAGGTAGTCTATCTTGTTGCAATTGATCATCGCGAGCATGTATATGATTGATCATATACCGGTTTTTAAGCGGGGAAGTTCTTTCTCCTGAAATAATATCGCACGATATTTTTGAGGCATCTTTCCCTCAGCTTCCCAGTGCACCCTCTTTTAGTCTCAATCCGCAATCATCCCTGTTCAACTAAGGAAGGTGCCCCCGGCACCAAACCCTTAAAGGATATCACGGGTGTCTCCGGGAAAAAGGGTGCATGGTTACGTATTCTTTGTTTTATCGAATAATTGCGCAGCCGGGCACCCGCTCTCCTTCTGCTTGCAATACCTGCACGCCAGTTGTCCCCGCACAAGAGCATTACCCATGAAGCCGAGGAGGAACAGGGCAATGGAGAGGTCATATCCGGTATCAGCAGGACCGCAATCATGGGGAACTTCTCGTATGGATTAATTCCGGACATCTGTTTATCTCGTGACGTGCCCGCAGTAATTCCCTATCTCCCATTCACTTTCACCCCCCGCCAACCCCGCTCCTCATCAGCCTCCACCCGCCATTAAGATCCCGGTGAATTATGCGAAAGATGCAGCTGGATGAAGTGATCCTGCGGTGGAAGAAGACCACGCGGGCATTAAAGATCTATGAACAGGAATATGGAAAGGCACTCACTGATTGCCTGGAGAAGCGGACCGATGCCGAGCTGGTCCACTTCAAAGACCCGGTCGAAGCCGCAGCCTTCTTCTGCCTGGTTGAAGTGATGAAAACAAAAAACCTGAAATAATGTTCTGGCAGCCCAATGTTGTCTGGCGGGAGTGATGTACCGGAAAGAACCGGGAGTTTCTCCTTTTTTTGAAAAGAGTATACCAGGATAATCACAAGGATTTTTTACCGGGATGATTTAACTTTATACCACAATTAAGTCCCAGAGATGGTGATACAGTGAAAAACATTGCAATCCTTGTTATTACGGTTTGTGTACTGCTTGTTGCAGGTTGTACAACAACCCCGTCAAC
>Ga0209340_1002328_pt1 | contig 11231 bp, 15 predicted proteins | sample EPASupsiteSAE323_FD_187266 | JGI IMG/M metagenome (GOLD analysis project Ga0209340, IMG submission 187266) | Bioremediated contaminated groundwater from EPA Superfund site, New Mexico - Sample SAE3-23 (SPAdes) (version 2) | ecosystem: Environmental > Aquatic > Deep subsurface > Groundwater >... | reverse complement strand
AAGGCCAAGGCAACCGATGCACCGGTAAAGATGGGTGCAAAGAAAGTCGCGGACGCAGGCGCTGAAGCGAAAAAAGCTCCGGCGAAAGAAACAAAGAAGGCCGCAACGCCCAAGGCAGAGAAGGCTGTAAAGGCACCGGAATCGGCAACCAAAAAGGCTGCAAAGCCCAAGGCTGAAAAAACCGCCGAGCCAGCAGCAAAACAGGATGCAGCTTCAAAGCCAAAGGCGAAAAAGAAAACCGGTTCCGAGGTGAAGAAGAATGAGTGATGTCTTCAGCCAGAAACGCATCGTTGCCGCTGTATTAAAGTGCGGTGTCAACCGCGTCTGGTTTGATCCGGCCCGCATCTCGGATATCGAGAATGCAATTTCACGCGAAGATCTGCGTGGGCTTGTTGCCGATGGTGCGATCAAGGCACGCCAGAAGAAAGGCGTGAGCCGTGGCAGAGCCAGGGCACGAATCGCCAAGCGTTCGTACGGGCACTGTAAAGGTCCCGGAAAAAGGAAGGGAGCGGCAGGAGCCCGCAACCCGAGCAAGACTGCATGGATCCAGAAGATCCGGGCAATCAGAAAGGTGCTCGTTGCACTCCGTGATGCCGGTACGATCGACCGGCACATGTACCGCCTTGTCTACAGGAAAGCAGCAGGCGGTCAATACAGGAGTGTCGCGCACATGAAGGCGCAGATGGAGATCCTCGCAGGGAGGATGAAGTAACATGGCAACAGGAGCACGGTATTTTGTCCCCTTCCGAAGACGAAGGGAAGGCAGAACCGATTACTACAAGCGGACAGCACTCGTTGTCGCAGATGCGCCAAGGATGGTCGTGCGCAGGACAAACCGGCACGTTATCATCCAGCTCGTAACTGCGGAGATGGACGGCGACCGCACACTCGTTGCAGCAAATTCTGCCGAGCTGGAACACTACGGATACAAGGGATCGACTTCCAGCACGCCGGCAGCATATCTGACTGGCATGCTCTTTGCAGTAAAAGCAAAGAAAGCAGACCATGAGCGCGCAATCCTTGACATCGGACTCAGCCGGGCAACTAAGGGTGCCCGGGTCTTTGCAGCACTGAAAGGCGCTGTCGAGGCAGGCCTTGATGTACCTCATGGCGAAGAGATTCTCCCCTCAGACGAGCGGGTCAAGGGTGCGCATATCGCAGCCTACAACAAAAATGCCGGAGATATCGTAAAGATGGTCGAACTGACTGCAGCCGCCATCAAGAAGGAGTTGGTATAAAATGGCATACGAAAAACAGGAGTGGCACCCGGTCACCGGTCTCGGTAAGCTCGTCGCCTCGGGAGAGATCAAGAGTATTGATCAGGTGCTCGAAAGCGGCAGGCCGATCAAGGAACCCGAGATTGTCGATGCATTCCTCCCGGATCTGGAGGACGAGGTTCTTGATATCGCCATGACGCAGCGTATGACCGACTCAGGCCGCCGTGTCCAGTTCCGTGCAGTTGTCATTGTTGGCAACCGCAACGGTTACATTGGATTTGGCCAGGGCAAGGATGTCCAGGTCGGCAATGCGATCAAGAAGGCAATTGTCAAGGCAAAGATGAACCTGGTAAAAGTACGCCGTGGATGTGGCAGCTGGGAATGTGGTTGCGATGCAACCCACTCGCTCCCCATGCAGGTGGAAGGAACTGCCGGCAGTGTCAAGGTTACCTTAAAGCCCGCCCCACAGGGTATCGGGCTTGTCACCGGTGATATCAGCAAGAAAGTGCTGCAGCTCGCCGGTATCAAGGATACCTGGACATTTGCCCGCGGACAGACCCGAACTACGATCAACTTTGCAAAAGCGACGTTCAACGCGCTCAAGGCAACCAATATGATCAGGACCGGGGGGAACCAGTAAATGTATGCGGTCGTTCAGGTTCGCGGGGTTGTAAAAACCCGTCGCGACATCAAGGACACCTTGAAGATGCTGCGTCTCCATCACATCAATCACTGCGTGCTGGTCCCGGACACTCCGGAGAACCTCGGCATGATACGCAAGGTGAAGGATTACGTTGCATTCGGCGAAGTGGATGCACCCACCGTTGAGACCCTGCTGCAAACCCGCGGCAGAGTGCTCGGTGATGCCCCACTTACTGAGGAGTACTTAAAAGCTAACTCCACGTATGCGAGCATCAATGAGTTTGCACAGGCACTTGCAAGCGGCGAAACGAAGTTACGAGATGTTCCGGGACTCAAACCGGTTCTCCGCCTTCACCCGCCACGCAAGGGACACAAGACCACCAAGCGCACTTTCCCGCAAGGCGGAGCGCTTGGCTATTATGGTCAGGAGATCAATACTCTCCTCTATAAGATGAGGTGAAGCAAAGATGCCAACAAACAAACGATCAAAATACCGCGGATCGCGGACATGCGGCGGCGGCACCCATAAAAACCGCCGGGGTGCAGGTAACCGTGGGGGCCGGGGACGCGCCGGCATCAATGCCCACCACTTTGTCAAGTGGTATAAGGAGATGGGAGGACGTGTCTTTGGTAAAGATGGTTTCTTCCACAACCCCGCAATCCTTGTAACAACGATGGATATCGGGATAATCGACCAGATAATGCCGTCGCTTATTGCCCAGGGTATTGCCAAACAGGAAGGAGATGCAGTTACGATCAATGCAGCTGATATGGGCATCGAAAAGGTGCTCGGCAGCGGCAAGGTCACCAAGAAGATCAACATCTCCGCAGAGGCATTCTCTGAATCAGCAAAAGCAAAGATTGAGAAGATGGGTGGAAAGGCGCAGGTCGTCTGAGCCTCCCAATATTTTTTGGTGAAACCATGGGAAACCTGCTGGATCGAATGGAACCCCTGCTCGCTGCGATGCCCGCAGTCAGAAGCTCGGAGGGACACGTCCATTTCAAGAATAAACTGATCTGGACACTCGGAATATTGATTCTGTATTTTGCCCTGACGAATATCCCGCTTTTTGGAATTGCACCTGACTCTCAGGATCTTTTTGAAGCATGGCGTGCACTCCTTGCCGGGGCAAGCGGCTCGATTGTCCACCTGGGTATCGGACCTATCGTCACTGCATCCATCGTGCTCCAGCTGCTCAAAGGCGCAGACATCCTCCACATTGATACGAGTGAAACGCGCGGACAGGTCATGTACATGGGTCTTCAGAAGATCCTTATCATCGTCATGATCATCATCGAAGCTGCCCCCAACCTTGTTGGCGGTTTCCTGCAACCTGATCCAACGATTGCCACCCAGTTCTTTGGCGGCAACCTGTTTGCGGTTTCGTTACTGATCTTCATCCAGATCTGTATAGGTGGCGTTCTTGTCTTTTTGATGGATGAAGTCGTGACAAAATGGGGTATCGGCTCCGGTGTCGGTCTCTTCATTATTGCCGGTATATCGCAGGCAATCGTCAACGGGTTCATCAACTGGGTGCCGGTCAGCGACCAGTATCCTGTCGGGTTCTTCCCCCGTCTTGTTGCCATCGGTATAGATGGTGGTAATTATCTCACATACTTTGGGAAGGATATTCTCGCATTTGTTACTACTATCACCATCTTCCTCATCATCGTATACGTTGAATCCACACGTATCGAGATACCGCTTGCCCACGCGCAGGTTCGTGGCGCCCGGGCGCGTTTCCCGGTGAAACTTATTTACGCCAGCGTTCTCCCCATGATCCTCGTGATGGTGCTTCTGGCCAATATCCAGATGCTTGGCATGTTCCTCTCGAATGTCGGAATAACCATCTTCGGGACCTTCGATGGATCGACGCCACTGAACGGTATTATGTACTTCCTCGCACCGATCAACGGTCCGACCGACTGGATGTGGTGGATAACCGATCTCGGTCATGCGCCATGGGAGGTGCTTTTACGTCTGGGAATCAATATAACTGTCATGGTGGTCGGCGGTGCGATCTTCGCACTGTTCTGGATCAAGACAGCGGGACTCGACTCGAAGGATGTCGCCCGCCAGATCCAGCTCTCAGGCATGTCCATTCCCGGCTACCGCAGGAATCCGCAGGTACTGGAAAAGTATCTTGACCGGTATATCCCCCGTGTCACGGTAATCGGTGGTGTCTTTATCGGGGTGCTCAGTGTTGTAGCAAACCTCTTTGGTGTCATCGGTGCCGTGAGCGGTACCGGTCTGCTCTTGACGGTCAGTATCACCTACCGGCTCTATGAAGAGATTGCAAGCCAGCAGATCATGGAGATGTACCCGTTCATGCGGACATTCTTTGGAAAAGAGTGAGCCAGGAAAGGGACACGGATGCAGGGAAGAAAAGTTATCATAACCGGTGTACCGGGCGTCGGCAAGACGACGGTCGTCAACGAGGCATTAAAGAAACTCAAGGGTGAGGGAGTCGATTACCAATCCATTAATTTCGGCACCTTCATGTTTGAAGTGGCAAAGAACGATAATGTAGTCCAGGACAGGGACCAGATGCGAACGCTCGATCGCGCCGTCCAGAAACGGTTGCAGCAGCGCGCTGCCCAGGCAATAGCCCAGGTAACAGGAAACGTGCTCATCGACACGCACGCATCGGTCAAGACTCCTAAAGGCTATCTAGCCGGGCTCCCTGAATGGGTGCTCCGCGAGATTATGCCCGACATCATTGTGCTCGTTGAAACGGATGATGACCAGATTCTCATGCGCCGTCTGACGGATGAAACCCGTGCACGGGACAAGGAAGGGTCCCGGTCCATTGCAGAACACCAGCAGTTCAACCGATCAATTGCTGCTGCCTATGCGATGATGACCGGCTGTACCATAAAAATCGTCATAAACGCAGACTTTTTACTCGACAGATCCTCATCGGAACTGGCAGACGTCCTCAGGTGAACAATGGATTTTTCAAAGATCTGGGATAAATACGGAATTTACATAGCGCTCGGTTTCATGATGCTGATGATGCTCTCGTACAGCATCGAGTGGCTACGAGTAGGAGTAGGCCGGGGAATCGATGGTGCATTCTCTCCGGTCGTTGATGGGTTCGGAATTCCGTTCTACATCCTGATTGTGATTCTTTCCGCATTTACCGGGTTGTACTCTTCGATCATCCAGAAGTACACTATCGATTACGACAAGATGACCGAGTCCCAGGAGCGGATGAAAGAGTTCCAGACCGAGTACCGCGAAGCCCAGCTCTCGCAGGATGAGAAGAAGATCAAGAAGATGGATGCGAAAAAAGACCGGGTCATGCGCGAGCAGCTTGAGATGTCCCAGCAGCAGTTCAAGCCGATGGCATACATTCTCGTGCTGACGGTCCCGATCTTTTTCTGGCTCCTCTTCCGGCTGGAAGAGGTGAAGAGCACCATCACAATGCCTTATGTAGGCACCATTGGCCTGCATGACGCAGCGGTCTGGATCATCCCCGCATGGATTCTCTGGTATATGATCTGTTCTATCACCCTGAGCCAGGTGATCCGGAAATCCTTGAACATCGGGGGACTCTGATGCGGATTACCGTGAGCGGGTTGCCCGGCAGCGGGACAACCTCTCTCTCACGGTACCTGTCAGAACGCCACGGTTACAGATTAATTTCAGCAGGCGAAGTTTTCCGGCAGCTCGCAAAGGAACACAATATGGAGCTTGCTGAGTTCGGGCGTCTTGCCGAAGAAGATTCATCTTTTGACAAGATGATTGACGCCCGGCAAAAAGAGATCGCAGAACAGCAGGACAATATCATTGTTGAAGGCCGGCTCTCCGGATGGATGATTGAAAATGCAGATCTCAAGGTATGGCTGCATGCACCCATTGGTTGCCGGGTAAAACGTATCGTCTTCCGTGACCATGTGGCTGATGAAAAGACTGCCGGGGATCTCACGCTTGAGCGCGAACAGTGTGAAGCCCTGCGCTACCGGTCGTATTATTCCATTAACATCAACGATCTCTCCATCTATCACCTTACCCTGAATTCATCGCACTGGGGTGTAGAAGCACTGGGAGCTATTGTTGATACCGCAATTACCCAGATCAAGCGCGAATAACCAGCAAAGTCCTTTTGTGATTTTTTCCTGAACGCATACTCCGTTCATTTTTCCTTGGTGAAACGCTGGGACGCGAAATCTTTTACGTATTGCAGGGGGTATGATATCTGTGGAACCTGATATCGTGGTCCAGCTGGTCCGTTCGTGGGATAATAACGAGATCGCTGACCTGTACCGCGCCGGGGGATGGTGGAAGGATGAATACGATCCATCGGCTCTTGGCTCACTGATCGGGGGAAGTTTTTTATTTGCTGTTGCTGTTGACAAAAAAACCGGTAAGGCCGTTGGTATGGGACGGGTAATCTCTGATGGTGTCTCTGACGGGTATATCCAGGATCTTGTTGTCTTTCCGACGTACCGGAAGAGCGGTATTGGCAAAGAGATAATATCTGCACTTGTCGACCGGTGCGTAAAGGCCGGGGTAACGTGGATTGCCCTGATTGCAGAGCCGGGTTCAGAACAATTTTACCTGCCGCTTGGTTTTAAGACCATGGAAGGGCATGTCCCCCTCATCTTCCGGGGTGAAGGATGAAACTTATCCAGGATGATTTCCGCCCGGTCACGCTGGCAGAACGGGCATTTTTCCAGCAGCATTATGCACATTATCCCCAGACCCACAGTGATAATACGTTTACCAATATGGTCAGCTGGAACCATTACGCGCATTACCAGTATGCCTTTGTTGAGAAAAATGTCATTCTTGCCAGCACGATTGATGGTATCACCCGGTTCCGCCCTCCTATCGGGCCCCGTAACCCCGATCTCCTGCGTTCGCTTATCCGGCTGGCATCGGATGTCAGTGATGCAGAACCGGTGGTACTGATCGATCCCGATACCGCCCACTGGATGCGGGATACCTGTCCAGGCCTGAACCTGGTACCCGACCGGAACCATTTCGAGTACGTATATCGTGCTTCCGATCTTGCGGATCTCCCCGGCAAGCAGTATATCACCATCCGCCACCACGTCAATAAATTCCGGAAAAACTGCCTCTATTCCCTTGAGCCGATCACGTCGGAGAACCGGGAGGAAGTGAAGCGTTTCCTGATCCAGTGGTGTGAATGGAAAGGCTGCGAAGGCGATCCGGTTCTGGCCCATGAAAAGGATGCAACGTTCTTCGCCATCGATCACTTCAACGAGCTGGGGTTATCCGGGCTGGTGATCCGGGTGCACGACACGATCGGTGCCATGTCGCTCTTCGAACCACTCAATGCCGATACCGCACTGGTTCATTTCGAGAAAGGCATGCCGGATTGTGAAGGCATCTACAAGGAAATTAATGCGGAGACCGCTGCCATTCTCAAGAAAGATTTTACTTATATCAACCGGGAAAGCGATCTCGGTGTTGCCGGTCTCCGCGAAGCAAAGATGCGGTACCACCCCGACCATATGGTTGAAGTATATTCCTTCAAGCGCGATTCCTGATTTTATATTCCAAAATAAAATCACGCACCACCCGGGATATACACGTGTGCGTAGAGGAATTAAAAAAAGGGGCAATTTTTTTTAATTTTGTAACCCTGTTACGGATCAGGCAATAGCAGCGAGTGCCATTACACCCGATGCAATGATCTTCACGGCAATGGCGGCAAGAAGCATGCCGAGCACTTTTCCCATGATGTCTGTCACGACTTCACCGAGCATCCGCTGGATGAATTCAGAATAATAGAGAACCAGCCACGTAGCGAGCAGGGAGAGCGTAATAGCAATAACCGTAATAACGAACCCAAAGTCCCGCGATAACAGCATCACGGTCGTGATAGTACCCGGCCCGCACAGGAGCGGCGTTCCGATAACCACGCCTACGGCGGTTTTTGTACGCTCTTTGCAGTGCCCGATCTCGATCCCAAGTGCATATTGGATACCGAGCAGGAAGAGGAGAATACCCCCGGCTATCTGGAAGCTGGGCAGGTTGAGACCAAGGATATCAAAGATCACCTTGTTGAACACCAGGAACAGGTACATCAGGCCGCCTGCAACGGCTACTGCGATGAATGCCTGCTTGTGGATTTCTGCCGCGGAATGGCCCTTGGTCATCGCCGCAAAGATCGGTACAGAGAGTAGTGGATCAAGGATGATGAACAGGGTGGCAAAGGAATAGATAATTCCCGGTACAAGGTCCTGCATGGTCTGATCCAGAATATATGCATTAATGGCGGATAAAAATGCGTGTTCCCCGGGTGAGGTTTGGAAAATTTTGCATCATCCACAATATATAATAGTCACAAATCTCTATGTTCCCATAGAGCGGACGAGACCCGGTGACAGGATCCACGGGGTAAAAAGCCCGCGATGGTGAAATCTCATGGCAAAAGCAGTGACCGCAACAAAAAAGAGTAGTGCAAAGATGATAAAAAAACCCGTCGCAGCTAAAGCATCACCTGTAGTAAAGAAGAAACCTGCTGTGGCGAGCAAACCCGCAGGGAAAAAAGTAACTGCGGCAGCCAGAAAGAAAACCCCGGTTAAAACAGTAGCAAAGGCCCAGCCAAAGAAAACGGTGAAGAAGACCCCCGTTAAGGCAGGAACAAAAAAAGCCAAAACAGCGCCCGCCCGTTACAAATGCAGGCTCTGCGGGTACATCTATTCACCTTTCCGCGGGGAACCGCACAATGGCATTCCTGCAGGAACCGCTTTTGAGGATCTTCCCGAAACGTACGTATGTCCGGTCTGCGGGTACCAGGGAAAAGGAAAGATTGGAAAATGGGGATTTGAAGAGTGGCGTCCTACCCGATATCTCTGCTCAGTGTGTTCCTATGTGTATGATGAGAAACGCGGGGAGCCCCACCGGGGAATAAAACCGGGAACGAAATTTGAGGATCTTCCGGATGATTATGTATGCCCGGTCTGTGCGCAGGATCCCAAGATCAACGTACAGTTCGGGAAAGTGCGGAAACAGGGTTTTGAACCCCTACAGGTTTGATCTCTGAAAAGACATTCCCGTACCTTTTTTTTCGTCCCGGTTCATCCAGCCGTGATTCCTTCATGGGCAACGAGGGGTTCAGTGAAGTTATTCCACGTGGAATTTTTTTTAATATTACCGTGTTGACCGTGATTCTCAATAAGTGATTACTGAAAAGAAGTCCCCAGATATGTCCTCACTCGTTTCATTTTTACAATAATCCCGTTTCTGCCAATAAAAAAAGGTTATCAGAATGGGTCTCTACCCATTTCTTATTCTCTCGATTTTATCTCGGATGCCACCTGCAACGCCCTCTGTTTATGGACGTATGCAGGATACCACAGGGTAAAGGCGATAGCGATTAACATGAAGACCCATTTCACATTGTCAAAGAACATAAGGCCCGGTTCAGGCCGGAGCAGCAGGAAGGCATCCACTGCAAAGCCGAGAGTGAATACAATTCCCCAGACCGCGGTGATGACATAATTTACATGCATGAATGGAGCACTCTTGGCTCTCTCGGGTTCCACGCCTTCCCGGGAATACTGGAGGGTGAAGGGGAAGTGGAACAGCATCGTTGCCCAGCAGACGATCGCAAGAAGCAACATCGAGAGTACCGCAATGTAGTTCGCAAGCCAGTAGAGTTTCAATCCGATGATCAGGATGAAGAACACTACAAAGAAGATGATCGTGACAACGGACAGGATATAGCCTTTGAGCAGTTGCTTGTAACTCGTTGCGATGGTGAGGACGATACCGACGATAAAGGCCAGGGTCAGGCCCATCAGGGGATCTCCCAGGGGAGCTTCAGTGACAAGGGTGAACGCGATCCATGGCACGAATGCAGTAAGAAGCGTTAGTATGTTCATAGTGGTAGGAAAAAAGGATTCACGGGTGGTTAATTCTTTTGTTGTATATAGTGGTCACGGTTCTGCCGGTATCGCCGTTGATCCGGGGATCAGCAGGCACCCCTGCTGATCAGGTCCGGAGTATCTGTCCGGGCCGTCACCCGAAGGTACGCTTTACGAAATAAAAGACAACGGGAAGGGTCATGTAGATAGCTGAACTCCAGGTATTTCCCGAGAGTGCGAACAGGATGCTCACGAAGGAGACTGCGGGGACAACGAGGTTCCGGAAATGGACTTTCCTGATATATGCCGGTGTCAGCGTTGATTCTGTCAGCCGGTTGCCGTCTGTGGCGTACCACCACTGGAGCGACAGGCCCATACCGATTAGAAGGAGATTTAACTCAAATACCATTGCACCGACCGGGACACCGGAAAAAGCACCGGAGAATGACGATGAAAAGGGGAGGAGTGCGACAAACATCAGCGTCACGAGGTTAATCCATATGAATACTTTATCGGGCGTCCGTACTGAATGGAACTGCATGTGCTGGCTGAGCCAGAACGCCCCGAGGATAAGAAACGCGAGAGCATAGTGCATGAAACCCGAGTAGAGGCCGATGAGAACCTGGAGAGCATAGGTATTGGATGATACCAGGGTACCCTTGTCCGGCACGCTCAGTCCGATGACAAGGAGTGTCATCGCAAACGCAAAGATCCCATCCGACAGCGCTTCGAGCCGGGCCTTGGTGAGATGCGTGTGAGATCCCTCACTTCCATTGGTTTCCTCAGTCATATTCTTCCTTCTTCCGTACTGGGAAGCAATGGGATTTATGTGCTTGGGATTTTTTTAAATGAATTTGGTTATTGTGGGATCTGCCCCACGGCATCTTTGAATTTTTCTGGATGTATCAAACCTGCAAAGAGAGTTCTGCGTGGCGGAGAACCGGAATCTCTCTTCTGTATACACCGCTCTAAAAAATACGTGACAAAAGGTGCTGCCCTATACCACAGGAGACTACTCTTCAAGCCAACCACGGTCTTGATGATCCCAATAGGAGAAAAAGCCGGGAAGGTAATCACTTCTCCTTTTTCAGGCTTCTCGCCATAGTTGATGAGCCGTCATGTCCCGATGCACTCTTTTGTTCGCAGACAGGTACTTCCCGTCTGCCCTGTTTCACCATGAGGTTTCCTAAGGGACCACGCTGAGATTCCGTGACACATATCTATAAACCTGCCGGCAGTTTATTTCCTATTTAGTGATTGATTTGACCTGTTTAATCAAGAGTTCCCGTATCTGCCGGTATACCCGCATTCTCCTCGTCTGCCTCGTTATTGCAATGACTATCCCTCTTATTACCGGGGCGGATGCCTCTATCACAGCAGAACTGGGAGATACCCTGACCCTCCACGGTGTGTCCTATACGGGCAGCAGCGTATACCTCTTCATGACTGGCCCGGGCCTGCCGGAGAACGGGGTTACCCTGACGGATGCAAGCCTGCGGGCAGACCAGGGAAATTTCAACCGGCTCG
>Ga0209340_1002323_pt1 | contig 11248 bp, 10 predicted proteins | sample EPASupsiteSAE323_FD_187266 | JGI IMG/M metagenome (GOLD analysis project Ga0209340, IMG submission 187266) | Bioremediated contaminated groundwater from EPA Superfund site, New Mexico - Sample SAE3-23 (SPAdes) (version 2) | ecosystem: Environmental > Aquatic > Deep subsurface > Groundwater >... | reverse complement strand
AGCGTACGGGTGAGCTGGAGACGTTTAATCAACGGCTTCAGGATGAAGTTGACAAAGCGGTTGAAAAAAATCGCAAGCAGGAAAAACTGTTGATGCAGCAGGCCAAAATGGCGGAAATCGGTTCAATGCTCGAATCGATTGCCCATCAGTGGCGCCAGCCGTTAAATATTCTGGGACTTTCCATGACACGGTTGAATCTGAGTTGCGCTTTGAGTGGAAAAAGCGAATCGGCGAAAGTGATTGAAATCGCTGAAGCACAAATTGAATATATGTCTCAGACAATTGACGATTTTCGCAATTTTTTCAAACAGGACCGAAGCCAAATACCTGTGAATATCGCCGCAATGGTGAATGATGTCGAAGCATTATTAGGACCTTTGCTGGTGCGTAAAAAAATAACCGTTAAGCATGAAATCGATCCTTTGATTGAAGTACTGGTTTACCCGAATGAACTCAAGCAGGTGATCATTAATCTGGTCAATAACGCCCGTGAAGCGATTGAACAGCGCCGCGGTAATGAACGGATTATTTATATTCGTTGCGAGAACGATGAACGCTATTGTACGATCAGTATCGAAGATACGGGGGGAGGGATTGATGCGTCGATAATCGACAAAATTTTCGATCCTTATTTTACGACAAAATTTGAATCCCAAGGGACGGGGATCGGGCTCTATATGGCTAAAATGATAATCGAGAAACATTTTTTAGGGAAACTGAGTGTTTATAACGCGAGTAAAGGGGCATGTTTTGAGATTCGGCTTAATCGTGAGCAAAAGGGTACGGAAGAGAATAGAGTGTTGAAAAAAGAAAGTACAGACGGCTCACTGTGAGCGCAATCTTTGGTTAATTAATCTACCATCCAGCGGGCGCGTTTAGATTGACGTAGTTTTTTAACCAATGTTTTTTCTAACGGTGTCAATTTTTCCATTTGGGTCTCCTTATATTTGATTTTCAAATGCAAGTGTATCGGCGAAAAGTTACGGAACGGTAACTTAAAGGCGTAAAGAAGTACGCGTTCTTCAACGCATTTACAGTGGATCGGATAGATAATCCCTCTAAAAAAGAGTGAATATGGGAACAATGGAAAAAGCGTTGATCGGGGGCGGATGTTTTTGGTGTATCGAAGCAGTCTATAATCGTGTCATCGGGGTTCAAAGTGCAATCAGCGGGTATGCGGGGGGTGCACGTAAACATCCGAGTTATGAGCAGGTATGCAGCGGTGCTACCGGACATGCGGAGGTTGTAGAGGTCACGTATGATTCTGCCGTTATTTCGTATGAAGAGATTTTGCAGATTTTCTGGGCAATCCATGATCCGACGTCGCTTAATGCCCAAGGGGCGGATAGAGGGACACAGTACCGTTCCGTCATCTATTATTACGATGAGGTACAAAAAGAAAAAGCGGAGGCTTCTATTGCTCAGGCGCAAAAAAATTGGAGTGATCCGATTGTGACCGAACTTTCACCCGCACCGGAATTTTTTGTAGCAGAGGAGTATCATCAAAACTATTACAGCGAGCATCCGACGCAAGGGTACTGTTATGCGGTAATTGCACCGAAAATTGAAAAGTTTATGAAAAAATTTGGGGATAAAGTCAAAAGGAGCTAAAAAGTGGCTCTCCCAGATACCTGCGGCACAAAACATGAACGGGTGTGCTGCTGTATTCCTACCCTGACACGTTGTCCGTCCACACCCTTGCACAGGTCTAGAAGAGTTGGCGAATTATAGCCGTTTAAACCTGCAAATGCAAGATGGTGCTATAATAAATCTATGATTTATCTAATTACTGCACTCGATGCCGAAGCCAAACCTTTATGTGATCATTACCGTCTCAAACGCGATTCGTCGCTCCCTTACACCCTTTATCGAAATGATGAGATGACGCTTTTGATTGGTGGGATCGGTAAAGCCAATACGATGATGGCGCTCAGTGCTCTGCTGGGATGGCGGATTCCTGAAACGGGAGATATTTTGATTAATATCGGAATCTGCGGTGCACCCTCGGAGTATACGATCGGCGAAGCCCTTTTGATCCACCAACTTTTTGAGGGGGAACGGCGCTATTATCCCGATATCCTTTACCCTCATACCCTCCGGGAAGTATCGCTCGTATGTATAGATTCTCCCCAGTCAATAGTCCGCGATTATCCTGTCGATATGGAGAGCAGCGCGATCTTTCAAGCCGCATCCCGTTTTTTCAAGCTTCATCAAATGGCATTTATTAAAATCGTATCGGACCATTTTACACCCGAAAGTGTAACGAAAGAGGGGGCTATGGATCTTGTGCGCTCTCATGTGAATACATTGGACGAACTCATACGCAATCTCCAATCGATTCAAGTCGACGCTTCGCTGTTCACATCTCAGGAGAGGCAAGAAATTAACGCGTTTAAAGAGCATTTTACTAAAAGCCAGGGGGATGCTCTGGAAGATGCGTTGAACTATTTTCGGCTAAAAAATCCGGAACAATCCCTCAAAATCGATCATGAAATTCCCCATTCCAAACGCGAAAGGAGCCAATTGCTTGAAACACTCATCCATACCCTCACAGCCTAAACTCTTTTCGCATCTTTATATCGAAAGAGGAATATTGGATCATCCGCAAACCCAAATGATCCGTGCCAAATTTTCCGATTCGCAGGTCATAGTAATTGAGCACTACAAAGAGGTTTTTAACCGCTCCGCACAGAGTTTTGCCGCTCAAAGCAGCGCTAAAAAATTGATTTTAGCCCGTAAAGAGGGAAAATTCCTGCATGAGGGGAGTCAATACAGCGACGGATTCGACATACGGCAGTTTTTTTACGCTTCCAGCGTTATGGGGTGCTTGTACGACTGCGACTACTGCTATCTTCAAGGGTTGTATCCGTCGGCTAACACGGTGTTATTCGTCAATCTCGAGGACGCATTTGAGCAATTGGCCCCTTATTTAGGGGAGGATACCCTTGTTGCGACATCGTATGATACCGATACGATGGCTATCGAATCGCTAACACACCAAACAAAAAGTTGGTTGGGTTTTGCGGCACGGAATGAAAAGCTTCATCTTGAAATCCGTACCAAAAGCGCCAATATCAAAGCACTCAAAAATAATACACCCAATGATCGGGTGACATTGGCGTGGACCCTTTCGCCGCAGGAGATAATCGATCGGTACGAACACGCTACCCCTTCGCTTGAAAAGCGGTTGTCTGCGGTACGCGAAGCGATTGCATTAGGGTGGAAAGTACGTCTTTGTATCGATCCGGTTATCTATACGGAAAACTTTGATATACTTTATCCAAAACTGATTGATCGAATATTCGATTTAATCGATTCGGGCAGTATCGAACATCTCACGTTGGGGAGCTTTCGTATGTCTCAAAGCCATCTCCGGTCTCTGAAAAAACTTCGTCGAAGCGATGTGGCTTTTTTCCCCTACACGGTAAAAGATGAGATGGCAACCTATCCCGAAACAATAGAATCGTATATTTTAGAGACATTGCTGGCAAAAGCGGCGCAGTATCTGCCGCAAGAGAGGATTAGAACATGGCAACGGCAATCGTAACGGGGACGAGTTCGGGGATCGGGGAAGCGATAGCTCAGGTATTGCTTCAAAACGAGTATAACGTCATAGGTCTCAGCCGTCGGCGAGGAGATATCCATCACCCTCTCTTTGAGCATTTGCCCTGCGATTTGAGTGATTTGGCAGTGGTCGATATCCTCCAAAAAAAACTGACAGCGATAGAGGATCTGGAAATTCTTGTCAATGCCGCCGGATTTGGACGATTCGAACCGCATGAGGAGCTGAGCAGCAAAACCATCACCGATATGATCGCTATCAATTTGACGACTCCGATTTTACTGGCGAACGCCTTGATGCGTCCTCTTAAAAAAAACAAAGGAATGATTATTAACATCACTTCGATCGAAGCGACGCGCCATTCCAAATTCTCCGCCCTCTACAGTGCAACGAAAGCAGGGCTTCGGGCATTCGGACTGACACTATTCGAAGAGACCCGAAACGCCGGAGTTAAAGTCGTTACGATCAATCCCGATATGACGGAAACGCCGTTCTTCGACGGGTTTCGATTCGGTGTCGGGAAGGATGAAGATACTAAACTCCTCACCTCCGATATCGCACAAGCGGTTCAATATCTCCTGGATTCACGCAAGGGGATTTGCGTGACCGAAATGACCATTCGCTCACAACGTTTCGGGATAACGAAAAAATAGTCGGCGGAACCTTTTTTGCTTTGTCTCTAAAACATTAAACTTTTGACCGTTTCGGTCGATATATTAATTTAAGTAAGCAATATCGGGTAAAAGGATTTGCCATGTCAGGAACAATAAATTCACTCGGATTGGGATCGGGAGTTTTAACATCGGATCTTATTGACAAATTAAAAGCAAGTGATGAAGCGGTAAGTGTTACGCCATTCGATAGCAAAATATCTCTCAATAAGCAAAAATCTCAGGCTTTAGATCTTTTAAACAGTTTATTGACAACCTTTAAAAGCAGTGTCAATGCCCTTGATAATGACAGTTTGTACCAAAAAAGATCGGTAAGCGGCACGAATGACGGTGTGAGCGTGAGTGCGAGTGCAGGTAGCCAGATACGTGATTTTTCAATCGGAATTACCAATATCGCGAAAAAAAATGTAGTGCAATCGGCTTCTTTTTCCTCTAACACTGATAAAATCGCCAATACGGACGGAAAGCTGAATCTTAATATCAGCGGTAAAAATTACACGATCGACTACACGGCGACAACGACGTTGGATGACATCAAGCAGTCTATTAATGATGCCGCCGGATCAGACGTGAGCGCAAGCGTTCTTCAGACCGGAACATCGGCTTACAGTTTGGTGGTAACCTCGAAGGTAACGGGAAAAGACCAGACCATCTCTTTAACGGATATATCTGGTAATTTAAAAAATAACAATTTAGTGAGCGAAGGGGTTGCTTCAGGCTCCTTTATTGCCGCCGATGATTTTATAGCCAATACCGGAGCAGCGGGTACGATGAGTGTTAATGTCGGAGGGGTCGGATACAATTTTGCGTACGATGATACGACAACCCTAGAGCAAATGGTCGATAACATTAACAATGACTCCACTCTTAGCGGCAAAATATCGGCAAGCATCGTACAATACGGGGCAAATGATTATCGTATGGTATTAACGCCTAAAGACGGAATGGAAGGGAGTGTAATAACCATAACGGATACACCGTCCAGCGGAACAGGATTAGTGGGCGTTATGACGGGGACGACCGATAAGGGCGGTTTGGTCAATACGGTACAAAACGGGCAAGACGCGTCATTTACCTTTGACGGGATCGCGATGACCAGATCCACTAATACGATAACCGATATTGCGACGGGATTAACCATTAATTTGCTTAAAGACGGGGGAAGCGCAAATATTTCGATTTCTCAGGATCGAGATCAGATCGCAACGGAGCTTGAAGGGCTTGTCAGCAGTTATAACACATTGCAGCAACAACTTGACAGTATGCTCTCTTCCGATAGCGAAGCAGGGACAGTCGGTATTTTTAACGGTGACAATACGATCCGCAATATCGGTCGAGAAATTACCAAAATGATCAATTCGGTCGATTCAAAAGGGTATTCGTTAGCGAATTACGGTATTGGCTTGAGCCGTGACGGGACAATGACGTTTGATAAAACTGTTTTTACTAAAAAAATGGATGCCGATCCGGAAGGGACCGAAGCCTTTTTTAGCGGAAAAACGACGGTAAACTCGGTAGGAAGTGAAACCTATACAAAAGGTGTCTTTACATCACTTTCCGATCTGATGACGAGCTATGTCGGTTCTTCCGGTACCGTTACCAACTTGGTAACCGATACAAAAAGTGCAACCACATCTTTAAATGAAGAACGGGCAAAAGCAGTTAAATTGCTAGAAACACGGTATGAGACATTGACGGCTAAATTTGCGGCCTATGACTCTATGATCAGCAAATTAAACTCCCAATTTTCAGCTCTCCAGCAACAGATTGATGCGGCTGCAAATGCGTCAAACAATTGATTACGGGCTTTTTTGCGAAGATATAACCCTTTTAAGTGTGCAAGATGTGAGCACACTGTTATAGGGGATAGAAGAACAGACCCGTGTTTTAAAAGGGTGGAGTCAACTTTTTTTATACAAAAATCCGCTCGGAGCAGAGGTAATTAACAGTTTATGCTCGAGTGAACTGTCAATTTCAAACTCCGGATGACTCTTTAGCCATTCGAAAATAGCGGTTTTAGGGTTATTCCCCTTTCCCCAAGGGCGCTCATTCCACACGTATGTTTCGGGCATATCTTCAATAAATGTGTCCAGCACAACACAATAGCTTCCCGCGCTGACCAACGGAGCATACGCTTCGAGCTCCGCCAATACATGATCGTGGGTATGATGACTGTCCAGGCAGACTAAGATTTTTTTCCCTTTTTGAGCAAATCGGTGTACTTTGTTAATAATTTCCGGGTTTATACTGGAACCTTCGAACATCGTGATTTTTGAGCTTAGCGGATGGGCGGATATCGCCTCTTTATTGTGCGGGCGGATGTCGATATCTATCCCTAAAACCTGCCCTTTTTCGATTTCTCCGCACACTTCGAGCAATGTCAGCATGGATGCGCTGAAAATTAATGAACCGCCATGCGCAATACCCGTTTCTATAATTAAATCCGGTTTGACCGCCCATATAATTTCCTGCATAGCCATCATGTCCATCGGCAGTTGGATAAGAGGTCTTCCCAGCCATGAGAAGTTATGCATGTATTGTTTTTCCAATGCAGTCGTCCGCCATTCGTTCGAAAGTGCATGGAATGACTCATCATTTTTAAAAGCGTTAATGCGGTTTTTTTTGTCAGATTTATAATCTTCATGCGCGGTAGGAGTGGTTTCAAGATACATGGAAATCCTTATGGTAATGATGTAATAATTCGGGGAAATAGTCTGAAAAACTGCGGGGTTTTACTCCAAAAATTTCAACAATTTTATCAATATTGATTGTAGCAAATGATCGTGTCGGCGCATTGTCTGCGACGTTTGTTTCAAACCCCAGTATGCTCTGCATATAATCGGCAATCTCGGCATTGGAGATTGTTTCTCCGCCGGCAATGTTATAAATTCCGCTTTCGCTCAATTTTGCAATCTGTCTCAAGAAAAAAACTGCGTCACGGACATGAATGAAATCTTTTGCAGAATCTAATGCTTGGTGAAAGGTGACAGAACCGGTTGTAAATCCTTCATGAAGCAACTGTGCCAAAAACGTATCAGGATTTTGATTTTCACCCAAAACATTGGACAAACGGACAACTTTCATGGAGGGGTGACCGCTGTGGACAACGATCGATTCGCCCATCAATTTTGAAATATTGTAAATATCATCCAATCTGTTCGGATTAACCGTCAATTCACTGTTTTCAGTGGTGTTTTTTCCGGCACCGTAAACGCGTGTACTGGATAAATAGGTTAAGGAATTGAAGTTCCCCTCTTGAATCAAGCGGTGTAACAGACAAACATGGGCATCTACGCATGCCAGCGGACGTTCTCTGAAATCCGATGTGATTCCTATGGCATACACTACGTCTCCGAGATGTTTTGAAAAAATTGTCTCGTCCCCTTTTTCGGGCGCAAAAACTTCATCATGGTTTTGTTTTAGATAATCGGTCAAATGGCTGCCGATAAATCCCGAAGCACCAAGAACCGTGATCATAATTATTGTCTCGTCCCTATTTTTTTTAGCGGATTGCCGGCATAAATGCCATACGCTTCCAGTGCACCTCGAACAAGCGATGCCGCACCTATTACGCATCCCTCCGGTATGATACTTCCGTCTAAAACGACGGTATTGGCGCCGATCCATACGTCATTGCCTATGATTATCCCTCCGCGGCTGGGTAAAAAGCGCTGCTGCTGTATGGTGAGCTCTTTGTTCATATACGCATGATTTACCGGAGCAAAGGTACAGTTTGCGGCTATAGAGACATAATCGCCTATTTTAACCCCGTTTCCCGAATAGATGACCACTCCCGAATTCACGTAGCCGTGAGAGCCTATCTCGATATTCCCTTCACCGCCGGCGAACTTGATTTTGACAAAAGCATCGATAGTCGTATTTTCTCCTACAGATAACGTCGAATTTCGGACGGATGTTTCGATATCGGCCAGCGGAGAAACATGTGCGGTTGGATCAATCGTATTCATCCTATACGCTTCCGAAATTGGTATTCAATTTATCCTCGATCGGAGGTATCGGTTTCAGGGCAGTAGCATGTGCAGTCGTTAGAGGGGCCAAACACATTAAAAAATCTCCATCTTGGGGATTGCAATGACGAATTTGCCGTTCCACTCTCGGATATATGCCAATTGTTCTATGATTTCGTCTTTGATGTTCCATGGAAAAATAATAACGAAGTCGGGTTTGAGCGTTTTAATATTGTCTTCCGTAACAATCGGAATGTGACTTCCGGGTAAGAATTTATTGACCTTCAAAGGTGCTTTATCAACGACAAACTCGATCATATCACTGGTGACTTTGCAATAATTAAGTAAGGTATTTCCTTTTGCGGCGGCTCCGTACCCTACAACTTTTTTATTGTTTAAACGTGCATTTGACAGAAAAGCTAAAAAATCGTCTTTGACTTTATCGGCTTTCATCTGGAATTTGCGATACCCGTCGAGAGTATGCAATTGGGCAACGCTCTCTTTATGTATTATCGCGTTCAGCCGTTCTGTCGGCGGATAAGAGCTTTCGATACTCGCGGCATATATTCTGAGACTCCCTCCATGGGTGGACAGTTCTTGCGCATCATAAATTTGTAATCCGTGCGCTTTGAATATCTGCATCGTCGAGATCAGTGAAAGATACGAATAGTGTTCATGGTAGATTGTGTCAAATTGATTTTGTTCAATGAGATTCAAAAGATGCGGAAATTCCATGGTTATGATTCCCTGCGGTTTTAGGGCAATTTTTAGACCTTTTATAAAATCGTTAATATCCGGGACATGGGCTAAAACATTATTGCCTAAAATTAAATCCGCTTTGGGCAAGGTAAACGCGAGCTTTTCGCCAAAAAACTCTTCAAGGACGTTAATACCCTTGCTTCTGGCCACATCTGCCGTGCTTTTGGTCGGTTCGATTCCCAAACACGGTATCTCTTTCGCTTTAAAAAATTGTAGCAAATAGCCGTCGTTGCTTGCGATTTCAATGACAAACGACTCTTCGGAAAGTCCTTGCGTTTCAGTGACCATATCGACATATTGACGTGCATGCTCGACCCAACTGCTTGATACCGAACTGAAATAGGCATAATTGGCGTCAAATATTTCATCACTTTTTTTATGTTCATCGATTTGCACCAAAAAACAGCGGTCGCATACCATGACTTTTAAGGGATAAAAAGGTTCGGAGCCGTTTAGCTGGGCTAACGTTAGGTATGAATTAGAAGGGGGAGAACTGCCCAGATCAACAAACTCATGGGTCAAAGCATTGCCACAAAATCGACACGTCATAGTTCTATCCCTTTAAATATCGGCTGTATATGGAAATTCATTTTGCTTTGATAAATCGACCGATAGTCCTATTTTCTGCACAAAATCTATTTATCTTTTACAGCGAGTAAAGCAAATTTCATACCGTTTGATCAAACCTCTGGGCTTAGTTGGATTAATTTATACATTGACCGATCACCTTATGGTTAAAAATTATTCGAAATTCGGTTGCGCTGAGATGCTTCAACACTAGAGGGATACTTCATCTTGATTTCCAAAAAGTTTCGTTACAATGATTGGTCTATCGAAAATTATCCGTTTTGCAAAAAATAGAGGAGTTTGTGTGTTCACAAAAGATAATCCGAGTCCAAAATATTTAGAAAATTTGGCAATGTACAAGCAAATGCATCAAGAGGGGGAAAAGATGTTAAATCTTGCCCCTGAAGATACATTTGACGGCAAAAGCTTGTTTCCGCAGTTAGAGAAAATTAAAAAATTATGTACGCTGACGGATGCAAAAAGTATTTTGGACTACGGGAGCGGCAAAGGGCTCATGTGGAGAGACGGAATACAAGTTCAGTACCCTGATGGCGTAAAAGTCATTTCAACGAAAGAATTTTTAAACATCAAAGATGTTACCTGCTACGATCCTGCGTATGAGCCGTTCAGTATATATCCGGAAGAAAAAAAAGATGGAGTGATTTGTACGGATGTGTTGGAACATATCCCCGAAAACGATATCGACTGGTTTGTAGGTGAACTTTTCCGTTTCGCAAATAAGTTTGTATTTGCCAATATCGCCTGCTATCCGGCCGTCAAAACGCTTCCTAACGGTGAAAATGCCCATTGTACGATCAAAGAGCCTCAGTGGTGGATCGACATATTTCAAAGGTATGCGCACGAAAGACCGGAAGTTAAAGTTGAAATTTGGATCCAATATATCGTAGATCAGCAATTACAAGAACAGCGGGTGGCGAATTTTTAGTATTGGTGTTAGACAGCAAAGACAATCGGTATGCTATTTGCTTTGAGGTGTATAGTTTTACATCAAGGAAGGATTGGACAATGAAAGATATGCCACTAAGAGTATTTATTGGTTTCGATAAAGTAGAAAGTGCGGCATGGCATACGTTTACCCATTCGATATTTCGGCAGAGTTCAGTTCCGGTCGCGTTGATTCCTTTATATCTCGAAAATCTAAAAAGCGTGTATACCAGACCTCGGGATCCGAAACAATCCAACGAGTTTTCTTTTACGCGGTTTTTAGTCCCTTATCTAAGCGGATATGAGGGGTATGCTTTATTTTTCGATTGCGATATGATGTTGCGAGACGATATCGTAAAAATATTTGATGAAGTGAAAAAAAATCCAGGGAAAGCTGTTTACGTAGTCAAACACGATTATGTACCCAAAAATTCTACCAAGTATCTGGGGACGACACAATATACGTATCCCAGAAAAAATTGGTCGTCGGTAGTATTATGGGATTGTTCCCATCCTTCCAACCGGCACGTGACACCGGAGTACGTTAATACGGCTTCTTCCATGGATTTGCATCGATTTGCATGGCTCCAAGACGATGAGATCGGAGAGCTGGATGTACGATGGAATTGGCTGGTGGGGGAATACGACAATCCTCCGGCGGATGTTAAAAATGTCCATTGGACGGTAGGGGGGCCTTATTTCTTGGAGTATCAGGATGCGGATTTCGCACTTGAATGGTTTAAAGAAAACGCCCGTATGCAGTTCACCGCCCAAAA
>Ga0209340_1002321_pt1 | contig 11256 bp, 7 predicted proteins | sample EPASupsiteSAE323_FD_187266 | JGI IMG/M metagenome (GOLD analysis project Ga0209340, IMG submission 187266) | Bioremediated contaminated groundwater from EPA Superfund site, New Mexico - Sample SAE3-23 (SPAdes) (version 2) | ecosystem: Environmental > Aquatic > Deep subsurface > Groundwater >... | reverse complement strand
GTATTCATAAAATAATTTTGAAAAGAATTCCATATTAATATTTCCAATTCAGCTATTTGACTATTTTTTGGATTTAACAGGTACTAAACAAAAAGTGTATTTACTTTAGTGAAAGTAAATACACAGCTAATTGTGCTAAATATTAAAATCCAACAAATACTATCAGGATTTTTATATTGTTTTTACTTTCTTCCCGTTAATTTGCATGTTTTTTGGAACGAATTTGGCTAAAGCTAGCACTCCCGTTCCGCTTCTTAACGAGAAGTTGGTAAATAAAGAAATTATTCTATAAACAACCTGTCGTTAAGCAATTAAATTAGGTATCTCGCATAAGGATCGTCCATAGAATAATCTCCTTTTATTTAAAATCTATTTTAAAACAGCAAAAATCTCTTTAATAAGTTAATAACACAACAAAACTTTCGTCGCAATATTAAATTATTTTTTTGTGTTTATTGAATAAATTTAATCATTAGTTACAAGGCTATTTGAATTTTTATAATTTGCTATATAGACAAATTTGTATAATAAGCTTGGGTTAAAGGAAAAACTTCCATCTTTAATCATTATTCTTAACGCTTCATGTGATGGTATAGCATCTTTATAAACCCTTTTAGATGTAAGTGCATCATATACATCTGCTATTGCACAAATTTGGGCATAGAGATCTATTTCATTTGCCTTTAATCCGCGAGGATAACCTTTTCCACTATACTTTTCCTGATGCTGGTAAGCAATTTGGGCTATTTCATCATGGATTTTCATTTCTTTAGTAAGGATCTCATACCCGTATGTTGTATGCTTTTTTATTATCTCAAATTCGTTAGGCTCAAGTTTTCCGGGCTTATTTAAAATATACTTGGATATTTTCATTTTGCCTATATCATGCAAAAGTGCACCTAATGCTAAATCTTTAACCTGATTTGGATTTAGTCCGCATTTTATTGCAAGAGCAGTACTCAATGAACACACATTAACTGTATGCGAAAAAGTATACTCATCGTATACTCTTAACTGGTTAATACAGTCTATTTTTTCGATCTTGTCGTTAACTATATCTAAAATAACGTCACTGGTTTCTGTACATATTTCAGGATCAGGAGAATCCCCTTCAGCCAACTCAGTTAATATAGTTTGAGACCTTTCTATTAGATAATCAGATGTCTCCTGGGTTATAACAGGATTAGGATCTCGTTCCTCTGGACTGTATAAATCAGGATTTTTATCAGGTAATTTATATGGATTTTCGTCTTTATAAACATCCCTGTAATTAAGCATCATTAAAAATCCTGGAGTCAGTTCTTCACCCCTATGATATAAAACCTGTCCTTTATTATCATAAAGATCATAATCAAGGGTTTTACTGCCAACAAGCTCGAGAGGGTTTATTTTATCCATTCAGGTTCCTATCTAATGCTTTCTTATTGACTAATTATACCATAATTTTTTCTGTTTGTATTTACCTTGTGTAACTGTAACTTGCACTTATATAACCTGACAAACATATGATAAAATCTAATATATGATCTATAGATAAAGCGTTTAATTATGAATATTCAAGAAAAAATCAACTCATTAACAATTAAAGAAAAGATTGCCCAGATGTTTATAATGGGTTTTTCCGGCTGTAAACTCGAGAATAACAATGTTAACATTTTAAATGCAATTAAATCAGGATTGGGAGGCATAATTTTTTTTGCCGACAATATTGAATCTTATGAAGGATTAAAAAATCTTACAAGGAAATTTCAGAATATAGCATCCATTCCTCTTTTTACAAGTATAGATCAGGAGGGTGGTCTTGTTGAAAGAACTATTAATGCAAGAGAAAAAACTGATTATTTAACGCCAATGGCGCTTGCAAGTACAGGCAATCCTGATAATATTAGACTTCATACACAAATTATGACAGCAGAACTCAAATATTTGGGAATTAATATGAATTTTGCCCCTGTACTTGACGTTAATACGAATAAAAATAATCCTGTAATAGGAATCAGAGCTTTTAGCAGCAATCCCGATGAAGTAATAAAATATTCAGAACCTGTTTATAAAACTTTTCAGGAAAATCATATAATTCCCGTAGGTAAACACTTTCCGGGGCACGGAGAAGCAGGTATAGATTCACATATTGATATGCCGTCAATAGAGATAGATCTGAAAAAATTGGAAAAAATTCATATTAAACCATTTAAAACTGCCATTCAAAATAACATTGATGCAATAATGATTGCACATGTTAATTATTCTGCTTTTAATAATAAAACTAAAATTCCTGCATCACTATCCAAGGAAGTTATAACTGATTATTTAAAGGATAAACTTGGCTTTAGAGGGTTAATAATTTCAGATGATATGGCAATGGGAGGAATTACAGAACACTATAATCATCTTGAAGCATGCAAAATGGCAATTATTGCTGGGGTTAATTTACTTATATTCCGGGATTCCTCCGATAAAAACCTTGAATTAGTAGATAAATTAGCTTTAGCTGCTCGTAATGATCCTGCTTTAGAAAATAAAGTTAGTAAATCTATCATAAAAATTCTTAAATTTAAAGAAAAATATGGTTTATTTAAACAAAAACAAGATAATTTAACCTTAAATTTCAAAGAAAATCAGTCTATAATTGATAATATTGCTCTTGATTCAGTGAAAATTCTAAAAAAAGGAGATTTATTACCTCTTAGTACTAACAAAAATATTCTTATCCTGTCACCCGATAAATCTCATATATTTAATTACAGCAAAGACAAAGGATCTCTGGCAGAGTTCCTGGGATGCGCTTATATTAAAGAATTATCCTATTCACTAAATCCTGAAAAACAGGAACTGGATTCTATTAAACAAAATCTGGATAATTTTGATTCAGTAATATTCCTTAGTTATAATGCCCTGAAAAATAAGGGACAAATAGAGCTTTTTAATTCATTGTCACTGCCTGTTATTACAGTTACAGCGGGATCTCCTTATGATGCCGAAATTTTTGATAAAGCTGACTCAATAATCCAGACTTTCTGTTATAAGCCTCCTTCTTTAAAGGCACTTGCTGCAACATTAAAAGCAGACAAATATATATAATTTATTTTTATTTAAAAACAAATTATTATTAAGCTATGTAAATTCTTTAACCTAAAATATAAAGTTTTTGCTCCTAAAAATCGATATATAAAATATATTCATACAAAAGGAGAATAACTATGGATTTTGGATTTTCTCAATTAACAGTTAAAAATCATAATAATCAAACATTTCTAGCACAAGCATTGGCTAATAAAGATATAACTGCTTCAAATATGCAAGTTGGCAGAGTATACAATGATTATAATATCACATCTAGAGACTACTCTAGCACTGCCCCAGAGATGGATAAAGACGTAAGTGACATAAATCTATTTAATGGAACTATGGATTTTCATGAAGATTTATTAAACGATACTATTTATGAAGCTGGATTAATAACTCCTGTTAAAAATCCTTATAATTCTGTATATGATGTATCACAGTTTGGTGAAAATACTGAAAATATTCAGATGACTGGAGCTGAATTATTAGCTATATCTACAATTTTATCTGATCCTAATGGTATATCTGATCCTGATGATCCATCTAAAAAGCTTGATCCTATAAACGATTCTAAAAAATACTGGAATGCAGTAGCTAAAATGCTAGAACAAACCGGTGCTTGTAAATCAGTCAGGGTTATTGATTCGAAAGGTCTTGAACTGGTTTCTGCAGACGGTACATTAACAACAACACTAAATGATGCAAATGCTAATCTTGGATTTGATAAAGGTGATTACGGTTTTAACAGTGCTTTAAAAAACTTACAGACAGATATTACTGCCTATACAGAATATGAAACAAAATTGTCTAATATAAATGCAATTGTAGCTTCAGAAAGTGCCCTCATTGAAGAAGCCAGAAAATCAAGAGATGCAATTATAGCAAAATATGATTCAAACAGTTCTTTTACACAAATGTTAAATACAAAATCGCAAGGTCTCAATGAGGATGCAAATAAAATAAAAGGTTTGATTGATGACGAAATTTTAGATGATACACAAGATATTAATAACGTAGTGAACCAAGCTATTGTTAATACTAATGATTTAACAGATGTAGCTGCGGTAAAAACTATTATTAAATCAGGAGCAGATAATGTTCCTGCCGGTAGCACAGCTCAACAGAACATACAGGAATCATTAGGAAAAAGTAATGCTATAGTTACAAAGAATGGTTCTACGATCACAACACAGGTAGTTAATGCTAACGGAGAAGATTATGTTGTTACATACGATACCAGTCATCCTGAAACTGATCCAACAAGCAGATCTATGACAATTGCTGATTTACCTGGAGATAAGGCATACGGAATACCTAAAGCCTGGATAGCAAGTGCAAGTAATTATAGAATTAATCAAGGTTTATTGACTGCTGATGTTTCGCTAAATACATTGACCCAACAACAAATTGATCAGGATACTACACTGGCTGACGATATAGCTCATACACTTCAATACATGATAAGTAAAGGAATGGATGCTAGCCAAATACAAACAACTTTAGGATCTTCTGTAGTAATCTCTCAGGGATCAGACGGTATAATTACAGCTAAATTAGTTAAATCTGACGGAACTGGCCTTGTAGTAGCATCCAATGGCACAAATCGCGCAATGAATACCAGTGATGCAAACTTGCTTAGTATAGACAATATAAAAAGTCAAATTAACACCGAATCTTATAGCATTAAAGACGGAAGTGTAGTTTGTAACGTTACTTATAAAGCTTATTCTCAAGCTCAGATCAATGCTATGTCAGATGAAAGTTTAAACACAATTCTTAATGCCATAGCAGGCAGAAGTGATGCTAATAGTATTTTAAAATCACTATTTGGCGATTCAACAGTTGCCTCAGTCGGAAATAATCTCGTTTTAACTATTAATAAAAATGGTAAAAACTATAATTACACTGTAACAAATGGTAAAGCAAATACTCTAAAAACATGGCAGGGACAAAGTGCCAGCGGTTACGGATATATTGACTGGAATCGTGATGGTACATTCGGTAATGATACAGGTAGTAATGGTTCATATGATAACTTCCTTACAGTACATGGAGACCTGGATTCATTTATTGTTCAAGGTATGAGAGATACAGGCCATAATTTCTCAGATTACAATGTCGCAGATATAAAGACAATTGTAGATTCAAAACTTAAAGGAGCTGCTACCGGATCTGTTACATATGGAAATCAAACTGTTGATAAGATTTCTAATACACAATACGGCATTATTATAACTTCGCATGATATGTCACATGCATCAGGTGTAAGTGCATATAATTATGCAATATATGACACAACAAAAAATGCATATATTATAGGATGGAAAGATACAAAAACAGGAACATTCACTATTCAGGGAATGGTCGAAAATGCCGGCAGAAAAATTGCTTCTCCACTGGAATTTGACTTAAACGATGATAACAAAGTTGGTACAACAGATATTAGTAAAGATTATGACATTAATGGTGATGGAATAGTCGATAAGACCGCATGGGCAGGACTTGGTGATGGAGTTCTCGCCTTCGACACAGATAAAGATGGTAATATTGGTGAAGACGGAAAAGAACTTTTCGGTAATAACACTGATGTAGATGGCGATGGAAAAGCTGATGGATACAAAAATGGATTTGAAGCTCTTAAAGCTCTTGCTATAAAATATCTTGGACTAGACTCCGTAAGTGACAACAAACTCGATGCAACTGAAATAAAAATGCTTGAAGAAAAAGCAGGACTTACAATGCTAGTAAATGAACTTAACGACAAGGGTGAAGTTATACAAATTAAAAAATCACTTACTGACCTTAATATAACAGAACTAAATCTTGGTTATAATGAATCAGATTCAGTAGATGAAAATGGAAATGAACACAGACAAGAAGGTGACGGATTTGTAATGAATGGTAAAAAACAAAAAGTAGATGATGTATGGTTTAAATACTGCTAAATTCTCATTCAAAAAATCCTTGATATCTTTTTAACTTATCTGTAAATTAAATGGCTCATATAAGTATAGATACTACTAACAATATAAAGTTTTATTTTAGCTATGATATTAATTAAGCTAGGTAGTAAGTCTGCCCGGTTTGTTAACAGGATTATATACCTTCCCTGCGGTAATAAACATACCCCTATATACCAATAAAATTTGATAAAAATATTGTCATAATAATATTGTATTTAAAGGGAAGTATGACCGGAATTAAGAATAACAGGAAGAATATTCCAGTTAATTCTCCCACCTTACATAAGGGGGATGAATAATGTTTGTAATAGAGATCATTGATAAAATGATTAGAGAACTTTTGCACGGTGAATGTAAACATCCGCATGTAAATCAGTTTAATAGTGGTAATTATTGTCCTGATTGCGGACAAAAAATACAAATCAGCTACATTACAATTAGATGCCAACAATGTAAAACTTTAAGAATGCCTAAAGTTACTTGTCAAAACGAAATAATACCTCTTGATAAATATTGTACAAATTGCAACTCAGAAAAATGGTTTTCTAAACGTTCAGAAAAAATAAATTTTTCAGAACATATGTATGCAATGTTTTTAAAAGAAGTAGTGGAGGAGCAAAACACGCCGTTTCAAAGCAAAACTGATGTCTGGGTGGAGCAAGCTGATAAATCGGAGACCAAGCCTTATAGTAATGTTATTAAAGCTTCAAGAAGATTCAAATAAATCTGGCGTGTGATAAAATTAAGAGCCTGAGTTGTTTAACTCAGGCTCTTCTTTACACAAATTTAATGTTGTTAAAAAGTAATGAATGTTCTTAAGCCCATTACAAATGCACTTTTACTTCCTCCATTCGGATTCTTAATTACCTGTATATCCGGCTGAAGTGCAAACCATGGAGTAAGTTGTACCTTATAAAACATTTCAAGATTGCTTTCATAGCCGTATCTACCGTCAATATCACCTGCGCCGGTAGTATCATATTCTTTTAAACGACCGCTGAAACCTGCATTTGCTGTTGCAAATCCAATAATATCATTATCACGCTTAGGGATTAACCCCTGATACTGAACACCAAGCCCCCAATATCTAGACACTTCATTTCTGTCAGAAGGTTTAAACCCAAGTTGACCTAACATAGTTAAGCCCTGTGTATCTTCCGAATCTTTATTTTCTTTCCATATTAACTGCTCACCACCGAGATACCAACCGGTGTTTTGTCCGAATGTACGAACCTCTCCGTTTGTATATTCATCAACGTGTCCTGTGTGAAGCCAGTAACCTGCAAAGTAATTTCCGGGATGATTTTTTATATTGGGAGTTAATCCTAATTCTTCGATAAAGAATGATTTTCTTCGGCTGTCTAATGATTTAAATCCTGTTTCACCACCTAATCCTTCACCGTCATACCATCCTGATTTTATTGAAGACCAGCTTGTTGGTTTTATTGTTGCTACAAGTCCCATTGCCGGATTAGGATACGATGGAAGCGGAACAGTAGGCATATAAGAGAATGATGCATTTGCAAAGTTAAAACCTGAATTAAGAGCACAAAAATCATAATTTGCATCCTGTTTTCCGACTTTTAATTTGAATACATCATTAAAGAGGCTTTGCTCGTAATAATATTCACTAATTTGGTTAAATCTTTTAGTATCATAAGTATCTAATAACTGATAATCTCCTACCTGACCCTTAGTTACCCCCATACCATGTTTATTTTGATAGCGAACAAACAATTTACCGCCTGACCATAATCCCAGTTTTTTTGTATCTAACCCAATATTCGTATCAATAACACCCAATGTCTTTAAATGTGTAGCACTGGTTGTTCCTCCACGAAAATTCATCCAGTCACCATTGTAGTAACTGCTGTTAATGCTTACGCCGTGTTCTTCAAGTTTGGATCTAAGCCCGAACCAGTTACCTGTAGCATAGTCACCTTCCAGCCATGTCTTAAGTAAAGATGGTTTTTCCTGTGCTTCCTTTACTCCACCCTTTAATTCAAGAATCGGTAAAATATTTTTTTCCTTGTTTACACCTGGTGTATTTTGATCCACAGCTTTTGATTCAGAAGATTTTACAGAAGTATTCTGCTGATTATTAACTGCAGGTACTTCAGTAGAATCTTTTTGGATCTTATCAGCGGCAAAAGCCAAATTAGCTGAACTTAAAGATAAAAACAACAACAGAATTACTACAATCCTGTACTTTCTAGGATTTTTACATTTAAACATAAACAAACTTCCCTATATACTCTTACCAGACTAAAATTAATCTACTTATTTATTTTTATGATTATACATTATTAAGTTCAATTAATGAATATCTTACTTAAATTCAATCAAACTGTTAGCAATTTTTATTATTCTCCTGTTTTATAAAATTAAGTTAAAAAATATTACTAAATAAATAAAAGTACAAAAAATTTCAATAAAAACCGTTTAATGTTCAAAATAAATTTAAAATAATGCCGGGTGAACCTAAAAAATGCAAGTAAGTTTTAGTAACGTATATTTAAGAAATGTATATTTTTCTCAAACAAAACCTCTAAAAAAGGATAATTTGAGTAAGACAAAATCAAGGGATAATCTGTCTTTATTACCATCTTATAAAATATCCAGAGCTTATGCTGTAATTAATTTTGGACAGAATATACCTACAACAGTTGAAGAATACGAAAAGACTTCACCAGCACAAATAAAACATTTCAGAAGCTTGATAAGACCAACTCTTCACCGGAATAATATTTATTCCAGCGACAGAGGATTAGCACGAATAAAATACGTAGCTGATGAAATTTTAAGAAGATTCCAGGATCAAAGGTTTGTAAGTCTTGGTCGTTCACCAATTCCTTTTTTAGAAATGGCAAAAGCTATGGAAAATGGTATATCCGACTATGACTTTGTTGCATTTTCTAAAGGAAAAGATCTATTTTCAATCAATACAAATACTTGGCAAAAATCTAAAGAAAATCCAACTATACAGCAGTTAAGCTCCTATAGAAACTATCTAAAAACAATAAAAATGGATCCTGAATCAATAATCAATAAAGCAAAAGAAGGGGAAAAAACAGTTATAATTGATTATTGTGAAAGCGGTGGAGGAATGAAAGCCTTTCTTGAAATATTAAGAGACTGGTCATTGGAACAGAATAACTATGAAAAACTTAAGAAATCTGTTACAGTAGCACCTATGTTTTATTCACGTTATTCTTCCGAAAAAACTTTTCTTCAACAGGAAAAAGAATATATTATTGATGGAAAAAAAATAACGGCGAATTTATTTAAAGAATTTAATGCAAAGCCAATAGATCTGAGTATTTTAGATTATTATCAATATTTAATGGATATTTTTAATCATAAAGAAAATACAAGCTTTGAAAAATCATACCCGGCCAGTGATTGGGAGAAATGCATACCTAAAAGGGGACCTATTATGGGAACAATAAATTCCGATCTGGCAAAATTTGCAATAATCGACTTCCTTGCAAGAATAAAAACTGAAAGCCCCGGAATTAAAACTGTTATAAAGAAATTATTATCCCGGTAGAAATTTAGTGTTTTAACAAGTAATTCTATTTCTAAACAATACGCAATTTTTATCTTATAACTCTGTCCAGCACCTTAAATGCTCTGTAATGTTTTTTAACATCATGAACTCTAATTATATCAATGCCGTTTGATGCAAGGTAAGCTCCAAGTGAAATATTTGCTTCTTCTCTTTCATCAGGCGGAAGATTTAAAATATTTGCAATAACAGATTTTCTTGAAACTCCGACTAATATGGGAAAGCCAAGTGACTCAAATTCTTTTATTCTTCTTATAATCTCAAGATTATGTTCAAGTGTTTTTCCAAACCCGATTCCTGGATCGATTATAATATTTTCCGGTTTTATACCAATTTCTACTGCTTTTTGAGTCATATCATAAAGGTCTTTTGATATGGCATCTATAATATTTTCACAATATTCAGGGTTTATCTGCATTTCTTCAGGATTTGAAATACTGTGCATTATAATAACAGGCACACCTGAATCCACTGTAATTTTGCCCATTTCAGGATCATACTTAAGCCCTGAAACATCATTAATAATATCAGCTCCGCTTTCCACTGCATGCTTTGCAACTATAGCATGTCTCGTATCAATACTTATCGGAATGGATGGATTTAATTTCCTGATCTTTTTTATAACAGGTATAACTCTTTTAAGCTCTTCATCTGGAGATACTTCTTTTGAAAACGGCCTCGTCGATTCTCCGCCTACATCTATAATATCAGCACCGTTTTCTATTAATTTTTCTGCCTGTTTTAGTGCATTATCAGGATCAATATATTTGCCTCCATCAGAAAAAGAATCTGGGGTTATATTTAATATACCCATAATATATGTCTTTTTGCCCCAGTCAAAAACCGTATTATTTATTTTCATTGGAACAGGCTTTTTAGTTATTTGATCTAGAAGTAGTAATGAAAGGTTATTTAATTTGAATGGCTGAAACTTAAGTTTTTCACATAACACCTTGAGCTGGGAATGTGTACATCCAAGTAAAATATCTGTTTTATCGATTTTACATGTTATTACTTCTCTGTGAACAGCTGCATCTGCACCAACAGAAAGTGCTAGCTGCTTTAAAATACTTGCCTGTGGACAGGTTAGATTATGTACTTTTAAAAGAATATATTTATATTTGGAAACGGCTTTACTGATATAGTCTTTATCAAAACCTATATCACCAATAACCTGCTCCTCAGAACTTTCTGTTATTTTTCTTATGTAAAATTGTTCGTTCATGAAAATAATTTTACATCAATCAAAGAAGCTTTGTTTAAAGTTTGTAGTTTAATGTAACTTAATAGTAAATGAGTTACATATATCTTATAAAATTAGCAAAGATAAAGATTAATTAAAATATGCAAGCTGGTATCGCAAAATTTTTTAAATTCACTCTGGTAGAATACTTGTTATATAAGACATATCTCCTTGCCAGAGTTCACCCCTTTGGGGCAGTAAAAAATTTTGCTGCTTAAAATCGTATATAACTGAGCCTAATAAACAGTTTTAAAGCTACGATTTTCCTAAAACTTACACTTTATTTATTCTTAATTTTTTTATAGTAATTTGGAAGAAAAATAAAAAGAACTTAAGCGCTAAATTGTCACAAAAACGAGTTTATTTAATGGGTTGAAAGCATAAGTTTTAGAAAAATCTCCGCAAGAAAACTGTTT
>Ga0209340_1002320_pt1 | contig 11264 bp, 22 predicted proteins | sample EPASupsiteSAE323_FD_187266 | JGI IMG/M metagenome (GOLD analysis project Ga0209340, IMG submission 187266) | Bioremediated contaminated groundwater from EPA Superfund site, New Mexico - Sample SAE3-23 (SPAdes) (version 2) | ecosystem: Environmental > Aquatic > Deep subsurface > Groundwater >... | reverse complement strand
TGTTGTGGTTTTTATGTTTTGATGTGTGGTATTTTGCAAATTTATTGAAATTTGAAATTTTTTTGGAGAGGTACTATCGGTATTTTTTAGCCTACTCTCACTAGTTTTTGAAGGGTTGGGGGGGGGGCTAAACTCTTTATTTAATACTGTTTCAACGTTTTGGATATCCGGCTATAGCTTGACCTTGTTGCTTTTGTGTCTTATTTTAATTTATTGCATTGTTTCGTATCGATATATAGCTATAACATATATTATGTAAACAGGCTTACACCTTACTCTCTATTGATATTTTGTACCTATTTTGATATTAAACGCTTACACTTGTCACTCTTGCATATATCCCTCAAAGTATTGCGCTTATTGGCTTATTATTTATTGCACTATACTAAAACCTTTATCATCATTTATATTGACTAATTATACCCATAAGCGCTGCAAAGTCCCGCATTACTTTTAATATACTTTATATCCTTAAAACAGGGTATGAATTACTTTCAACCTTACTAAAACTCCATAACGCTTGTGCTACAATTGTTTAGCTGTACTTTTTTTACTTTATATACATACTATAGTATGTTAATACGAATTTTTTTTATTTTTTTTTTTTTTAAAGGAAAAATATTATATTCTATATGCAAAAAGTGCCAAAAGTAAAGCAAAGTAATGCAGCACAAGAGATACAGAGATTGTAAAGTTAAAATAGTCTAACAAAGTAAAGAGAGAGTAACAACACAAAGATAATAAGGTCTTTACAAAATTTTACCTAACTTAATATTTTATGGCTTAAATATAAATATAGATTGATAAAATGTTTTTGCGTGTATATAAAGCAATGATAGTAATGCTTTTGAAAAATAGTATAGATATAAACCAATAATAATAATACTATTGAAAAAAGTAAAAAAAGTATTATTGTTTATTTAATATAACAATTATTATGTTTTTTCTTGCAAAAAATAGTAAAAAAGTTGTGATTTTTTTTATAAAATAAAAGTTCTTTGAAATATTTTAAAATAAATTGTAAACTTTGTAAAGCTTTAATATTATTAAAATGGGTCAAAACATAAGCTATAAGACCGCATTAGTACTTGTCTATAGTTCTTAAGAGCTATGTTGATTTTAAAAGATAATACTTTTAGGTAATGTATTAGCAATAATACTATGATAAAGTAATAATGTGGATAAAACAAAAAGGCGGTGCGACAAATGACAATTAAGAAAACAATCTATCTAGGATTAAATGACAAGACTACCAAAACACAAATTATAAGCACGTTGGAGGCTTATAAAATGGTTAACGCTTTAATCACTAATCAATTCGACGGCGGTACTATATTCGAGGCGCAAGGCATTTATAAACACGATAACGGTCACGTCGTTATTGAGAAGACATTGCGAATTGAACTACTGTTGTTTAATACTGATGATGTTTTGAAGATCAACGATCTGATTAAAACTCTTAAAATTATTTTCAATCAAGAGTCGGTCGCGGTACAAACCGAGAATATCAGTAGTGAATTAGTTTAATTATTAAAAATAGTAAAGGATATAATAAAATGATTAAAAGTTATGCAGTTAAAGGGGATTTAATCCCAGCAAGTGACAAGAAATTAAACTATTTTTGCTGGAATTATAACAACTTAGCCCTAATACCTAACGACGGACGCGGTGCGGCTAATGTTAAAACGTTCGGATATTGCGGACGCGACTTTACACAATTTAAAAAAGACTTTATGCTCAAACAATTAAACGAGCAAAAAATCTTTAACAATAAAATAGATACAATTTATTTCGAAAGATTAAATAATATAACTTATTATTTTTATAATATTTATAATCAAGTCAAAAGTCCCGCATATAAAATCAATATTGATTATGATAATTCTATCTTAACCGTTAATGGTAAAAGTATAAAAGTTCGTACAGCAAAAAACTACACTATTAAATTTAATAAAAATAGCATTAGTAGCAATGACGGTATTTTTTCGCTTGCTACGTTCCTAATGGATGCGTGTAGCTGCGAGAGTCCAGTTAATGCCATAATGCAATCAAAACTTGATAGAATATTAGAAATGAAAGGGATATAAAAAATGCTTAAAGATTATAAAAAACTGAAACAAGAGCGAAAAGAATTTTTAACTTTTATACTAAACGATAAAAATAATCACGGTAAAACATTGTACAATTTTCGCAAAATTGATGGTACGATATACGCAAGGCAAGTTTTAACCCCTTATTTCAAAGCATATTTAAAAGCTTGTTATCAAGAAAATAAAACAAAGTTTTTAAGAACTTTTATTGAAAATTATAACAATTCAGGGCTACTAATTCAAGCTTTGAATAATAGATTTTATTGTGATGATAATGGCACAATATATCACAATTATAGCAATATGTTATAAAAAACACTAGATTAACCGATAACTGGAGTAATGCATCATTAATTGCCATAGATAAACATACATCCAAAACGGTAATAATGGCGACAAAGGGCTATGCTAATAATCCCGATTCGAGATTTCAAAATTGTACTATAGAGTGCGCCGAGAATAACTTAAAAAAATTAAAAAAATATCTACTTAATCAAAAAATAAAAACATTGTACGAATGGGAACATATAGCCGATTGTAAAGCGCAAAATACTTTTATTAGATGTTTTGATAATGCTGTTCCGGTTTTTAGTTCCAATTGATTAAAAAAATAGTTCTGTAGTATTAGATAAATTTTTAAAAAATAATACTTTTGGGTAATGCAAAAAATATAAATTTAAATTATAATAATAAAGTAGAAAAAACAAAGGACGGTGCAAAAAATGTTTTTAATATTATTTAACTTACTACTAATGTCAATATATGTATTGTTCGGCTTTACTACTATAATTGCAATAGCTTGCGCATGGGAATTAGTAGAAAAAATTGGATGTCTAAAAAAATGAATAATTACGAAAAATCAAAAAAAATATTAGCCAACTTAATTAATAAAATTGCCTTTACTGGTCATTTAAAAACATCCATACACGTTTACAATATGGCGATAATGATAGATGACTCTAATCCTAAAAAAGAATTTGCAACGGTTATAAATACTTTATTTGATATAGTTGATGGTAAAAAAACACAATACAAAAAAACAATTAATCAATATTTAAAAAATGCTACAATAGAATAAAAAATACAAAAATGAAAGACGGTGCGAAAAATGACAACAAAAACAAAAAAAATCAACGATGCTATTGAGGAATTAAAAAAAGAATACATCGAACTAAACCCAGTAAGCCCGAGCCATGCGCAATGGTGCGTTAATCAAATTTCAAACGCGGTAAAATTTGAAGGCGGTTTTATTTATGAGTTTACGAAACCAAGTATAAAAAAAGATTTTTGTTTCGGGGCGGGTTGGAATGGTAGATGTACAGACGAAGAGCAGGAAAGCGCATCCGCCATGGTCCAAGAGTCAAAAAATAATTCGCAATATTTTATTAACGAAAATTTTGACGAAAGTTTTGGATTTTTTGGTAGATTATTTAAAGATATTGATAGCGGATGGAATGGTATTTTTGCAGCCTCAAGCCGCTATGATAAAAAAACTAAAAGATGTTACCTTGTTTCAGAAAAAACATTGCTTTACAAAGACGAAGACTTACAAAAATTTTATAAACTAACCGATTGCGATATTGAGAATTTAAAAAAAGCTCTTGAGGAAGAAAAACAAAAATTCTTAAAAAGATTAAATACTTATTTAAAAAAATACGGATTATCAAAAATAAATTCGTGGTCTTATATTTCTGATTAGTCCTTAAGAATTAAGACGAAACGGATAAAAGTTAGTTAGTTATATAAAAAATAAAGGAAAAGCAAAATGAAATATACAGATTTTACAAACGATATAGACAAAATGAAAGACTTTCACGAAATGTCAAAGTGTGATTTTCTAAAATTTTATTCATATTTAACAGAACAAGAATACATTCTAACTCAATATGCAGTACTTGAAGACAATAATCAACACGGAAAAGCCTTTTTGCTATTGTGTCAATATTTTAAGTTATATACATATGTTGAAAAATTAAAGCATATAAACTCGCTACATGATTTATACGGAAGCCTTACGCTGCCATTGCAACAGATGAGAAATGAAATTTGGAATAATATTAGAAAAAAATATTATACAGAATTATTGGGATATTCAGAAAATGAATATATGACGGATATAGACTCGTAATACTATAAATATTTTTCAAAAATAGAACAAAGGAAAACAAAAAATGAAAAACTTATCAGATTTAAAAAAAGAAATAAAACTTGGAATAAAAATAAAAAAACTAAAAGGATTAACGACTAAGGGAATAGGTAAAATTAGAGAAGTAACAAAAGTTCAAACAAATGGGTTTTGTATGGACTCCAGTTGGCTTGATTTCCCCAGAGCTACCTTGTTAGAATGCGAGGGTAATACTTTTGGGGTATATTTCCCTTTAAGGATTCAAGATTCATTTAATCCCGAATGGGATTATACTAAAAAAGGCGATTTAGTTGGCGAATATGAAATATTAAAATAAAGGATATAAAATGGATAATTTAAAATTATTACAAACAAATTTAAACGACTTTTTAAAAACATTACAAAAAGAAATAAAGTTATATTGTTGTTTTGATAAAATATATTATAACATTAATTCTAATTTAAATTCTAATAAAAAAATTAATACCATAATAAGGGATATAATTTTTAATTTTGAAGAAGACGAAGACAAGGAAATAGACACAATTATATCCTATAAATCAGGTAAAAAATTTGAAAATATATTAAAAATTATAAATTACTTGGAATCAAATGAAATAAAAAAAGATAAAATAAAAATAAAAAAAATAATAAAAAAGTTTAATAAATATTTTACAATAAAAGATACGAAATATTTTAAAACAAACTACGACTTTAATGTTAACAAACTTTCAGATTTAGAGGTGATAAAAAATGAGATTTAAACAAACGTGTTGTATCTGTGAAAAAAATATAATCGAAGGTGGTTCGGATATTAAAGCGAATACCGATACTCAATATAGGGCCTTCTCAAAAGTGGCTAAAAATAAAGGTTGGAAAACTTTGCTTATAGACGAAAAAAGAATAGAATTTATTTGTAAAGATTGCCACAAAAAAATAATGTTAGAATTAAAAAAAAGAACAGGAGAATAAATAAAATGGCAAATGTTTATTATGGTTGCGCAGAATGTGGGAATACATCAATGAATGATAGCGAAAAAATAATTTTTCAAGATATGGAATTTTGCGATATTAAATGCTTTATGAACTCAAAATATTATGACGGCAATATTGTGGAACAAGATGATTACGAAGAATTAATGGAATCATTCAAACAATCAGAAGATCAAAAAGCAACTATTGAAGCTACTAATAATCAATCTATAAGCGCATTGAGTAAATTGCTAGAATCTTATGATGATGATTTTGAAAAAGGCAATGCGCAACTTGACGAAATACTACTTAAAATTGACGAAATAAAAGAAAATATGATTGTTTAATAATTTTCTTGACAAAAATATTTTTTATTAGATAATAATATAAAAGGACGGTGCAAAATGACAAAAATAAATAGTGAATTTAAAGAAAAAATAGCAATTTTAACAAATCAAGGTTTTGATGGGAAACAAATTGCTAAAAAATTAAATGTTAGCTATCAAACAATTTGGAGAGCATTAAAAACTTTAAATGTTTCTCCAAAAAAAATATTAGAAGAAAAAATAATTGAATTAGCTTCTTGCGGGATGAATAAAAAAAGTATTATAAAAACATTGAGAATAGAATCTAAAGTTATAGATGATATCTTTACAAAATATAGGATTCCTGAAAAAAAAATAACAACAATTAATGACCTTGTATCTGTTAGACTGTTTTATTTCTGCAATGATATTGAAATGCTTGCAAAAAGAATGGCAATAGAGATTTTTTATCAAAAACCTGAAAAAATTATTATTCCAAAAAGATTACAAAAAATAATTAAAAAAGAAAAAATTAGCAAAGTGGTTAATATTTTGCAAAAAATAAACTTATCGTGTAATATTGAATATGCAAAAGCATAAAAAATAAAAAATTAAAATTTCTTGGTGCGAGAAAAAAGATTTATGGAGGCTTGAACATTCGCACCGTCTAGCCTCCAGCCCTTAGGGGTATAACAATAACAGGGGCGAAACTTGGCAAATTTAGAACTTATAGATGAAATAGTAAATGAAGTTGCAAAAGCGAGAGAAATAAATTTACCCAAAATATGTATAAAAGTTTTATTTTTATCATATTGGATGTATTGCGTTAATACTTATGATTTAAAATATCGCAATAGTTTTCTTGGGAGAAATATAAGACTCAATAGTGGTTGCATAATTTTGTGCGAAAAAGGGACCGGTAAAAGTTTAGCAGTAAGTCTTTTTAAGGAACTATTTTCCGAAGTAGAGCTTGAGAGAGTTAAAAGATATGAAAAAATAAAAGAAGTAAAAATAGGTTCCTTAGAACGTTCTATGATTCCCCTTAACTCTTCAGAAAAAAAACAAATAGACGATTTTTACATTCAATATGGCAGAAAAGCCGCGGGCATATATCGTAATGTTGCTACATCTAAAAGCTTATGTAATACTTATGCTAGTTGCAAACGATACAATGTTAATAATCTACTTTTCAACGTAGACGAAGCTGGAAAAATATTTGAAGACGTATTTAGCAAAACTCCTTCAATAAGCGCAAGAGAATTTTATCAATCGATAAACGAATTATTTGATGGATTTTGCGGTATGGGTGAATCTATGGTATCCAAAACAGAATCTATTGAAAGTCAAGTTGATATTGGCGCAAATTTTATATTTACATCAACTAATGAATTTTTGAAAGATTATCATGTACAAAAAAAATATGAAAGTAGCTTTGCTGGAGGATTGGCTAGGCGTTTACTTTATGTAAATTGTCCTCCAATAGATTTAATAAACGCAGATGCTAATTTTTATACCTATGATGTTAAACAATTTAAACCACAAATTGCCGAAATATTAAAAAATATGGGCAGAAGTAGAAGTATCGCATTTGGCGAAGAATTAAAAACTATTCTAGCTCAACCTGCAAGTAAAAAGGGAGTTATAATATTTGATGAATATTTAATACTTTTATTCTGCACAACTTTAGCTGCTTGGACTGGTGACGAAGAAATTGGGGTAAAACATTGGAACTATATGCTTTCAACTTTTAAGGAAATGAAAAATATTACAATGGATGTTATAAAAGATAGTAGTACAAGTTATGACAAGGTTTGTGTATTTATTAGAGAAATGACCGAATCTACAGGCAAGAAAAAAATAGCCATAGTATTAATCAAAGATTATTGTGTTAGGAACAAAATGTGTTTTGATAGTAAATTCAAAAAATGGTTCGAAACTTTATGCAAGGATTTTACAAAAACAAATGTAAGTAAATATATAATTGAAAAAAATCAAATGTATGCGTGGCTAACGGATAATTTTGCTTTTGAAGGTGGTAAATAATGAAAAAATATGAAATAATTTATGCAGATCCGCCATGGGATTATAAACAATCTGGAAGCAAAACAAACTCAAGAGGAATGGCTAAACAACATTATAAAACAATGAAGACGGAAGACATTTGTAATATGCCTATTTCTCGAATAAAAACAGATAACGCGGTATGTGTCATGTGGGCTACTTTTCCAAATATAAAAGAAGCTTTAAAGGTAATGGAAGCTTGGGGTTTTATTTATAAAACTGTTTGTTTTGTTTGGATTAAAAAAAATAAAAAATCATGGACCAATTTTTGGGGAATGGGTGCATATACAAGGGCTAATGCCGAAATATGTTTGTTGGGTATTTCAAAAAAAACAAAAGCAAGCGAGATGGTCAAAAGCCATGGAATTCATTCAGTGATAGAGGCTCCGATCGAAAAGCATTCAAAAAAGCCTGATATTTTCAGAGAAAAAATAATTGAACTTTTTGGCGAACTTCCTAGAGTTGAGCTATTTGCCAGAGAGCAAAATGACGAATGGGATGTTTTCGGCGACGAAGTAGAAAATAGTATAAATTTAAATTTTGGAGATAATGCATGTTAAAAAAAATAAAAAATACAAACGAAGACGAAGCACAAGTCCATATTTGCTCTTGGTGCTTGCAAAATAATTTAATACCGGTAGCCGTTCCCAATGGGTTTAATTTAAATGGAGTTATTGGTATTTTTAAAAAAAACGGATTATCGGTTAAAGAATTACAAGCCATAAATGCGAAACAAATTAAGTTACTTAAAAAAGAAGGATTACATACTGGTTTTCCTGACTTAATTATATTTGGTTTACCAAATATATTGTTTATGGAAAATAAAGTAAAAAACAATAAACCAAGTGAAATCCAACTCGCTTGTCATGCCTGGTTGCGTTCTTTGGGTTTTGTTGTAGAGGTTAGTGAAAACAGCATTGATGCGATAAAAAAAATAAGAAGTTTTTTTGCAAAAAATATCGAGCAAAATGATAATAAAAAATACTTAGAATTACGAAAAGAAATATTAAATAAGGATAAGGAATAAAATGAGTATAGACGCTAGAGTTTTGTGGAATTGCGATGAATATTTTGAGATTGAGGTATTTAAAAGATGTTTAAAATGTAATCTAGAAACAAATGAAACAAATTGGACTATAATTGATGGACACAGCAAGACATATATAAATGGTTATGGTTGCAAGTGTAATAATTGCAAAACAACTACCGAACATTATGCTGACATAAAATATACTGGTAGAATGCAGTTAAGGTATTACAAATAAGAGAGGAGCAATAAGATGTTTAGAGTTTTAAAAACCTATTTGCAACCAATGCCAAATAATGACGAAATGTTGCTAGAGATTAGAAATGCTTGGATTAATTTTTTTGAGCAATTAGACAAAAATAGCAATGTACTAGAGCTTCCAGCTCACGAGAGAGCAAATAAAGTTTTAAAAGAAATAATTGATTCAAACGGAATTGCTAAAGAATATAATAGAATCAAAAAATTAAGAGGATTTTAAAATGAATGAAATTTATTGCGAGCATTACGTATTAGAGGATGCACTTATTGATGAAGTAGAATTTTGTGCTTTAAATTTTGAAAAATGTGCAAAATGTAATAATTGTGATTTTAAGCTATTAAAAATTGCAGTAAAAGCATTAAATAATTGCGTATATAACATTGACGATATAGATAGTACTGTCGGAGTTATAGCTAGAACTGCAATTAATAAAATTAATTTTCTTAGAAATAATAACAAAAACAAAAAAAATGAACAAGATTCATAGTATAATTAATTTATAAACAAAATGATATAACAAAAAACAAAAGGAGAAAAAATGGCAGATATTAAAAAATGGTGTTTACCTGAACCTACAAAAAAACCAGTATATGCGGGAATTTACCCTGTAGTTATCTCTATGTCTAGATTTTCAACTAAGGAAGTGGAAAAAGATGAGGTTAAATTTAACAGAGAAGTAGTATCATTAACATTTACAACATTAGGAGTTGTTCCTTTGCCCGATGGAACTAACGGCAAGATTTGCGTAGAGCAGCAATATTATTTTGATGTACCCCTTCACGTAAAAGCGCTTAATGGTATATCTAGAGCTTCTGGAGTGCCCGAGCTAAAAGATACCGATGAGCTTGAGGCAAAAACTTTAATGATAGGAATAACCAACCGTTCTTATGAAAAAGAGGGAAAAACATCTACCGTTCCACAGTTGGGTTATGGTTTATTCTCTTATGCTCCAATATCCGAGGGAAGCAAAATAGAATTTATAGCAAATGATTTTCCTGATGGCAATATCGAGGAAGAAGATTACAAGAAATGGTTTAAGGACAAAATAGCCCTTTACAAACAACCAAAATGATCCACTCTATAATTTAGCGGTACTATATTGTCTATGTGCCGCTTTTTCTTTAAATATATAAAATAAAAAGGAAATATAGTGCTTAAAATTGAGGAACTAAAAAGAGCCAAAAAAATATGTTTCAACAAAATAGCTTCAAGTGCTGTTTGGAAAAATAGCGTTACTATTAATATAAAACCAATTGATATTGAGTTAATAGAAATATCTATTTCTAATGGTAATGATTATGCTAGAATTATAATTGATAATTTTTCAAAAAAAATAGTTCCAGAAATTTGTTTAAATTGGAATGATTTTAATAAAATATGTGAATTATTTATTCATAAAATTGAAATAAGCAAACAAAAAGATAAGATACATGTTAGCGAGGGCGAAACTGTTTTAAAGTTTAGTTCTTTTGATGGTACTTACAAAATAACTACCGGCTTTAAATTTGATTTTAATAATGCTATTCTTTTGAATACAAAAAATTTACTTATTATAGAGGATAAATTTCAGAAATATTGTATTTTAGGAGATAGACTAATAAGTTCCGATGGAAATATTTGTATAATAAATAAACTTGATGTTAATTTTGGAATAGAGTCTATAAAATATATAGATAGATTGCCGGAGGGAAATTGGTATATAAATAAAAACTATAATGTTATAGTGAGCGAGGACAAGAGGATGTCTATAACTCACAGAGAGGCTACAGACTGTTATCCTATGGGGCTTTTTGACTTAGCGAAACAACCATTATCTAATTATTTTGAATGTAATGCTAAGGCTCTTTATGAAAAAATACAACAATGCTCATTAATATACGAAGTAATGAAAATTAATTTTGATAAAAATAAAATAATTATTGAATCAGATGAATCGCATAAATTTGAAGCTAAATACAAAACCACCTTACCTGTTTTATATAATCATGAAACCCAAAGAGAAGGTTTTAAATTTTCCATAAAATATTTAACTGATTTTTGTAAGTGTGCAGATAAGTCAGGTAAAGTTAGAATATTTTTTGACGATAATCCAAATACACACATGTTGCGCGCAGAGAATGATAAATATATCGTTTTTGGTATGGGTATAGCAAGGGGGTAAAAGATGACAAAGATAACCGAAAGACAATTGAGGGCGTATTTAAATAGCTATATGAGCTATGCGCCTTTGGAGATAGCTATAAACGAGTTATTACAATTAATAAACGAGGAAGAATCTGTAGTTAATTCTCGTGTAAGCATTCACGAATGGTGCAAAAGAAATAGAGGTTTTGATGAGTAAAATAAACGTTATTTCGCTTTTTGATGGAATATCTTGCGGCGTGGTGGCTCTCAAACGCGTTGGCGTTATCGTGGGTAAATATTA
>Ga0209340_1002319_pt1 | contig 11269 bp, 7 predicted proteins | sample EPASupsiteSAE323_FD_187266 | JGI IMG/M metagenome (GOLD analysis project Ga0209340, IMG submission 187266) | Bioremediated contaminated groundwater from EPA Superfund site, New Mexico - Sample SAE3-23 (SPAdes) (version 2) | ecosystem: Environmental > Aquatic > Deep subsurface > Groundwater >... | reverse complement strand
GAATAGCTGCGGTGACTGAGGCAGGGCAAAGAACTCTCCGGGGTGCACCCGGCTGGGCACCAGATAATCCCGCGCCCCTTCCGGGGTACTGCTGGTCAGGATGGGGGTTTCTACTTCGATAAACCCCTGTTCGTCCAAGCAGTCCCGCATGCTCTTGATAATGCGGTGCCGAAACATCATGTTCTGCTGCATCTCCGGGCGCCGCAGGTCGAGGTAGCGATATTTCAGGCGCAGGGTCTCGTCAACGTCGATATTGTCTTCAATATAAAAGGGCGGGGTCTTAGAAGAGTTCAGAACCTCCATCTGCCCGGCATACACCTCGATCTTGCCGGTTTTGAGATTGGGATTTTCCGTCTCAGTCGGCCGCAGACGCACCTCGCCGCGAACTGCCACCACATATTCGCTGCGCACTTGTTCCGCCAGTTTAAAGGCTGCACCGGCAGTTTCCGGGCTGAAGACCACCTGAATAATACCGGAGCGATCACGCAGGTCGATAAAGATCAAACCGCCATGATCACGCCGGGTATCCACCCAACCATTTAGTACCACTGTTGTTCCGACATCTGCTGTAGTAAGGCTTGTTGCCATGCAGGTCCTCTTCATTAAACCGTTCCTCCTACTCAACTATACGAGCATTTCCTTGATGTAGCCAATCGCCTCTGAAAGCACTACTGATTCCTGTTCACCAGTAGACATTTTACGTATGGTAAGTTGATAATTCCTGACCTCATCATCACCAATGATTACAGCCAGAGTAGCGCCCAGACGGTCGGCATACTTCATCTGGGCCTTAAGTCCACGCGTATTATGATCCTTGTCGGCAATGATACCAGCAAGCCTCAGTTCCTGAACCACTTTGAAAGCCAGATCATCATAATCTTCGCCGGTGGTTATAACAAAAACATCGAGACCAGCGTTGCTAGCTTCTTCAGCCTTAATTTGGCTGAGGGCCAGCAGCAACCGTTCCAGACCCATAGCAAAGCCTACGCCGGGAGTCGGCGGTCCGCCGCATTCCTCCACCAGCCCATCATAGCGCCCGCCGCCGCCAACTGCGCTCTGGGCGCCAATTCCGGGTATATGGATCTCAAAAGCGGTGTTGGTATAATAATCCAAACCCCTCACCAGGTTATCATCATGCAGGTAGTCAATGCCATGATTGGCGAGAATCTCTTGCACCCGGCTATAGTGCTCCCGGCAATTATCGCACAGGTGCTCGGCCAGTGTAGGATAGCCTTCTATCGACTTATGGCATTTATTATTCTTGCAATCCAAAACCCGCAGCGGATTGACCAGGTAGCGCTGCTGGCAATCATCGCACAGGGACTCCTTAACCGGGGTAATGTGAGCAATCAGTTTTTCCCGATAGATAGCCCGGCACTCCGGACAACCTACGGAATTAAGATGTAGTTCATATTCATCCAGCCCCAGATTGGCGAGGATATGCACCAGCAATATGATAACTTCGGCATCCAGACCTGGACTCCGACTTCCGAAGACCTCGACCCCGAATTGGTTGAACTGACGGAACCGGCCGGTCTGGGGACGGTCATAGCGGAACATGGAGCCGATATAATACCATTTTACCGGCAGCATGCCACTGTATACGCGGTGCTCAATAAAAGCCCGGACACAGGAAGCGGTGTTCTCCGGCCGAAGCGTAAGACTCCGCTGGGAGCGGTCAAAAAAGGTGTACATTTCCTTGCTGACAACATCAGTGCTGCTGCCCACACCGCGTTCGAACAATTCGGTGTGTTCAAACATTGGGGTGCGAACCTCTCGGTAACCATAAAGCTCGGCCGTACTTCGCAGCACCCCCTCCAGGTAATGCCAGGCGGCCGAATCGGGCGGCAATATGTCGTATGTACCACGAGGAGCCTTGATCTCCATGTAAACCTCCGGTTAAGATCACGCAGGGCCGATCTTGACGTGTTATTCCCTGATAATTCTAATTTAAGGCCCGTAGCTTGTCAACTTTACGCCGGGTCAGATTGTCTACCGTGCGGCAATAACTTTGCGGGTCCCGCGGGTTATACAGCGCGGTAAGATTCCAGTCCCGGGGATTTACGAATTTGCTGGCGCCCCCTCCCCCCAGGCCCAGTATGGTCTGCCTTTCCTCCATCATCTGAATATTATAAACACAATATTCACCGGGAAGAGCATAACCAATATTCTCCATACTGGCCTGCATATATTTTTGGCGGTATAAATAATAAGGTTCATAACCCGCCTCCCGCCAGACCCGGGCAAAGAACTCCACACCCTGCTCCACCTCGCCTACCCTGGCCTGCGCCGCCAGAGTATCATGCGATTCGAACAGCTGTGAACCCCTTTTCAGGGCCAGGGTGTGTACGGTAACGTTTTCCGGTTTTAGTTTGAAAATTTCTTCTGCTGTGTGTGTGTTTTCCCGGATTCCTTCTCCGGGCAGTCCCACGATTAAATCCATATTGATTTGTTTGATGCCACTGTTCCTAACCCAATCTACCGCTCGCAACACTCCTTCCCGATCGTGATTCCGCCCGATCCTTTGCAGGGTGGAATCATTCATGCTCTGAGGATTGATACAGACCCGGTTGACTCCGTTCCTCTGGTAAGCCTGAAGCTTTTCTTGATTCAGCGTATCCGGTCTGCCCGCCTCTACCGTGATCTCCAGCGTAGCCGAAGAAATAATCCTTTTTCTCAGCAGGGAAAACAGTCTCTCCGTCTGAGCAACCGAGAGCACGGCAGGGGTGCCTCCACCCAGATAGATGCTTTCTACCCGGTATCCCAAGTCATCTAAACAAACAGCAGTGGTCTCTATCTCATATTCCAAGGCCGCAAGGAATTGATCCATTTCCCCCGCCCGCCCTTTTAGTACCGCCCCCGGAAAGCTGCAGTAGACACAGCGGCTGGGACAATACGGAATACCGATGTAAATTCCTATGGTACGGTTATTCGTCTGGGGTTGCGGCAAAAAGCTACGGTTGTTACCGGCCACCTCCAAGATCAAGCGAGCCTTGGTCTCCTGCATCAAATAATCCTGCACGAGGGATTTAAGTATTTCCCTATTGGCTAAACCCCGGTCCAACATACGCTGCACCAATTTGACCGGGCGCATACCAGTCAAGATGCCATAGGCATTAATCTCTCTTTCCACATGTTCGCTCAGGGTCTGATAACACAAATAGCGGACCCATTGTTTGCTCTGGCGGATCCTCTCCCGTTCCGAGCCGCCCACCGTAAATCTTTCAGCCGCCTGCGAGGTTTTTCCCGGCGAGCTTATCGTAATCTCCACACTGATCTGTTCTCCCGGCATCAGACAACTTATGTGGACCACCTTATCCAGCGACTTATCGTCGGCCTCGACCAGTTCCTCTCCGGGAAAAGCCATGCGCACCAGCTCATGTACCGCGTCATAGAGCCAGGCGGGCTGTAAATCAAGCCATATCAAGGTTGACCGCCTCCGCGCTTTTTACATATGAACCCAGGTATTTAACTTCCTGACAGTATTCGCTTAATTCGTTCAGCAACTCCTCTATTCCTGCCTCACGCGGCAAGTCCACCTCGATGTAGAACGAGAACTCCGCACTATGTTTACGACTGGGACGGGACTCGATCTTCCCCAGATTGAGCTGACGCCGAGCGAATATGCCCAGGGTGTCATACAAGGCGCCGGGCCGGTCGCGCAGGGAGAAAATGATGCTGCTCTTATCGCCCCCGGTTTGACGGTCAGGCCGGCCAATATGAATAAACCGGGTAATATTGTTGTCTTCGGCTATATCCGGATGGATTATATGAAGATCGTAGAGCGCCGCGGCCGAGCTGTTGCCGATAGATACCGCCGGTTTACTTTCCGACTTCAAGATTTGCGCAGCCCGGGCGGTGCTGTCGCAGATTTCGGTACGCACCCCAGCCAAACTGGACTTTATGAAATTTTCACATTGTAATAATACTACCGGTTGCGAGATCAGCAATTCCACCTCCTCAAGATCCAGCCGGCGGCAGGCCAGCAGGTGCTGCTGCACCGGCAGATACAGCTCGCCCTTGATCCAAACCTCACTGTTCTGCAGCCCTTCAAAGGTGGGGTGAATAGTTCCCGCCAACGAGTTCTCGATGGGAACCAGGGCTCCCTCTACTCGTCCGCTCTCCACCAGTTTAAACACTTCCTGTATGGTTCCGGCTACCTCCAGTTCCACTCCGGCCCCCCAATAAGCTCCAGCCGCCTCTTCACTGAAGGTGCCACGCGGGCCCAAAACCGCATAAGCCATTACCTAGCCCTCCTTCCTACCGCTCGTGCTATCGGTTCAATCTCTTTCATCAACTGGCTGAAACCGCGGGGGGTTAGTGATTGATCCCCATCGGATAAAGCCTTTTCCGGATGGGGATGCACCTCCACCATAATGCCGTCAGCCCCGCTGGCCACGGCTGCCCGGGCCATGGGAGTAACCAGGCTTCTTACCCCAGTGGCGTGACTGGGGTCTACCAACACCGGCAGGTGGGACATCTCCTTGACCATGGCCACCGCGGCCAGATCCAGGGTATTACGGGTCCATGGTTCGCTGGAGCGAATTCCCCGCTCGCACAGGATAAGCTGGCTGTTGCCACCAGCCAGGATGTATTCGGCTGCCAGCAGCCATTCCTCGATGGTGGCCGACATTCCCCGCTTGAGTACGATCGGTTTATTGATTTTGCCCAATTTCTTCAGCAAGGAGAAATTATGCATATTGCGGGCGCCTACCTGCAAAATATCAGCATATTCCGCTACTATTCCAATGTCCTCCGCATCCATTACCTCAGTTATGACCGGCATATTCATCTCCTCGCCCACCCGGGCCAGGATCTTCAGCCCCGCCTCGCCCAGCCCCTGGAAACTGTAGGGAGAAGTCCGGGGTTTGTAGGCCCCGGCCCGCAGCATATTGGCCCCGCTCCCCCGCACCTTGAAGGCGGTCTCTTTTAATATCTCTTCGTTCTCAACCGCACAGGGACCGGCTACTATGGCCAATTGCTCCCCGCCGATAACGCAGCCCCTGACCTTGATCTCAGTATTGCTGGAGTCCGCGTTCCGGGTAACCAGCATGTCGACGCCCTCTTTGCTCTGTAATCTGACCATTTTTACTCCTCCTTTTGTTCATAAAATAGAATAGACCTCTCATCCCTGCAGGGACGAGAGGTCTTATAACTCCCGCGGTACCACCCAAATTGCCATTGCCGGCCGCTCATTAAGATACGGGATCTCCTGTATTAAATATAAAAAGCCTCTCATCCACTATGGGACGAGAAGCTTTATTCGCTACCCGCGGTACCACCCACTTTGCCAAGTTGGCCGCTTGCATAAAAGATACAGGTTTATCCGATATCCTCTCCCTTGTAACGGCGGGAGCTCCGCCACGACCTACTTGCATGAAAACCATGTTTCAGCCGGGTGCTCCGAAGTGAACTTCACATCGTTTCGTTATAGGAATGCTTGCAGCCGGTGGCACTCCCTCTCTGTATAACTCCGTCGAAGCTACTTTACTTCTTCATCGCATTTGCAATATATGTATAGATATTAGCACCCCTTGGCGCCATTGTAAAGGCCAATTAATTAAAATTTATGGAAGGACATCGCTGACACGCCAAGGCTGGTGCATCTATATCCTTTGTACAATTAATATTAACTCGCCGGGAACAGGCCTGGAAGGTCTGTTCCCTTCATTATATTATTTTATCTAAGTTAGGCTAATTCCTATAAAAACGGGTTGTTCTCGCGTTCGAAGCCGATGGTGGTGGCGGGGCCGTGACCGGGATAGCAGACCGTCTCGTCAGGGTAAATCATTAGTTTTTCTTTTATATTGCTTATCAGCTGCTTGTAGGAACCACCCGGGAAATCGGTGCGGCCGATCGACATCTGAAAAAGGGTGTCACCCACGAAAATGATATCCCCCGTTTTCAAACAGATGCCGCCAGCGCTGTGGCCGGGGGTATGGATAACTTCCAGTTCAACCGTATTGCCGATTTTAACAATATCGCCCTCTTTTAAAAACTGGTCAGCGGGCGGGCTGGTCACTTTGGTCCCCATCAGAAAGGAAAAATTCGATACCGCATTGACCAGCATCTTGGCATCGTCTTCATGGATCAATATCTTAGCTTCGGTAGCCTCTTTGACGCCACGATTCCCCCCAATATGGTCAATATGACCATGGGTGTTGATAATATATACCGCCTTCAGACCATCCTCAGTCAACATGCGCAGTATAGCCTTTTGATTACTGCCGGGATCAATAACGGCGACCTCTTTGGTCTCCTCGCAGCCTACTATATAGCAATTACAAGAAACTTCCATACCCTTTAATATCATCAGCCTACCCCCTAAAATAATTTATCACTGTCCAACAGTATGGTTACCGGGCCGTCGTTTTGGATAGTCAGCAGCATGTCGGCGCCGAATTCACCGGTGGCTACCTCCACACCCTGGCTCTTTACATATTCTACACAATAATTGAATAAAGGAAGAGCCTTTTCCGGCAATTCCGCTTCGATAAAACTAGGCCGCCGGCCCTTGCGGGCATCCCCATATAAGGTGAACTGACTGACCAGCAGGATCTCTCCGCCGCAATCCAACAGGGAGCGGTTCATCTTGCCCTCTCCATCGGGAAATATACGCAGATTTATTATTTTATTCATTATATAGTGGGCTTCCTTGGGGGTATCTCCCTGACTGATGCCCAAGAGCACCACCAAGCCATGTTCTATGCTGCCTATCTCCCGGCCGGCTACCGCCACTGAGCTAGCCCGGCTCCTCTGCACTACAGCCCGCAATGCTAGTCACCTCTATCCTCGCCGGGATGGCTGCGCCTTACCTCTAATACGTCATGCACATTATGGATGCGCTTGATCAAGGATTGCAATTGATTGAGATCCTTGATCTCCAGCTTAAAATTCATAATCGCCTGTCCATTACGGGTAGCCCGGGAGAATACCGAGTTTATCTGCACGTGCATATCAGCAATGACATTCATCACATCCGTGGTCAGTCGGGGACGATCAAAGGCCTTTACTTCCAGTTCCACATAATAGATGCCCTTCTTGTCGGCCCAGGCCACCTCGATTACCCGGTCCTTTTCATTATTTAAATAGTTTTGCAGGTTGGGGCAATCCTGCCGATGTACCGATACCCCGCGTCCCCGGGTAATATAGCCCAGCACCAGGTCTCCCGGCAGCGGGTTGCAGCAACGAGCCAGCCTAATAGCAACATCGTCTACCCCCTTGATGGTAAGGGCCGCGCCCTGTTTTTCCGGGCTGACGGCTTCCTTTAACTTGGGCGGTGGGGCTTCTTCATTCAGTGTCTCGGGAAAATAAATCTCCCGTATGCGGTTGATAACCTGCACCGGGGTAACCACATTATCGCCTAACGCAGCCAGGAGATCCTCGGTTGAATTCAGGCTGAATTTCTTGGCGGTTTCCCGCAGCCGTTCCTCTTTTAAATACTCCTTGGCGGCCAGCTGCTTCTTCCTGAGTTCCCTTTCCAGCAGTTCCCGACCCCTGATAACATTATCCTCCCGCTGTTCCCGCTTGAACCAGCTTTTAATCTTGCTTTTGGCTGATGAAGTCTTGACCATGCTTAGCCAGTCGTGCGAGGGACCGGGCGAACTCTTGGAGGTCATTATCTCAACAATATCTCCGTTACCCAGCGGATAATCCAGTGGTACGATGCGCCCGTTCACCTTGGCGCCAATACAGTGGTGACCAACCTCGGTATGCACTCGGTAGGCAAAATCCACCGGGCAGGCGCCCTTGGGTAATTCAAAAACCGCTCCCTTTGGGGTAAATACAAATACTGTATCGTCAAAGAGATCTATTTTCAGAGATTCCATAAACTCCGAGTTGTCTTTTATCTCCTGCTGCCACTCCAGCATCTGCCGCAGCCATGAGAGTTTTTCATCGAAGTCCCTTTCCTTGGGGCTGGCGCCTTCTTTGTAACGCCAATGACTGGCAATGCCGTATTCAGCCGAGCCGTGCATCTCCCAGGTACGGATCTGCACCTCGAAAGGCTCCCCGCCTTTGCCGATCAGGGTAGTATGCAGAGACTGGTACATGTTATTTTTCGGAGTAGCGATATAGTCTTTAAAACGGCCGGGCAGCGGGCGCCACATGGTATGAATAATCCCCAGCACCCCGTAACACTCGGGGACTTCGTTCACAATCACCCGAATAGCGATCTTGTCATAGATCTCATCGATGTCCTTATCTTGTTTGACCATCTTCTTGTAAATGCTGTAAATATTCTTCGGCCGCCCAGCTATATCGGCCTTTATGCCAATCTGCTGCAAACCCGTTTGGATCTGAACGATAAGCTCCTGTACATAATCTTCCCGCTCACGCCGCTTCTGCTTTAAACGCTTGGCGATCTCATAATAAATATCCGTCTCCAGGTAGGCAAAGGCCAGGTCCTCCAACTCCCATTTGAACTTAAAAATCCCCAGGCGGTGGGCCAGGGGAGCGAATATTTCCATGGTTTCCCGGGCTATTTCTTTTTGTTTGGCCTCGCTCTGGTATTGCAGCGTACGCATATTATGGAGACGATCGGCCAGCTTAATGATAATTACTCGAATATCCTTGGCCATAGCCATAAACATCTTGCGCAGGTTCTCCACCTGGGCCTCTTCGCGGGACTGAAAATCGATGCGGGAGAGCTTGGTGACCCCGTCTACCATCAGGGCAATCTCTTCGCCAAATTCACTGAGAATATTAATGAAGGTAATATCGGTATCCTCTACCACATCGTGCAGCAGGGCAGCACAGATCGATGCGGTATCCATCTCGATGTCAGCCAGAATCATGGCTACTTCCACCGGGTGAATTATATAGGGTTCTCCCGAATTCCGCTTTTGTCCGGTGTGCGCAATCTCGGCATAGCCGTACGCCTTTTCAATTAATGCAAAATCAGCATCCGCATCATAGGATTTTACCTTGTCGATAATCATATTTACTTCGGGACCCATTGGCATCACCACGCATATATTTCATTTAGGCGCTCCACCCAGGCAGCAAAGGCCTTTTTCTCGGCCAGGCCCTCCAGATAATAGGGGGATTCACTGAGGTCAATTTCGGCAGCACCAGTATTTGTGAGCTTTATAGCCATTATACTACCCTTTTTCTCGATCTCACACAAGCCCAGATCCGTGAGTATCCACAACGCCGCCTCGATTTCCAGGGGTGATACCGCCCGGCCCAACTCGGTTTTTAGCTCACGGCCCAGCGCTTCCGCCGAGGTTTGTATGGATTTCGGCCCAAGTTGGCCCAAATATCGCCATACGTCACTTACCATCCCCTCGGTCGGATACGAACGCTCCAGGTAGTTTCGGTTAAAATCCACCGCATCCCGGCCAAAAGTGGCACATACCCGGGTATCCTGATCGGCGGCGATCTGGCTCAATACCGCCAGTGCCTCATATTCGCTGAAAGGCAGATCGGCAAAAACCACTTCGTCAATCGTCTGGCTATTAAAAACTCCGGCATAAGCCCCATCCGACACCAGGGTTCCGCTGAGGCGGGATAGAAAGCTTTGCCGAATGGAATCGCGCTTTTCCAGGCTATCCGCGCCTATTTCTATATAGAAACCGGGAAAACCCTGGGTGAGATTCCGTAAGGTAGTAGGCCGGTTACTGTATATATAGGTACGACATTCTTTTTCGATAGCCCACTCCCGCTGCACCTCGATATGATGGCCCGGCACCCAGTGCCAGCGCGTATGCGGATGTGCTCCTGGGACGTTCTGCTCTTTTTCTCCTGCCGGGTCAGCCCACAGGCTTATAATATGATATCCTGGCTCGGCCAGCCGGTGTTGGCGCAGGTAATAATTAAGGTAGGCCTGGGTAGTCAGACATATTTTGATGCCCTGCTCCTGAAGCCGCCGTTCAGTTCTGCTCCGCCAGGCGTAAGCCATACACCCATGCAATTCTTCAATTGCTTCGGGTTGAATGTAGCGGCGCAGAAGCATCTTCTGTTTATTTAACAATCTGCAGGTTGGAAAGACCATAATAATATTCTGCCCCAACTCCAACTGCCCCCGCAAAAACACCATCATGGATTGGAAGCGGCCTGCCCCGAGTTCGTTTGCATCATCCCCCAGATTAACGGTGGACGGTCTCATGTCGCTCAAGCGCAATTGGATCGACTTTCTTCCGCGAAACTCATTTTCTTCCAAGGCAAACACCATATCCTGATTCAAGTAAGCCAGGGACGGATTCAGCAAATCGGCCCGGTTAAAGGCCACCCCGTCCAGCTCCAAAACCCGACAGCGGAAATGTTCCTGCCCCTTCCCCATTAATTGATATGATTGCAACCCCACTCCGCGTAACAAAAACCGGGGAGGCGGATTACCCTCTCCATAGGGTTCCAGCCTTTTTATTTCGCGCACCAGTTCCATAGTAATATCTTCCCGTTTGAGCTCCAGGTCAATCAATTGTTGTCGATAAGCTAACGGATACCAATTCTGTTCTCCGGCCCACTGGTTTAATGCCCGGCGAAAGCTCTCATAGTTCCGCCGTTGCAGGCTAAGTCCGGCCGCCAGCTTATGGCCGCCAAAATGCTCCAGCCAAACCGCATTGGCCGACAGGGCTTCATAGATGTTAAAGCCGGGCAAACTCCGGCAGGAGCCTTTGCCGTCTTCACCCTCCCAGGCGATTATAATGGCCGGGCGATGGTAACGCTCAGCAATGCGGGAGGCAACAATACCGATAACCCCTTCATGCCAGCCTTCTCCCCCTATTACCAGCACCCGTTCCCGGGCTAAATCAATCTGCTCTTCTATATAGTCAATCGCCTCCCGGGTGACCCCTTCCTCTATAACCCGTCGTTGATTATTCAAGTCACAGAGCTCGTCAGCCCATGCTACGACCTGCCCCTCGTCCTCCGCCAAAAAAAGCTCGGCCACCAGCCGGGCGCTTTTCAAACGGCCAGCGGCATTTATTCGCGGTCCTAAAACAAAGGCCAGATGCCACGCCGCCATTTGCCCCTTGTCCAGACCACTGGCCCGCAACAGAGCCCGCAAGCCGACATTGGCTGTGCTTTGAATCCTCTGCAGACCCTCGCGGACAATAATACGATTATCGCCATTCAAGGGAACCGCATCAGCCACGGTAGCCAATGCAGTCAAGGCCAGCCAGCCCATAGTTTCCTCATTGCTTAGTTTGCCTTGTCCCAGCGCCCGGCATAATTGAAAAACTACGCCGGCCCCTGCCAGATCAGCGCTCCCGGTAAGGCTGTCCAGGCGGGGATTGATAATGGCCAGGGCTGCCGGCAGGCTGGCGGG
>Ga0209340_1002315_pt1 | contig 11290 bp, 10 predicted proteins | sample EPASupsiteSAE323_FD_187266 | JGI IMG/M metagenome (GOLD analysis project Ga0209340, IMG submission 187266) | Bioremediated contaminated groundwater from EPA Superfund site, New Mexico - Sample SAE3-23 (SPAdes) (version 2) | ecosystem: Environmental > Aquatic > Deep subsurface > Groundwater >... | reverse complement strand
AGGATTACTTATTGCAGTAATTGCCAGAACTATAATAAATCCCATAGAGAAAGCAGATTGCATTCTAAGTTTTTCTCTCATATTTCTGCTTCGTACAGGTTTTTGTTCTAAATCTGCCGGAGCATAAAGATAGATTATTACACAATTAAATAAGAATATTAATAAATAAATTATTTTTGCATTTGAGAAATAAAGAAATAATATTTTCCCTAGATAAACTGATCCAAAAATAAATAGTGCTGTTGAGAAGAAACATCTAATATGGCCTTTAGCATGAGCACCACCTGCAAAAGTCCTATAAAAGCCAAAACTTATTATTGATATAATAACTAGATTTATTATTCCAAGAAAATATGAAATCAGAATCATAACTGCAAATTTAATAACAAACGAAAAGAACCCCTTTAAGCCATAGTTTATAATTTCAGCTTTTTTATCATCAATATTCTTTACATTCATTTTTATTGCTGTTGTCAACTGGTTACACAGTGCATCCACTATCTCCACCAACCTTTTTCTTTACATTTTTTCAAGAATACAAGGTGTGATTGTTTAATGGATAATTAATCTATTTCTTCGTTTTTTCATATTTCCATACAATTTTATTTTACATCGAAATATATGCTTATGCTGAATATATTAATGTAATACATTATTTTATGTCTAAAAAGTTCGAATTTTGCATTTCGCATTAAAAAAATGTACTTTAATACATTTTCTAAATTTGCACATAATATTACAGTTTGCATATTATACTAATATCTCTTACATTGATTACTACAGGATTCATCCTGTGGTTTTTAAATAGAAAAGCCTGTATATCTTATGATATGCAGGCTTTGTATTAACTCATCAGTTCTATCCTAATAAATCTTTCAAAATTTTATTTATTATTTGAGGGTTTGCCTTACCTTTTGTTGCTTTCATTGACTGTCCAACCAGAAATCCCATAGCCTTATCTTTTCCAGCTCTAAAGTCATCAACAGATTGCTGATTATCTTCAAGAACCTTCTTAACTATTTCAATCAATTCACCTTCATCACTAATCTGAACAAGCCCCTTTTCTTTAACAATATCTTCAGGATGTTTAGCAGATGCAAACATTTCTTCAAAAACAGTTTTAGCTATAGTACCGCTAATCGTTCCTTTTTGAATTAATGATATAAGGTCAGCTAAATCGGACGGTTTGAATGGAATATCTGAATATTCGATGCTCTTATCCTTCAATATCCTCATCATATCGCCCATCATCCAATTACTAACTAACTTCGCATTACCGCTTCTATTTGCAGCTTCTTCAAAAAATCCAGCTAGTACTTTTGAACTTGTAAGGAGGCCTGCATCATATTCAGGAATACCATATTTCTCAATATAACGATTTTTCTTAACATCTGGAAGCTCAGGCAGTGAATTCTTAATTTCTTTTATATATTCATCAGAAAGTACAATAGGTGCAAGGTCTGGATCCGGAAAATATCTGTAATCATGTGCTTCTTCCTTGTTTCTCATAGCAAAGCTGCTACCTTTTTCATCATCCCACCTTCTTGTTTCTTGTACTATCTTGCCGCCTTCATCCAATACTTCCTTTTGTCTTTTTATTTCTGATTCTGCTGCTCTCATAACTGCTCTAAATGAATTTAGATTTTTCATTTCTGTTCTAGTTCCAAACTTTTCTGATCCTTCTGGCCTAAGCGAAAGGTTTACATCACATCTTAATGAACCTTCCTGCATTTTGCAGTCAGAAACTTCTGTATATTCAAGAATTGTTTTTATTTTCTCTAGTACTACTTTTGCTTCTTCTGGGCTTCTCATATCAGGTTCGGTTACAATTTCAATTAGAGGAACCCCACAACGGTTTAAATCTACAAGCGAACCAGAACCCCATTGATCATGAAGTAATTTTCCTGCATCTTCTTCAATATGAATTCTCGTAATTCCGATTCTCTTAGCTGCTCCTTCAACCTCTATATCAATATAACCGTTTTTGCAGAGTGGTAAATCGTATTGTGAGATTTGGTATGCTTTTGGCAAATCAGGATAAAAATAATTTTTTCTGTCTTGTTTACTGTATCTTTCAATTTCACAATTTGTTGCCAATCCTGCTTTCACGGCATATTCTACAACCTTTTCATTTAAGACAGGCAAGACTCCAGGCATTCCGATACAAATCGGGCAGCAGTGAGTGTTTACATCCCCTCCAAATTCGGTTGAACAACTGCAGAATATTTTAGATTTTGTTGAAAGCTCTGAGTGTATTTCTAATCCAATTACTGTTTCGTAATTCAAAATTATTCCTCTCCTTCCATTTTTCCTAGTTATCGTCTGATTTTTGAGCTTTAATGATTAAATATAGTGGTCTTTTAAGATATTTCTTTAATTCAGTATTCTTTTCTATGTCTTCTTGTGTTGGAACAGCTTCATTTATTCGCTTTATTGCAAATCCATTATCAATCAGCGCATCACAGTAATTTCCGATTGTTCTATGATACTTTATAAAAACATGCTCCATCCAGTTTGTTTCTCTAGGACCAGGTATACCATAATTGTCCAACCTCCAGTATATCTGTTCACCTGTCTTCTCATCTAATTGCCATCCTAAGTTATATGAAGCTGTTGACGTAGGATGTTCAGTTGAGAAAACAAAAGTACCTTCTTTAGTAATCAACTCATTAATTTTTTTAAATAATTGGTTAACATCTTCGATATAATGTATCACTATGTTGCTAATTACCAAATCAAAAGAGTTTTTATCAAAACTTATTTCTTCTATTGGCATTCTGTAATATGAAATATTTCTTTCGCCCTTATTCTCTTTGGCCCTTTGTATCATTTTTTCAGAAGCATCTATACCAACAACTTCCTTAGCCCCCATATCATATAAGAATCGTGAATAATCTCCAAATCCGCAACCTAAATCAAGAATTCTTTTATTTTTAACATCCGGCAACATCCTTAAAAAGTTCGGCTTTTCGACTAATTCATTGGCACTGAATTGATTCTCTCTCCATGAAAGATATTTTTTAAAAAAGCTGTCGATATCGTAATAATCTGTACTCATTTTGTTCCCTTTGCTCTCTCAATAAAGTTTTTCATTTTTTCATAATCCTTAAAACCATTTTCACCATTTACCCCAGACTGTACATCTACTCCATATGGTTTGACAGTTTTTATCGCTTTAGCAACATTCTCCGGCTTTAAACCACCTGCTAAAATCACAGGGATTCGAGAAACTTTTACTACCTCTCTGCTTATACTCCAATCATGAGTAAGACCGGTTCCTCCTGCTGCCCCTCTGGAATGATTTGCACTATCAAGCAATATTGCATCTGCATATTCAAAATACTTTTTACCATTTTCAACACAATCTTCATTAATTACATGTAATGTTTTGATAACTTTAACAAATGGCAATTCTCTTTTTATATTTGAAATTTCTTCTGGTGAATTATCTCCATGAAGTTGAATTGTTGTTACTCCAATGAATCTCGCCAATCTAACAATCTCTTCGATACTTGTAATTGTAACGACCATTACAGAATTACAAAACTGTGGTAAATTTCTTACTATATCTCTTGCAGTATTTTCATCAATAGAATTTTTTGATTGTGTTTTTATCAACACTCCGATTGCATCAGCCCCGAATTCTACTGCTTTTATTGCATCTTCTATCCTTTTGATACCACAAATTTTTACCTTCATAAATTTCACCTACTTAAAGATTAGGTTTTCTCCTTTGAATACCTGAATTTTGCTCGTATGTATATGCAGCCTGCAGCATTGTACTCTCATCAAATGCTTTTCCTATCAATTGGAACCCAATTGGCAATCCTTTGCTGTCAAATCCGCAAGGAACTGATATTCCAGGAAGACCAGCAATGTTAACTGAAACAGTACAAATATCGCTCAAGTACATTTCAAGAGGATTATCCGCTTTTTCACCAAATCTGAAAGCTGTTGTTGTTGAAACAGGAGTTAGAATCAAATCATATTTTTCAAATACATCGTCAAATCCCTTTTTAATAAGTGTTTTAACTTGAAGCGCTTTTTTATAGTATGCATCATAATAACCAGCACTCAAGGTGTATGTACCAAGCATTATCCTTCTTTTAACTTCAGCTCCAAATCCTTCACTTCTGCTCTTTTTATATAAATCTATAAGGCTGTCAAACTTCTCGGCTTTATATCCATATTTTATACCATCAAATCTTGCAAGATTCGAACTAGCTTCAGAACAAGCAATTATGTAATATGCAGGAAGTGCATAATCAGTCAATGGAAGCGAAACTTCACCAAATTCTGCTCCAAGCTTCTTTAAAGTATCAACTACTGTCATAACACTCTTTTTAACTTCTTCACTTATTCCTTCACCAAAGTATTCTTTCGGAAGACCTATTTTCATTCCCTTCACATCATTAATAAGGGATTTCGTATAATCAGGGTAATTTATATTTGCTGAGGTTGAATCAGATGAATCATAACCCGCAATTACATTCATTACAAGTGCACAATCAGTGATATCTCTTGTAAAAGGACCAATCTGATCAAGTGATGAAGCAAAAGCAATCAATCCATATCTTGAAACAGCTCCATAAGTTGGTTTCATGCCTACAACACCACAGAATGCAGCTGGGAGTCTTATCGAGCCACCAGTATCTGACCCCAGACTAAAAACTCCTTCACCTGCCGCTACCGATGCAGCAGAACCACCACTAGAACCTCCTGGAACACAGCCTAAATCCCAAGGGTTTTTTGTTTTCTTATAATACGAATTTTCAGTTGAAGAACCCATGGCAAATTCATCAAGGTTAGACTTACCCATAAGAATTGTGTCTTGGTTTTTGAAGTTTTTTGCAACAGTTGCATCATATGGTGGAATAAAATTATTTAGTATCTTTGACGAACAAGTCGTTAAAATACCATCTGTACACATATTGTCTTTTAAAACCATTGGAATTCCTGCAAGAACAGGCATTTCCTCGCCAGAATCGAATTTTTTTTGAACCTCTTGTGCTTTATTTATAATAGTATTTTCATCGCAAACAGTAACAAAAGCTTCAACTTTTGATTCTACACTTTTGATACGCTCAACATGTGCCTTAGCTATCTCCGGCACACTTACCTTTTTTGTTTTCAGCATGTCCCTCAGTTCATGCGCTGTGTAATTATATAATTCCAACTTTCTTCCTCCTTATTAACACCCAATCTATCTTTCCCCCACACCCCCTCACCCATCTACCTTCCCTATCCCAAGGCATCGTGCGAGGAAATAAATATAAAAATTCAAAGCATTTAGGGTAATTGAAAAAATGGTTTGTTAGTATATTTTTATCTTCTGCAAAAATTGTTAGAAGCAAGAATTACAAGGCGCATGAATTGCGAGGAAACGGAGTTTATTTCTTATAAATGAGTACCGCAGCAATTCAATGCAACACAGTAATTCGATTTATCACAATTTTTGCCTATTCGACTACCTTGGGTACCTTAATACAATTATCAGCACTTTCCGGTGCATTCCTTATTATATCCTCTACATCATAAGATGGCTTTACCTCATCTTTTCTGAAAACATTTTTTATATCCAAAATATGTGCTGTTGGTTGTATTCCATCTGTATTAACTTCTGAAAGCTTGTCCGCAAAATCAATTATTGCTGCAAGCTCTTTAGTCATTTTTTCTTTTTCTTCTTGCGTTAATTCAAGACGTGCAAGATTAGCAACATGCTCAATTTCCTGTACTGTTAACTTCATTATCTCGCCTCCAATCAATTATCGGTGTAAATTATATATTATTCTGAAGATTTTGGCAATTAATAAAGGAATATAAATGTAAAAGGATTCTCGTTTGAGAGTCCTTTTACATTTATGTTGCAGATTATATTCCTCACTACGGGTCAAGTACTTAATTTTCCTTCCTCGTTCAATATATTGTAAATAGTATCTTTCATGTATCTCGCAGCAGAAACTGGTGCAACCTTTCCAGGAAGAGATAATGCCCATATTGTTTTTACGCCTAATTCTTTTGCTTTTTCAAAATTTATCCCTCCAGGCTTTGACGCAAGGTCAATAATTAGAGAGTCTTTTCTTACATTTCGCAATTCTTTAGCCTCAAGCACAACATGAGGAATCGTATTAAATATTACATCAAACGTATCCAAATATGTTGAAATCTCAGATGTTCGAATCGGAACATATCCCATCGTTTCTATCCATGCAAGGTCTGAATACTTTCTAGCAGCAGCATATACCTTTGCTCCCATCCCATGAAGCATTTTAGATAAAACCTTACCAATTCTTCCATAACCCATTACCAATACCTTCGAATCATGAAGCGTTGTTGGCATTTCTTCCAGTGCTATCTGTATTGCACCTTCAGCCGTAGGTATTGCGTTTAATACTGACATTTCCTCTCTCTTCAAAATATCATGGCACTCTAATTCGTAATTTTGACATAAATGAATAATGTTTTCACTCAAAAAGCCTGCAACAAATATTTGTTCCTTGTTCATCGACCTTAAAACATCGTCTATGTATATCTTTAAATTATAGAAGGTACAGTTTATTGTCTGTTCATCCTTTGAACATGGAATAGGTCCTACAACCACATCTGAATCTTTGATAGCCTCTTCAAGGCTAGTTGCATCAGTGACTTTAGGGCTTATTTCAATATTTTTAAACCCGAATATCTTAACACTGTGTCCGTCTTCTGCAAGATGCTCTGCAAGCTTGAGATTCCTTAGGTCCCCTCCGATTACTGCAAAGGTTTTTGTCATATACTCCACCCAACTTATTGGTATGCTAGAACATATTATGCTTTGGGTAAAATATTGTGACACTAAAAATTTTTGTATCCTTCCTTGAATCAAAGCACATCTTCTTAACATAACACATATGGTAATATTATTTTTGCGTTCATCATACCTGCTGAGAAAAACCACAATCATTAATGTTAAAATAGGCTGTAAAAAAGTCTAGCTTCAAAATAATCTTTCACGGGAAGATTTTGGGGCTTTGATTGGATATTCTAAATACTCATAAAGCATTGGGAATTCGGAGCAAGATTCCCTGCAAAGAAATCATTAAGAAATATAGAGAATGTTTTTGAGATAAAACTTGAGTAAAACAACAGGAAAAAGGGACTCCTTGATGCCAAACTGCAATTGACCTCAAGGAGTTTTGTTTTGTCAATGATTTAAAAGTTATTCTGGTGAAAGCATCACACTACGTTAACCCTCATAAGCTTTCATAGCTTATCAGTTTCCATTAAACAAATTCTTCAAAAAGTTATCGGCGATTTGCTTTAGGTATCCCCGAATTACATTCTCGGGCGAATCTCCGAATATAAAATTAACTAATCTCATAAAGCCATCATATATTTGTGTATGATAGTTCATTGCCAGTATTATTGAGATTATCAGCAGAATTACGATGGCAACAGCTATAAACAGAAAACCTGCTAAAACTATCTTAAATAATTTTCCGCCGAACCTTTTCTGTTTCAAATTATACAGAATATCTTCAAAATCCACATTTACGCCAACCTTTCATCTTTTCTTACAGTTCTTTTGTACTTATCTGAGCTTATTACCACATTCAGGGCAAAAAGAAGCGTTTGAAGTTATTTTTAATCCACATTTGCTGCAATTGGATGCCATATTTAATGTAGTTCCACAATTCTGGCAGAATTTTGCCCCCTGCATAACCTGTGTAGAACATCGTGGACAAAACGCTCCCTGTCTTGACTGACTTTCATAACGCTCGTGGTTATGATTCTCATCTTCATAATATTCATCATGGTGTTCATGGTCATTATGCTTGTCATAGTGCCCATCACCATATTTTTTTCTTTTATGTCCTCCCAAATCAAATAAATCTTCTAAAAAATCCATAATTTAATCTCCCTTCTCTTATTCTTTTTTATCTAATAACCGACTCATTAATTTCTTTCTACAGTAGTTTTGACTCTTTTAGTCTTTATGAATGCAACTACTTCCGGTAAATAAATCTGTATACATTGATTTTAGATTAAAGCGGCATCCTAATGCGTTATCCCCCCCTCTATCTGATTTTCAATCCTACTCCTATTAAACACTTTTACAATCTCCCACCAAAAGATAGAAACTGCTGCCAGACCAATTGCTGTCAATACCTGACTTGCATTCAAAGGGACAGTTTTTACAACAGCATTACCTGCCGGTAAATAGGTAACAAGAGCCAGTGCGGCAATGATTCCAATATTCACATACCAAATCACCTTGTCCTTTAGCTTTATGATACTGGCAAACGCAGATCCCTTCTCTGATTGGTTCACATACACCAAAAACAAATTGGCAAATCCCAGAATAATCAAACAAAATGTCCTGGCTGCTTCTATGGTCCACTCATGATTAACAAGGTACACATATGAACCGAAAGCCACCATAAAAATAGCCAATCCCTGGAATATCGCTTTTAGCATTAATTCTTGATTCACCAAAGAATCCTGAGGTGAACGGGGTTTTCTATCCATGATGTCCTTTTCTGCGGGCTGCCGTTCAAAAACTATTGAACAGGTAGGATCAATAATCAACTCCAGAAGTACTATATGAATTGGCAGCAGCAATAAAGGCATATGCAATATTGGTGTCAGCAATGCCATTAAGGCAATGGGAATGTGTATAACAAATACATATTCTATAGCTTTTTTGATATTGTCATAAATTCTTCGACCATCTTTTATGGTATCAACAATAGTAGTAAAATTGTCATCCAATAAAATCATATCCGCTGCTTCCTTAGCCACTCCCGTCCCCCTTTTCCCCATGGCAATTCCGATGTCAGCATATTTCAAAGCAGGTGCATCATTGACTCCATCACCGGTCATGGCAACCGTTTCTCCGATATCTTTCAATGCCTTTACAATTCGCATTTTATGTCTGGGAATCACACGGGCAAAGATATTCGTCACTCTTACCTTTTCTTTCAGTTCTTCATCACTCATGCTTTCAAGCTGTTGTCCGGTAATCACATTCTCACTATTCAGTATACCTATTTTTTGTGCAATGGATTTAGCAGTTATTCCGTTGTCTCCTGTAATCATTACTACTCTTATTCCTGCTTTAGCACATACCCGTACTGCATCCGGCACTGTTTCTCTCGGAGGGTCTGCCAGACCGATAAGGCCAACTAATTCAAGCTTATTTTCCTTCAATTCTTCTGGAATGGATGGCATATTCCTTCTTCTTGCAACAGCAATAACCCGGTAGCCCTTCATAGCAAGCTGCTCCTGCTCATATTGAAGCTGTTTTTCCTCTTCGGGCTCTAGTCCACACAGCGGCAATATGCTCTCCGGCGAACCTTTTGCAGCGAGTGCAGGCATTCCATCAATTTCCCAAATATGTCCCATCATTTTCGTCTCTGAACTGAAAGGATATTCATGCAGTAAAGTCTTTTCAAACACCTCGGCTTTAACGATACCCTCTGTTTCCCCGTATTCCAATATTGCTTTTTCCATAGGATCGTAAGGCTCTGTTTCACAGCCCAAAGCTGCCCAATACATCAATTCATTTGTAGAATAGTCCTTATAGCCGTAGGCTTCTTGAACGGTCATCTGATTTTTTGTCAGCGTACCTGTCTTATCAACGCATAGTACCGATACAGCTCCTAATGTTTCCACCGATGGCATCCTTCTGATTAAGGAATTCTTCCGAGCTAGCCGCCATGCTCCCATAGCCAGAAATACAGTCAGTATTACCGGAAACTCCTCTGGAATCATTGCCATTGCAAGAGTAATCCCTGATAATATACTTTCTATTACATCCATACTGTGTATAAATGTTACAAGAGAAACCATCATGAACATGCCCAAACCAATAAAAGCACAGATTTTTATTAATCGCCGAGTTTGCTTTTCAAGAGGCGTAGGCTGCTGAGCTACTGAAAGTATATCTTGCCCGATTTTTCCGTACTCTGTGTTTGAACCAATTCCCGTAACTTTAACAATTGCACTCCCTTGAGTAACAGTGGTACCAGCATAGCAGGTATCTTTTCTCCAATGTGCGTCCTTTTCTGTGTCTTCGAGCTTTACTTTTTTCCAAACCACCTCCGACTCACCTGTTAGGGTAGATTCATCAACACCCAGATCATACATTTCAACAATCTGTCCATCTGCTGAAATCTTTTCTCCTTCTTCAAGAATCATCAAATCTCCAACTGTCAATTCTTTACTATCTATACTTTCGAGAATACTATTTCTTATGACTCTTACCCTTGGAGCAGATAAATCCTTTAATGCTTGGAGTGTTTTGTCTGTACGCCACTCTTGAAACAGATTGATTCCTGACATGAAAGTAACAAAGCATAGCATGATGATGCCATCTCTGGGCTCGCCAAGAATAAAATACAGGAACGCTGTACAAAAAAGCAGTAAAAACATCGGTTCTTTAAAAATTGATAGAAGCTTTGATAAAAATGTATTTTTCTTTTCAGGAACTAATTCATTTTTTCCATACTGAATTTGAAGTGATTTGACCTCTTCACTCGATAAACCTAAATAGTCACCACTAAAACCATTAAATTTTGCCATTGCATCTCCATCCTTTTCTCTTAATTTCAGTAATTAACAACTAAACTAGCAAAATTACCATTCATCTGCTTCTGAGAATGATTTTTTGCACAACAAAAAGCACTTTAAACATTACAACTTTAAAAGTATGTTATCATCGGATAAAATAATAATCCCATGATTAAACATACCTAAAAAATTGATTAGTTACACATAATGAACCTATTTTCTTTAAATAGCCATTAATGGTAACAAGTCAGCGTGCTTAATACCTTTCTTGTATTTACTCCCATGAAAATAAAAGCATAGAATTGAAAATAAGCGAAGAATCGCTGCTTTAGAAAAGCGCATATTGAATAAAACTAAGCGTATATTTGCTAAAACGCTTATACTCAACAGCATTTGTGGCAGTCTAAATATTTTGAGTAAAAACGAGACTAATCTTTTGAGTAATTTTCTTGGATTTGCTGATGATTTATTATTATTTATAAAAGGTCTCAAAAAACTTTCATAATCATAGTGTTCATGTATCTCAGTCAACCCATGAGGTACATACAAACACAGCAAAGATAACAGTAAAAGTAATATTAAAATAAACAATTTATTTATTTGTATCATGCTAATGCAAAATGAATTCATAAGTACCACTCCAATTTAACAAAAACTTCGCAAAAAATGATTTCATTAGAATATTCTTTTACTTAATATTTTTTATTACTCTCTCCCTTGGTCTCTCATCTCGAGCCACTTT
>Ga0209340_1002314_pt1 | contig 11292 bp, 8 predicted proteins | sample EPASupsiteSAE323_FD_187266 | JGI IMG/M metagenome (GOLD analysis project Ga0209340, IMG submission 187266) | Bioremediated contaminated groundwater from EPA Superfund site, New Mexico - Sample SAE3-23 (SPAdes) (version 2) | ecosystem: Environmental > Aquatic > Deep subsurface > Groundwater >... | reverse complement strand
ATTAAAACTACTTATACTTCAATCAGAGTGTAAGTTTAAGCAAAATTGGAGCTATAAAACTGTTTATTAGGCTCAGTTATATGCGAATAATACAGCAAAATTTTTTACTGCCCTGAAAGGGTGAGCGTTAGCGAATTTAAAAATATTTTGCGATACCAACACACAAATATTGTTGTAATTCAGGTTATCAGTTTTACCGGTTCAAACTTACATGTTAAATCTACACACTACTTAAACAAATTCACAATGTAACATAATCACTATTGAGTTACATTAAAATTAAGGGTATATATATAAAAAGCCGATGACATATGTCATCGGCTTTTTATATAATTTATTTGTCTTAATTTTCAACAGGAATAGTTATTTCCTGACCTATAGAAATTCTGTTCGGATTATCTAGTCCGTTAGCATCCTGAATCTTTTTGATTTTTTCAGGATTTGCAGATCCGAAATATCTCAAAGCAACTTTTTCCAGTGTATCACCGTTTTGAATAACGTATTTTTCAGTTTTAACAGTAGCAACTGCTTTTGATGCAGGATTAACACCAATTGGAGTTACTTTTTCTTTAACTTCAGTATTTCCTTTTTTCCAGAGATTAAGATCGATAAAACTTTCATGCGAAGGATTTCCAAAATTAAGAATAGTTGACATTAAAAACATACAGATTGCTCCTGTGACAAATCCGATTGAAAGATAAACTCCGGGAGATCTTTCTTCTCTCGTATTAATCTTAAAACCCTGCCATAGGATATCCAGTTCACGATCCTTATCTGATCTTACATATACTCCTGGTGAGGAATCATATGGTTGTGATTTATCCGATAATAATTCTTCCAAGGCTGCAATCCTCTCCTTTGATATACTTGACCTATGTAAAGTGCTGCTTCTCATTAATTTAACCTCACCTCATCCTTTTCTTGTCTCTAAAAGATTCAATTTTGGATTATACTCTTAAAATAACTTACAGCTAGATTATGAATATAATATAGAAGTTCTATCACATAATCAAGTTTAATTGTATTCAACATATACATTCCTAAACAAATATGTTTAAAATATTACAAAACTTTACATTTTTTAAAATGAATAAATCACTTAAAATTCTGTTAATACCAAGTTGCGATCAATCTAGATTGATCGCAACGCCGTGTATGCAAGCGAGAGATCAAAAAGGAAAATGATGAATTTTCCTTTTTGATCTCATTTCCATATAATATTATGTATATCGGTAAAAGTTAAAAATATATAGAAAGGTTATAAATATGGCAAGAGTGATAAGACCTGTTTTAGCAATCAGATGCGTGGTTTCAAGCTGCAAAACTCTGTTTGAAGTAGCAAATGTTGAAAAAGGGAAAACTCAAATTGTAGTTTGCCCTGGTTGTGGTGAACATTATGAATATCCACCCGCAGAAGACAATAACTAAAACTAAATTCTTTTTTGATGAACAATCTTAAAAGTAAAAGATATAACCAGTATAGCCGGCATATTGAAGACATTTTTGGATGTAAGGTCTACAAAGTGACTCTGGATGCCGGTTTTAGCTGTCCTAACAGGGATGGCACAATATCAAAAGGTGGATGTATCTTTTGTGACGAAGGTGGCTCATATTCAAGAAATTACAATAATTTGCAGTCTATCGAACAACAACTTCAGGAAGGTATCGCTCACCTTAAAGTCAGGTATAAAGCAAAAAAATTTATTTCATATTTCCAGGCATTTTCAAACACTTATGCTCCTGTAGAAGTTTTAAAAGATACTTACAGTAGAGCACTTATGCATGAAGATGTAATCGGGTTATCGATAGGTACAAGGCCAGACTGTGTTGATTCAGAAAAAATAGATCTTATAAGTTCTTTTGCGGAAAATAATTATGTTTGGGTTGAATATGGGCTTCAGTCTATTCATAATAAAACTTTAAAGCTTATAAACAGAGGGCATGATTCAGAAGACTTTATAAAAGCTGTTAAATTAACTCAAAATAGAGGTATAAATATTTGTACTCACGTAATAATCGGGCTTCCTGGTGAAACAAGAGATGATATCTTAGAAACTGCCAGAGTTCTTGCTGATTTAGGTATAAATGGAATTAAATTACATGTCCTCTGTGCTCTCAAAGGAACCGAACTTGAACAGATGTATAATAGAGAAGAATTTAAACCTTTACCGGTTGAGGAATTTGTAGAAACTGTCTGTGATTTTCTGGAACTTTTACCACCGGATGTTACCATTCACAGGCTTGCAGGTAGTGGGTTAAATGAGATTCTAATTGCTCCAATATGGTTAACTGAAAGATTTAAAGTATTGACTAGAATTGATGTAGAGCTTGAGAAGAGAAATTCCTGGCAGGGGAAATTTTATAAACAGTCTTAATTAATTTAAAATACTAATATAGCTTTCAATTTCTTTTAAAGTATTTTCACACTGCTCTTTTGAATTCATCTTACTCTCTGAATTTAGCTTTTTAAACAGTTCAGAAAGCTCATCTATACATATATTAGCGCTTGCTCCTTTTTGAGTATGAGCTAGACTATTCAGCAGTTCAAAATCTTCTTTATTCAATACCTCTTTTATCTTAAAAAGAGTATCAGGAAGGGTTTTTATATATTTTGTAAAGTATTCTTCAGCTTGTTTTTGAGAAAATTCCAGATCAACCATAATTTTATTTATTATTTCTAAAACCATTGGATTTTGCCCTAATAATTCAACACTGTCAGTGACTGTATTAGTACTGGTTGATTCTGACAGAATATATTTTTCTATTATCCCTCTTAATGTAGCTTTTTTAATAGGCTTGCTGATAAAATCGTCCATTCCTGCTTCTAAACATTTTTTCTGGGCATCTTCCAATACATGTGCTGTTACTGCAACAATTGGAACATGTGTTTCTTTTTCAAGCTGACGAATATTCTTTGTTGCTTCATAGCCATCCATAACGGGCATCTGACAATCCATTAAAATTAAATCATATAAATTTTCCTGGCAAGCTTTTAAGGCTTCTTCTCCGTTTTCTGCTATATCACACAAATAATTCATGCTGTTCAGCATATCAACTATAACATTCTGATTTATTTTATTATCTTCAGCTAATAAAATTTTAATTTTAAAATTATCTTCTTTCAAAATAGGATGGGTTATTAAAGTCATATTATTCTCATCATCATTATTAATTTTTGTCTCCAGAGGCATTGTAATACATTTTAAAAGATCCTTCTTGCATATAGGTTTTGTTAGATACCCTGAAAATCCCTTTTCTTTTGATAATTGGATATCTTTTACTTGGTCCAGTGATGTTAGTAGAATAAGAGGTATATGATTGACTGATTGATCGGCTTTAATCAATGAAGCTAATTCAAATCCGCTCATTTCAGGCATCTTGTGATCAATCATAACAATATTTATGTTATCCAGACTTTTTAATAAAGTTAATACCTGATTTGGGTTATTTGTTAAATATACATTACTTACTGATTCTTTAAGATAATAACACATAATGTCTAAATTAGTATCATTATCATCTACTAATAAGATATTAGTTGTTTTTAAAGTTTTATTTATATTTGGATTTTCAACAATTATACAATTATCTTTTAAAAATTCGGCTGTAAATGAAATTTTTGTCCCTTTTCCTAGTTCACTATCTACACATACAAAGCCATCCATCATTTCAATAATCCGTTTACATATAGCCAATCCAAGACCGGTACCACCATATTTTCTTGTGGTTGATGTATCAGCCTGCATAAAAGCTTCAAAAATTTGTTCCTGATTTTCTTGTGAAATTCCTATTCCTGTATCTAATACTTCAAAATAAAGCATCGTTGCATTATCAGTTTCAGACATATTTTTAACCGTTATATTTATTTCTCCCGAATCTGTAAATTTGATAGAATTGTTGATTAAATTATTCAATACCTGTTTTAATCGGCCGGGATCTCCAAAAATTCTTTCAGGTACATTCAAATGTACCAGGACATTTATTTCCAATCCTTTATTATGTGCTGAATGTGATGATAATGTAGCTATTTCTGCAACACAAGTTCTTATATCAAAACTGATATTTTCTAATGACATCTTTCCTGCTTCAATTTTAGAAAAATCCAATATATCATTAACTACATTCAACAAGGTTTCAGATGATTTTACAGCTTTATCAATCAGTTTTTTTTGTTCTTCCTTTAAAGGAGTTTCTGATAAAAGTTCTATAAATCCTATAATACCGTTCATTGGCGTTCTGATCTCATGACTCATATTTGCTACAAAATCACTTTTGGCTTTATTCGCCATTTCAGCCTTTTCCATAGCTAATTTTAGTTTCTCAGCTTTTTGGTTTCTTTCTATAACTGCTGAAACAGAAGAAGTAAATGAATAAAGCAACGCCTGTTCCTGAACAGTCCATGTTTTTTCATTATGATAATCTTTAAAACTTATAACTCCCCAGAAAGTATTATCAATAAAAATTGGATATGACATAGCAGAAACAAACTTGTATTTATAAAAGAATTCTTTAAGTTCAGGACTAAAATCTTTTGCAGTTCCAATTATTGGTTTTCTGTTTAATAAGGACTGTATATACTCATCCTGTGATTTTAAAGTAAGGTTTTGAAATTCTAAAAAGTAATCTTCTGATGTATTGTCCGATAATTTCCATTCACATTTCTTGCTTAATGTATAGATATCCTTTTCTGAATCATAATAACTTCTCCGCATGCAAACTTCATCAACGTTTATAGCATTACCCAACAAATAAAATGCATTTAATATTGCATCTTCAAAATCTGCATTTATTACTAATTCAATAATTGCTTCTGATGTAGATGATAAAATCTTGTCTTTATCTATTAATTCCTGGGTTCTTGTTCTTACCTGTCTTTCTACTTCGTTATATGATTCAGTAAGAAGCATTTCTATTTGTTTGTGGACTGAAATATCCCTGACATATGCAATTGCTACAATTTTATTGTTTATTTCGCTTAATTTTATACATGTTTCTGCTTGTAATGGAGAACCATCTTTCCTTTTCAGTTTACTTTGTAAAATAACAGATTCTTTATCCATATTTAATAGCGGCGTAATATACTCATAAATTTCTTCCTGCGTATAGGCGCTTATGTCACAGACAGACATATTTAATAATTCATCATATACGTATCCTGAATTTTGTAAAACCTGTTTATTTACATAAATAACTTTTAAAGATTCAATTTCAAAGATAAAAATTTCATCCCAGGAATTATTGAGCACTTCCAACAATTTTTCGTTAAATTTCTCAATTTTCTTTCGTTCGGTAATATCTTTCGAAACTCCGCGATAACCTTTTATATTACCGTCTTTATCAATGATTGGAACACCATTGGATAAAAAAGTTTTTAATTTACCATCCTTAGTAATGTTTGTTTTTTCCAGATCCTTTAATGGCAAGCCTTTTGCTATTAAAGGGAAAAATAGTTCTTTAGCTTTAAGTCTTTCTTCTTCATTTTCCGGCATTATATCTATTATTGTTTTGCCTACAATTTCGTCAACTTCGCAGTTAAAACTTGATTTAAACCCGTCAGAGCAATAAGTAAATCTTCCCTCATTATCAAATTCCCAAACCAGATCAGAACTGCATAATATGAGATCTTTAAATTTATTTTTACTTTCCTGTAATGCTTCTTCTGCTTCTTTTTGTTCGGTAATATCTCTTGCAACACCGCGATAACCTTTTATATTACCGTCTTTATCAATAATTGGAACACTATTAATTAAAAGGATTTTTAATTTACCATCTTTAGTAATGCTTGGCTTTTCCAGATCCTTTACTGGCAAACCTTTTGACATTAAAGGTACTGTTGCTTCTCTATTTTTACGTCTTTCTTCTTCATCTTCCGGCATTAAATCAAAAGTTGTTTTACCTATGAGTTCTTCAGGCTCATAACCAAGAATTGATTTGAAACCGTCAGAACAGTACGTATATTTTCTATCGTTATCAATTTCCCAAACCAGATCAGAACTGCATAATGCAAGATCTTTAAATCTTTTTTCATTTCTACGTATTGCTTGTTCTGCTTCCTTTTGTTCGGTAATATCTTTTGAAACACCGCGATAACCATTTATATTACCGTTTTTATCTACAATTGGAAGACCATTGGTTAAGAAAGTTTTTAATTTGCCATCTTTAGTAATATTTATTTTTTCAAAATCTTTTATAGGTAAATTATTTGATATCAAATGGAAATATTTTTCTTTAACTTTAAGTCTTTCAGTCTCATTATTCGGCATTATATCAAGTATATTTTTACCAATAAGCTCTTCCGGCTCATAACCAAGAATTGATTTGAAACCATCAGAACAGTATGTATATTTTTTCTCATTATCAATTTCCCACACCAGATCAGAACTGCATAACGTGAGAGCCTTAAATCTATTTTCACTTTCACGTAATGCTTCTTCTGTTTTTTTTCTTTCTGAAATGTCTCTTGCAATAGTTACAATTATGGCTGGATTTTCATCCTTAAAATATTGAATATTTACCTCTATAGGATAAGTGGAGCCGTCTTTTCTTTTTCTTTCTGTCTCAAAAAAGATTGATTTTTTTTCACCTGAAAATAACGGCTGTAAGAATTCTCTGAAAGATTCCCTTGTAAATTTATGATCAATTTTTGTAACTTCTGCATTGATTAATTCATTTGGTAAATAACCAAGATTCTTTAGAATACTATTATTCAAATAAATGTATTCAAGTGTCTTCGCATTTTTTATAGTAATCTCATTCCAGGAATTTTCTAATATATGGGCAAAACGTCGTTCAATTTTTAGAATAGGATTTAATAAATGACTTATCAATTTAATCAAAGTAATAATTATGAGAATAATTATTACTGCTGTTATTACAAAGATATAAAATATATTATTATTATAATTATTAAGCAAATTTGCATTTGGAATTACAATAACAAGGGAAAGATTACTTTGAAAGCGATGAAAAAATGCTGTATTACTAGCATCTTTTTGTTTTATAATTATAAACCCGTCTTTTTTTATCTTTAAAGAATCTAAAAGTGATCTATAACTTCCATTTTTATATGAAAGAAGACTTCTTTTATTATAATTTATTGATTTATCTGATGAAGACAAGATAAGATTTTGATTTTTATCTAATATAAATACTTCCGAACCATTAGATTTTGAATTAATATCTATTAATAAATTTTTTAGTCCTTCAATAGAAAAATCTGTTCCAACAACTCCAATAAACTTATTATTTATATACAGTGGAATTGAATAAGTTAACATAGGAACATGAATGTCATTATCAATATAAATATCACTCCATATAGGCTTTTTAGCTTTAATGGCGCCAAAATAGTATGGATCTTGCTCAGGAGTATATTTTCTTGGTGGAATATTTACCCTCTGATATTTTCCATTTTCGTATATGTACCAGGCAGCAAAAGCTTTTAATGTTTTTTTATCAATAAAATAAGGGTTAATTTGTACCCAGGCGCCTTGAATTGTTGGAGTTCTTTCAAGTATTGATACTGTCTGAGGATTTAGCGAATGAATATAATTTTTTACATATTTACTATCTGAGGATTTTTTTAAATCGAAAGATTTTTTAACAAACTCTGCCAGTATTTTTGTATTATTTTCTACTTTGTCAAATATTTTATAGAAATTATAAACATCCTTAAGATAATTTGAATCAAAATCAAGGGTTGATATTCTATTTTCTAAAATAATCTCTCTACTTTTTAAAGTAAAAAAACCCAATATCAAAAAAATTGATACTGTTAAAAACACACTTAATATAATTATTAATTTATTTTTTGTGATTTTTTTATTCATTTAAAAAACTATAAATTTATATGCCATTCTATTTTGAATCTTTTTTTAATAGATCAACTAAAGTCTGGGGAATATGTCTTAATGAATCAACTTTCATGGCTGCTCCTAATGTAATTGCTTCTTTAGGCATTCCAAAGACAATACAACTTCTTTCATCCTGTGCGATAGTATATGCTCCTGCATTTTTCATGTTTAACAAACCGGCAGCACCGTCCCTTCCCATTCCTGTTAATATAACCCCAATGGCATTGGATCCGGCATATTTTGCAACAGAATTAAACAAAATTTCTACAGAAGGCCTCTGATGAAAAACCAGAGGTCCATCAGTTATTTCTACATAGTATGAAGCACCGCTTCTTCTTAATTCCATATGTTTATTACCTGGTGCAATCAATACTTTGCCAGGAGAAACCAGCTCCTTATGTTCTGCTTCTTTAACTTCCAGTGCGCATAAAGTATTAAGTCTTTCAGCAAAAGATTTTGTGAAGTACTGCGGCATATGTTGAACTATAAGAATAGGAGGCATATCAACCGGAAGCATTGTTAACACTTCTTTTATAGCTTCTGTTCCTCCTGTTGACGCACCTATAGCAATAATTTTATTCGTTGTTTTGATTAGAGCATGATTATTTGTAAATACGGGTTTTTGCTGGGTAATATCCTTGGTAACAATCCTGGTTGGATTAATATTTGCAACAGCCTTGATTTTATGGATCAGCTGTTCACTCATATCTCCTATTGAATAGGATTCTCCTGGCTTTGCCAGCACTTCCATAGCTCCGAGTTCCAACCCCCTTAAAGCTACTTCGCATCCTTTTCTTGCAAGAGAACTCACTATTATAACAGGCATTGGATGATGCTTCATTAATTTCTCAAGAAAAGTTAAACCATCCATTCTTGGCATTTCTATATCCAGAAGAATTACATCCGGCTTTAGACTTACTATTTTATCTCTTCCTATAAACGGATCAGGGGCTGTTCCAACAACTTCGATCTCAGGATCTTTTGAAAGCTCCTGAGATAAAATTTTTCGTACCATTGAAGAATCATCAATGATCAGAATTTTAATTTTGTTCATACCAGTCACACTCTCTTATATTATTTACTTTATAAATCACAATTTCTCCTGTTTCATTGTCAAATATTACCTTTCGTCCCATATCCCCACCAGTATCCATTGTAACTATTTCAATAGAATTTTCTTTTAATATTTCTTCAGCAACTGTAACATTGTTTTTACCTATTAAACAATTCTGAATATTTGAATTTTGAGCTCCTCCAACAATATGGGCTTTAAAATTTGCTTTATTTCCTCCCATATTAACGAGAAGTTTTATCATATGAGGAACTGATACACTTCCAAACTGGCTGTTTCTTTCATTTTTAAATGGATTTGGATGAATATAGTGATTCATTCCTCCAAATCTTAATTTACTATCCCATATACATACTGAAATACATGAGCCAAGCACTGTATGAATAACATATGGCTTCGGACTCACGAAAATATATCCGGGATGTAAAAAATATTTTTGCTTTTCCAGCATAATTTAGTTCAAAAACCCTAGTTCTTTTAAAATTACTATTAATTTTTCTTTATTGACAGGCTTAATTAAATAAGCTTCACACTGTTCTCTAAATGCATTTTTAATATTATCTATATCATCAAGTGCTGTAGTCATTATTATTTTAACACCATCAAGGCCTGATATATCCTTTTCATGCTCAATTCTTCGAATTTCTTTTAATACTTCCTGTCCGTTCATTTCCGGCATCTTAATATCAAGACAGATTAGATCATAAAAATCGCCTTCATCCCAAACATTATTGAATGCTTCTATTGCTTCTTTTCCATTAACTGCAATATCACATTCACCGTACTCTGAAAGAAAAGTAATAAGTCTTTTTCTACTTGTAAATTCATCATCTACAATTAATATTCTCATAAATATTCCTTTCTATGCTTTACACTATTCTCATATAAATGGTCGGATGCATATACTTAAATTTATACTGTTTTTGAGTAAGACTTTCAGAATGTCCTATAAATAATAAACCCCCTGAAGTAAGCACATTATAATATTTTTTTATGAGCTTCTCCTGAGTTGGATTGTCAAAATAAATCATTACATTTCTGGAAAAAATGATGTCAAAGTTATTTTTAAATGGAAAATTTTCCATAAGATTAAAAGTTCTAAATGTAATTAACTCTTTAATTGCTGGTTTTACAATATGTTTACCTTCAATCTTATCAAAATATTGATGAGTCTGGTATGAATTGAACACGGTTAATTCACTTAAATCGTATATTCCTCTTTGAGCTTGAGAAACTACTTTATTGCTGATATCCGTACCAAGAATTTTTATATTAATTGATTCGGGCAAACATTCTTTTAAAACCATTGCAATTGTATAAGCTTCTTCACCTGTTGAACAGGCGGAACTCCATACTCTTATTTCATTATTTTTAGTTATTCTTGGATTATTCTGAAAAATAGTATTAAGATTATTTTTGATAAATTCAAAATGATTTTCTTCGCGAAAAAAATCTGTTTTATGAATCGTTATCTCATCAACAAAGCTGTCCCATATTTTGTTATTACTTTTATTAAGTAATAAATCATAGTATTCATCATAGCTGGTAACTCCTGTTCGTCTCAGCAATTTATTCAATTTTGACAGAAGCATTTCTCTTTTAGCTTGTCTATAGCTAATTCCCAAATGTTTATAAATTAATTGTTCATATTTTTCAAATTGCTTTTCAGATAACATGTTATACCAAATTCTTCGTACTATCTACTGGATTGCAGGCAGAATTTATATAAATTCTGCCTGCAATAAATGCTTCTTTAAAATCCCTGAGTATCATTTTCCAAAGGAATAACTTCTTCAGGATTTACAATTTGAGTATTTTTATCATACGAACTAATTAAATTTGATTTTGGAGAATTAAACCGTTTATTTGATTTTCCAAAATAATTATTTTGCGCGACTCTGTTTCTTTCCGGCAAAGCTTTATATATGTCAGCTCTATAATTATTCTGATTTAGCTCAGATTGAGTACCATTTACAAGTTGTACCAATGAATTAACTATATCCTTCATATTCATTGCCTGTGATGATAGTTCCTGTGATGATGCAGAACTTTCTTGAGCAGTAGCTGCGTTACTTTGAACTACCTGTTCCATTTGTGATATAGCTTTATTTATCTGGGCTATACCCTGTGCCTGTTCCTGGCTTGCTGCTGCTATTTCATCAAGAAGTTCATTTACTTTTTGTGCTTCATTGTATATGTCTGAAAGAGACTCATTTACTTTGCCTGATACATCAACTCCTTTTTCAGAAAGTTCTATATTGCTCTCGATTATTGATGCTGTATCTTTTGCAGCCTGAGCGCTTCTTTGTGCAAGATTTCTTACTTCTTCTGCTACTACTGCAAATCCCATTCCTGCTTCTCCTGCTC
>Ga0209340_1002311_pt1 | contig 11327 bp, 10 predicted proteins | sample EPASupsiteSAE323_FD_187266 | JGI IMG/M metagenome (GOLD analysis project Ga0209340, IMG submission 187266) | Bioremediated contaminated groundwater from EPA Superfund site, New Mexico - Sample SAE3-23 (SPAdes) (version 2) | ecosystem: Environmental > Aquatic > Deep subsurface > Groundwater >... | reverse complement strand
TTGATCTGTTAAACCCGAGAATAGTTATTCCCATGCATTTTCAGACTCCCCATCTTTCTTTCCGCCTGGCGCCAGTGGAAGAGTTTACCTCCAGATTTGAAAAGGTGCTGAAATTGCCCGGTTTGGAAATCAATTCACAGGATCTGCCCAACGAAACAAAAATCATAGTACTGGATTATCTTATGGGTTGACCTCCTTCTGCCGGGAGGCTTAAAATACAGAAGGATTTGTATAAAGAGTTTTGGGAAAGTGAGGGACTGGCAAGTGACCAAGTATATTTTTATAACCGGGGGTGTGGTTTCATCCCTGGGAAAAGGAATTACTGCTGCTTCATTGGGGAGGCTGCTGAAAAGCCGGGGACAAAAAGTAGCCCTGCAGAAATTTGATCCCTATATAAATGTCGATCCGGGTACAATGAGCCCCTACCAGCATGGTGAAGTGTATGTCACAGAAGATGGTGCAGAGACGGATCTGGATGTAGGTCATTATGAACGATTTGTGGATCAGAATCTAAGCAAATATGCCAATGTAACTACCGGCCGAATTTACCAGACGGTTTTAGATAAAGAACGACGCGGCGACTATCTCGGTCAGACCGTACAGGTAATCCCTCACATTACCAATGAAATAAAAGAACAAGTTATGAAATTCGAAAAAACCAGCGCAGTCAAACCCGATGTTATTATCACTGAAATCGGGGGTACTGTCGGCGATATTGAGTCCCTGCCCTTCCTGGAAGCCATCCGCCAACTCAAATTTGATCTCGGCAAAGACCGGGTCATGTATATTCACGTTACCTTGATTCCTTACATAAGAGCCGCCGGTGAACTTAAAACCAAACCGAGCCAGCATAGCGTCAAAGAACTGAGAAGTATCGGTATCCAACCTGACATTTTGGTATGCAGGACCGAAAAAGACCTTTCTCAGGATATTAAAGCCAAGCTGGCTCTTTTCTGTGATGTTGACCGGGAAGCAGTCATTCAATTGAAAGATGCCAGCTCGATTTATGAGGTGCCCTTGATGCTAGCCCAGGAAGGCTTTGATCGTGAAGTAGTCAAGAGGCTGGGCCTGGAATGTCATGAAGCCGACCTGGCTGAATGGGAAGAAATGGTACAGCGGGTGAGGAACCTTGATAAAAAGGTAACCATCGCTTTGGTAGGAAAATATGTCGAGTTGCCAGATGCTTACCTGAGTGTGGTAGAATCACTCAAGCATGCGGGCTTCCAGTATAATGCGGAAATCAACATAAAATGGATTGATGCTGAAGATATTGAAAAAGAAGGACCGGAAAAAATACTGCAGGACGCTGATGGGATCCTGGTTCCGGGTGGCTTTGGCGAACGCGGAATAGAGGGCAAGATAGCCACAACCGGCTATGCCCGTAAAAACAAAATTCCTTTATTGGGAATATGTTTGGGCATGCAATGCGCAGTGATTGAATTTGCACGCAATATATGCGGTTTAGCCGGAGCCAACAGTATAGAGTTTGCCCCCGGGACGCCACATCCGGTCGTTCACCTGATGCTCGAACAGGAAAGGATTGAAAATAAGGGCGGGACCATGCGCCTGGGCGTTTATCCCTGTCATTTGCTGCCAGAGACCAAAAGTCTGGCTGCATACGGTCAGGATCTGATCAATGAGAGACACCGGCATCGTTATGAGATCAATAACGATTACCGTGAGATACTGGAGCAAAACGGTATGAAAATCAGCGGTCTTTCACCGGACGGCAGCCTGGTGGAGATGATCGAGATAACAGATCATCCTTGGTTTGTTGCCTGTCAGTTCCACCCGGAATTAAAATCACGACCCAATCGTCCCCATCCATTGTTTTTAGGGCTTATTAAAGCCTCTTTGGACAAAACCAATAATTAAACAGCAACCAATATTTTGATAATTAAAAAAAGGAATCCCGTATCATTTAAATTCTGTGATACGGGATTCGCGTTTTAGTGTACTGATAACAGCCGGTTAATTAGAAGGGAATCCTGTTGGTTCGCGTCCAAAGCTTCATTTCTTTGGCTGATTTGATCAGGTCGTCGCGGAAATCCGGATGGGCAATGCTGACCAAAGCATCCGCCCGGCCCCAGATTGACATTGCTTTAAGGTTGACCTTGCCGTATTCAGTTACCAGCCATTGTACCTGGGTACGGGGAACGGTCACCACTCCTCCCGGTGCCAATAGTGGTTTGATCCGGGAATGGACGTTACCTTCTTTGTCTTTGAAGGTGGAGGAAAAAGCAAGGAAAGCCTTGCCTCCTTTGGAGTGAAAGGCGCCGACAACAAAGTCCAGCTGTCCGCCGGTCCCGGATATTTGCCTTAAGCCGGAGGTCTCCGAGCAAACCTGGGATAGCAGATCCACTTCCAGGATATTGTTGATAGCAATGAAATTATCGTTCATGGAAATTAAAGAAGGCTCATTGGTATAATTTACGTTACAGGAAGCGCAACGGGGATTGTTATTTAAAAAGTCATATGTTTCCTGCGTGCCCAGCGAAAAAGCATACGTACTCTTATAAAGATCCCTTGCCTTTTTGGCATTGGTGATCTTGCCGGTCTCATACATGGCAACGTAGGCATCACAGAACATCTCGCTCTGAACACCTAAATCTTTGAGATCTGAGTCAGCTATCATATGGCCAATCAGGTTGGGCAGTGCCCCTATGCCCAACTGGATAACTGCCCCATCAACAACTTCTTCAACAATATATTCTGCAATCTTTCTCTCTTCGGGAGAAGGTTTGGCGGAAGGAGGAGTGCAAAAAATGGGTGTGTTGGAACCTTCAATTATATAATCAATTTCGCTGATGTGTACATACTCGTCGTAGCCGCCCAGACAGCGGGGCATATTTTCGTTGACTTCTACAATTGCGATTTTGGAAGCCAAGGCCAGGCCCCGGTTATGTGAGTTGCCCAAACCAAAATTAAAACATCCGGAACTATCCATCGGAGTTACCTGAGCACACCAAACATTTGGCCATATATGCGAAAAATCTGTATTTGCGGCCAGCAGGGTAGCTTCATGATAGTTGAAGGGATTATGGCAGCACAGACCATAATCTCCGGCAGTACGGTCAATCAAAGTATAATACCAGGAAAAATATTGGAATGTTTGCTGTTGAGGATCGTTTTTAATTACCTCCGGGATTGGCAGAACTGTTCCCGTACCTCTCAATGAAACGTTTTCAAGACCGTCTCCCACTCGTTTGCTTAAGGCTACATCAAAATCGACCGGTTTGGTGGCAAACATCCCATAGTCAATGATGGCGTTGGATTGAACCAATGAAGCCGCTTTTTCTGCGCTGATCAACTTTTTCTTGTACTCGTCCAGATAAGTACTCAATTGTCTCCCCCCTTATTCATTAGAAAACCGACGTGGATCCTGTTACAACTAATCACTGAAAATTCAAAATTTACATTAATTTTAATATTCGAACAAAAATACAGATTTCCTCCCTAAAAGAAAAAAATTATATAAGAGGCAATTATTTCTATTAATAACAGACATATATGAAAAATAATTACAAAATTTAAAAACAGATGACAAAATGATGTTAAATAAATCGGTATTGAGTAAAAATACAACTAGAAGAGAACATTGTTTGGGATATGATATATAATGAACTCATGGATGGCAGGATCAGCCAGGAATATTTTCAAGGGAGAAATTTATGTATACGACCAGAATCATAACTGTCGACGAAAAAGATCGCTACAATGATTTCGTCCGCCAGCACCCGAAGGGTCATTTCCTGCAGAGCTGGGAATGGGGTCAGGTAAAACGGGGCATGGGCTGGACTCCGTTGCCGCTTGTATTGGAAAATGACGGGGAGATAAAAGCTTCCCTGCTGATATTAAAAAGAGCGCTGCCTCTGCCGGGTATAAAGAAATCCATTTTCTATTCCCCGCGCGGACCGGTAATGGAATTGCACAACCAAACTTTGGCCAGCGAGCTTTTTGCTGGTGCCCGTTCTGCAGCCCGCCGGCATGGAGCTATATTTTTAAAAATTGATCCTGATGTTGCAGCATCTGATCAGGATTTTGTCAATATCCTTAAAGAATGCGGTTTTGCCCAAAATGAAACCGGCCTGGATTTTGAAGGTGTACAGCCGGCATTTGTTTTTCGGCTTGACATTACCCCTTCAGAAGAACAACTCTTGAACAACATGCATGCGAAGACCCGCTACAATATCCGTCTGGCTGAGAAAAAAGGCGTACAGATAAGAAAGGCTGATGGCCGAGGGGATCTGCGCAGTTTTTATGATGTTTTGGTGGAAACAGCTGATCGTGATCGTTTCCTTATCCGAGGGTATGAATATTTTGAAATGATATGGGAACACATGGTTGAAAACGATCTGGGAGAAATATTTTTAGCTGAATGGGAAGGAAAGATTATTGCCGCGACCCTGGCCATGTGCATGGGTGACAAGACATGGTATCTGTATGGAGCATCAAGCAACCAGTATCGCAATGTGATGCCCAATTATTTGATTCAATGGTCCATGATCCGCTGGGCTCGGGAAAGGGGCTGCACCCTGTATGATTTCCGCGGAGTTTCGGGGGACTTGGACGAGAGCAACCCCCTCTACGGTTTGTTTAAATTTAAAAAAGGTTTTAACGGGGAATTTACAGAATTTGTCGGCGACTGGGACACTGTTTATGACCCCTTTTTCTATTTTCTGTGGACCAAAGCCCTGCCGGTTTACCGGAAAAGCACGCGGGCGCTGTTGGCCAAAAGAAGAGGATCGGGGGAAGAATAGTGCAACCTTATTTTCCTGACAAATGGGTTGAGATCAACCTTGATGCGGTTGAAAAAAATCTGCGCGCGGTGCGATCTTTGCTGGCGGATAAGACTCGTCTGATAGCGGTCATCAAAGCTGATGCTTATGGCCATGGAGCGGTTGCAACTGCACAACTACTGGCTGAGAACGGAGTCGATTACTTTGCGGTCAGTTTTTTCCGGGAAGCCATACAGCTTAGGCAGGCAGGAATTACGGAAAGCATTTTGATCTTCAGTCCAATCATTTCAGAATACGAGCTGCAGGAAGCGATAAAAAACAATTTGACTATAACGATCGCGTCACCGTATGACTGGCAATTGCTTGACAGCATCTGTGCTTCTGTTGATGCAGAAATAAAGATTCACCTCAAAGTAGACACCGGCCTGGGACGTTTTGGATTGCGGGAAGAGGAAATTCTGACCCTGATCCCGGAAATGAAAAAGAGTCAGATCAATATTGAAGGAATTTATACTCACATGGCTGCGGCTGCATCCAGTCCGGTTTACACCCGCCATCAATTTGCAAGCTTTATGCAGATATTGTACAAGCTGGAGGAGGCCGGGCTGCAGTTACCGCTGCGGCATTGTGCCAACAGTGCAGTTTTGCTCAAATATCCGCAGATGCAGCTGGATGCGGTACGGGTGGGGACGCTGCTTTCAGGACAAGCGCCGGTTGGTACTTCGCCGGCTGATTTAGAGCTGGAAGATCCGTATACGTTTAAGACCCGGATCATATCATTGCGTCAACTTGAAAAAGGCAGCTATCTGGCTTATTATCGCAGCTACCGCCTCAAAAAAGCAGCCCAGCTTGCGGTTATTCCCGTAGGGTTTATTGATGGTCTGGCGCTGCAGGTAGGCAACAAACCTTCAGGCTGGCTGGATCTGCTTAAAACCGTGGTCAAGCTCATCTTGCTTTATGGCAACGTTGCTCGTTTTGGTCAGCAGGTCAGTATAGCAGGTACAAAATACCCGGTGCGGGGCAAAGTATTCATGCAGATGGCGCTGGTTGAAATTCCTTTGGACCGGGAGGTTAAAATCGGTGATGAAGTGGAGGTGCCAATCAGAAAGACTCTTACATCTCCGGATATAACCAGAATCTATCTGCAAAATGAAAAAGTGGTTAAAATTTCCACAAAAGAAGGTGGAATGAATTCACCCGTCGAATTTCTATCAACTAAAGCTTAAACAGACACTGCTTATTTCAATATAGGATTTACAACAAATAACTCTGTCCGAATGCAAATAACTATATTGGAGTGGGGATCATGAAGGGGAAAATATTAATTGTCGATGATCAAAAAGGGGTAAGAAGACTGTTGGAAGAGCTCTTCAAAAAGGAGGGCTGGGATGTCAAAGTGGCTTCAGACGGTCAAGAGGCAATCAACAAGGTTGAGGAAGGATTGCCTGATATTATTTTAATGGATGTCAAAATGCCAAATATGAACGGCCTGGAAGCATCCCAAATCATTCTTCAGGCTCATAACCAGGTTCCTATTATTATGATGACCGCTTATGGCGAAATTGAAGTGGTGAAAAAAGCACTGGAAGCGGGCGTCAGAAAATGTATTACCAAACCATTTGATATAATTATTTTGCGGGACATGGTAAATAATCTTATTAATGAGCAATCTGCCTGAGCAATGTTTATAATATTGAAGTGACATCCATATGTATGTTTATTGCGAGCCTTTTCAGACCCGAAATAAAATTAAAAACTATATTTAAGAGGTGGTAAAAATGGCACTAGTTTCTGTCAGCGAATTATTGCACAAGGCTGAACAGGAAGGGTATGCAGCAGGGGCTTTTAACGCAAATAAAATGGAGATCGTGCAAGCGATCGCCGGATCGATTACGTAAACGCAGGACAGTTAACTTCTTCAGGAGAAGTGCGCAATACTTTTCGTAAGGAGGAATGTTTTTTGCGAATTTTTATTGATTCTGCTAATATAGAAGAAATCAAAGATATTAATATGATGGGTTTTCTGGCAGGTGTTACCACCAATCCAAGCTTGGTAGCCAAGGAAAAAAGAGACTACCGGGAAGTTATTCAGGAAATCTGTGCGATTGTAGATGGCCCCATCAGTGCTGAAGTGATTGCCCAGGATTATGCCGGTATGTTACAGGAAGCTGAAATGCTGGCAGGGATTCACCCGAATGTGGTTGTGAAGATTGCCATGACCGAGGATGGACTAAGGGTTATCAGGGATCTCCGACAAAAGGGAATTAAAACCAATGCGACCTTGATATTTTCTGCGACCCAGGCTCTGCTGGCGGCAAGATCCGGAGCAAGTTATGTCAGTCCTTTTCTGGGCCGGGTAGATGATACTGCGAACGACGGATTGATTCTGCTGGAAGACATTATGACCATCTTCAATCAATTCATGCTGGATACGGAAGTGATTGCGGCCAGTATCCGACATCCCGTTCATGTCCTGCAAGCTGCCAGGATCGGTTCCCATATTGCGACCGTACCATACAAGATAATCAAGCAAATGATCAAACATCCTCTTACCGACGCAGGGATTCAGAGATTCCTGCAGGACTGGCAGGAGGCATTTCAATCGTAATAGAAGCATCACATGTTTCATTAAGAGAGAGCATTTTATGAAGCCGAAATTTTAGGAGGGTTTGTTGTGGAAAGAGAGCTGGCGCTGGAATTTGCGCGGGTAACTGAAGCTGCGGCGCTTACATCAGCTCGCTGGGTTGGACTGGGTGACAAGGAAGCGGCAGATGATGCTGCCGTTACAGCTATGCGGGTTATGTTTGATACCGTTTCAATTGATGGAATAGTGGTAATAGGTGAAGGTGAACTGGACGAAGCTCCCATGCTTTATATTGGTGAAAAAGTAGGTCTGGGGGTTGCGCCTAAAGTGGATATAGCAGTTGACCCTCTGGAAGGAACCAATCTGGTTGCCAAAGGGTTAAACGGAGCCATAGCTGTTTTAGCTTCTGCTCCTGCAGGTACACTGCTGCACGCTCCAGATATGTATATGGATAAAATTGCCGTCGGGGCAGAATGTAAAGGCAGAGTATTTTTGGATGCTCCGGTCAAGGAGAACCTGCGTCAGGTAGCCAAGGCGCTGGATAAATCCATCCATGAAGTCACCGTCGTTATATTGGACCGCGAACGCCATCAGGGCATAATCGAAGAGATCAGAAGTGCAGGCGCCCGCATCAGATTAATAACTGACGGGGACGTATCTCCGGGAGTGGCGGCTGCCTACGAAAATTCAGGCGTAGATATGTTGATGGGTATTGGCGGAGCTCCGGAAGGAGTTATCACTGCCGCGGCCTTAAAATGTATGGGAGGAGATTTTCAAGCCCGCCTTTGTCCTGAAGATGAAAATGAAATCAGACGTTGTCACGAAATGGGCATCAAGGATGTCGGACAACTTTTTACCATCGACGAATTGGTCAAATCGGATGATGTAATATTTGTAGCCACTGCCATTACCGATTCATATTTGCTTAAAGGAGTGAGGTACACCAAAGGACGTGCAATCACTCAAACGATGGTAATGCGCAGTGCTTCAGGCACGATCCGCTTTATTGAGGCCAACCATTGTCTGGATAAAAAACCATTATTTAGAGACAAACGCATAACCATGACCATGGAATGATATACTGATAAAGCAAACTCATCGAGCATTCTTCTGCTGTTAGGATTTTGCCTATCTGTTTACTCGATCAACAAAAAGGAAAAAATAATATATACAGGGGTCTACCAGCCTCTGTATATACCCCCTCCGGGGATTCTGCCTAAGGCAGATCTTCACTGCAGTTACCCCATTGAAACGTTTAACAGTATAATATCCGGCTGACGAGAATTTTTTATCCGGGAATGTTTTGGAGTCTCATAGGTACTGCTTGCTTTGCATCAATTCACATTATTACGCTTTCGACAGCGAGAGGAGGAACATTTTGAAAGTAAATATTTCAGAGCTTGAAAACAAAACCATGCTGGAACTGTATCAGATTGCCAAGGAAATCAATCTGGCCGGTTATTCCAAGCTGCGCAAGAAGGAATTGGTTTTTGAAATTACCAAAGCCCTTACCCATTCAAATGAATTGCTGCAAGCTTCAGGAGTGTTGGAAATTATGCCGGACGGGTACGGCTTTTTAAGACCTTTTGCTTATGTACCCAGTCACGAAGATATTTATGTGTCTCCTTCCCAGATCAGAAAATTTGATCTGCGCACCGGAGACCGGGTAGGCGGTCAGGTCAGGCCGCCCAAAGATAGTGAAAGATTTTTTGCCCTGCTTAAGGTTGAAGAGGTAAATGCCCTGCCTCCTGAAGAGTCAGGTAAACGCATTCATTTTGATGCATTGACCCCCCTTTATCCGACCGAACGTTTAAACCTGTCTACCGAATCAGGAGAGCTATCCACCCGCCTCATCGATCTGGTTGCTCCCATAGGCAAGGGCCAGCGAGGTTTGATCGTCGCCCCTCCCAAAGCCGGCAAGACCATGCTGCTACAGAAGATGGCTCACGGTATTACCACCAATCATCCTGAAGTGGAACTGTTTATCCTGCTGGTTGACGAAAGACCGGAGGAAGTTACTGACATGCAACGTTCGACCCAGGCTGAAGTGGTAGCCTCGACCTTTGACGAGCCTCCGGAAAATCATGTCAAAATAACCGACATGGTTCTGGAAAGAGCCAAACGTCTGGTGGAGCACAAGAAGGATGTTGTCATTCTTATGGACAGTATTACACGATTGGCAAGAGCACACAACCTGATCATACCTCCCAGCGGCAGGACCCTGTCAGGAGGTATTGATCCGGCCTCCCTGCACAAACCCAAACGCTTTTTTGGCGCTGCCCGCAATATTGAAGAGGGGGGCAGTCTTACGATTATAGCCACAGCACTGGTGGAAACCGGATCCCGTATGGATGATGTTATTTTTGAAGAATTCAAGGGCACTGGCAATATGGAACTGGTGCTGGATCGTAAACTTTCCGAGCGCAGGATATTCCCCGCCATTGATTTGAAGAGATCCGGGACTCGCAAAGAGGAACTGCTGTTTAATGCTGATGAAATGGAACTGATGTGGAATCTGCGCAATACTTTCAGCGAATACAATTCAGTTGAAACGATGCAGATGATGATCGATACCATGAAAAAAACCAAATCCAATGAGGATCTTCTTCGAGCAGCTCCTATCATTTTCGGCAAGCGAGAACCATCCCGAAAAAACGGCAGCAAGTATTATGAATAATAACCTCTTTTTCTGCCAAGAATAAAAAGTGAACAAGCTCCGTCATTTTTTGTCGGGGCAGAAATAGAGGTGAAAATATATTGCATAAAAGGTGGATAAGCCTGTTGCTTACAGGCCTGTTTTTTGCTGTGTGTGTCCACCCTTCTGATGCGCGCTTGATTGAAGGCAAAACGAATATATCCAGGGCAAATGAAAGTAACACAAGTGCTGCTATTTCATATCGCATACAACCAGGTGACAATCTCTGGTCCATTGCCAGACGTAATCAAGTAAGTCTGGCCAGCCTGATGTCATTAAACGGTCTGAATGAAAACAGTATCCTGGACATCGGTGAGGTTGTCAAAATACCCTCAGCCAATGGCAATTACCACATTGTATGTGCTGGGGAGACGATGTGGAGTATTGCTGCTGCATATGGGCTAAATACAGCCGCAATTGAAAATGCCAATCAGGACAAAAACCCCAATTGCTTAAATATTGGTGACCGTTTGATCATTCCCGGACGCAGGTCAGCGCAATTGCTGCAAGCATCCGGGCCTTCACGTGGCTTGTCATTTTCCGGTCTGTTTTCCTGGCCGCTCACCGGCACGATCACTTCCTATTTTGGCTGGCGCAAAGCAGGCTATCATCATGGAATTGATATAGCCAACAAACAGGGTACTCCGATCAAAGCTGCAGATGATGGAGTGGTTACTTTTGCAGGCTGGAAAAGCGTTTATGGACGTACGGTAATTATCCGGCATAATGACGGAAAGAGCACGCTATACGCCCATACCCAGAAGATATTGGTAAAGGAGCAACAACAGGTCAATCGAGGCCAGGTAATTGCCCGGGTAGGTGTCAGCGGAAATACGACCGGACCGCATTTGCATTTTGAGATACGCAAAGGAGATAAGTGCTTTAACCCTTTGAGTTATCTTAATCATTAAAAGCCGCCCCCAGGGGGGCTTTTTTTTATGACCAGAAGAGGTATAATTTCATATATGCTGCGGTATCGTCCGGTTTGCCAGCTAAAATTGATGCGTAATTTAGCCTGGAACTGAAAAATGACCTTCTGCCGCAAGCAGGTCCAGGTACTTATATTACAGAATTTGAGGTTCATTCAATGTTTCTAACGCTTTTTGCCAATCAAAAAGGAGAGGCCATGGAAAATCCCGAGGTCACGATGCTGGGACGCAGCGGCTTGGAATGGGTCGAAGCGGAACAGAGCGAGATGATCCCCCTGCCCAAGGGAGCCTCGCTGGTATCATTGCCTGGTTTTGTACCGGTGGGGATAGGCCGGAAGGGTGATTTGCAGTATTTTGCCGGTCAGCCCGATCAAGGTGAT
>Ga0209340_1002309_pt1 | contig 11334 bp, 9 predicted proteins | sample EPASupsiteSAE323_FD_187266 | JGI IMG/M metagenome (GOLD analysis project Ga0209340, IMG submission 187266) | Bioremediated contaminated groundwater from EPA Superfund site, New Mexico - Sample SAE3-23 (SPAdes) (version 2) | ecosystem: Environmental > Aquatic > Deep subsurface > Groundwater >... | reverse complement strand
TAGAGAAAATAGGGGACGTTTACGCGTCCCCTTCTTTCAAGAAAATAAACTAATTCTCAATCTTCCAACTTGCGGTGGTTTCGGACGGAAGACTTTCAAAAGCGGAAATACTTACACCGTTCATTATCCAGACCAGGTTGTTTCCATTACTGTGTCTCCAGATCAAATCGGTTTTCCCGTCATTATTAAAGTCACCACAACCAACCATTTTCCACGATAAATCGGTTATCGCAGGCAATGAAGTTTCACTTACATAGGAAGTCCCATTCATCATCCAGATTTTATTCGCACCGGTAGTCTTATGACGCCATAAAATATCCAATTTTCCATTTCCATCCATATCGCCAATCCCGGTCATTTCCCAATTAAGATCAGCCGCAGCAGGAATAAATACACCATACTTGAATGTTAATCCATCCATAATCCATATAATGTTTTTTCCATTATCATAATTCCGCCAAAGGATATCCGCTTTCCCATCACCATCAAAATCCCCTCCGCCGATCATCTTCCAATTCAAATTGGTAGTGTAAGGTAAAACCTCATTCCGCAATAACTGGTTCCCGTTCATAATCCAGATAAGGTTTTTCCCTGAGGAATAATGCCGCAACAATAAATCAAGCTTCCCATCCGTATTGAAATCACCTGAACCTTCCAGGTACCAGTTCAAATCAGTTACCGCCTGTAAGGTTTTCTCTTCACTGACACTGATCGATTTAACTTCATCGGGTGTTGAAGAGTAAGCGTTCATTGCTTCCTCTACTTGCTTCACCGGTTGAACGGAAGAGTCCATATTTACCCCAGGAACTGGTGCTGTGTCATTCATAAGTTTATCTATTTCCGTTTGAGCAGCCACATAAACATTTGTGTAGGGAGCCATGTCGGATTCAGTATCCCTGATTTCATCGCCTATATATGTAATTTTATTATTCAGGTCTCCATCCATCGATTGAGTATCGGAAATCGCCGCAATCCCATTTGTAATCCAGATACGATTGGCACCGCCGGTTCCATAATAACGCCACAAAATATCGGTGCGGTCATCTCCATTGATACTGAGGAATTTCCGGTAAGCAGGAAAACTGCTGACAAGAGAGAAGTACATATTACTGGTGTCTTTTACAGCACTTACGGCAGCATCGGAAACTCTTACTTTACAGGTCGTAGAAGGAGTGTTGGGAATTGTCCATGAATAAGAACCGGTATTCGTAGTAGAAGCACTAAGTACGTTCCATGTTCCACCTGAATTTGTGGTATATTCGATTTTTACATTGGTAATGGTCCCGGTATTTGTCCAGGTAATATTGTGAGCAGAGCCGACAAGCCAGTTTTCAAATCCGTTGGGAGAAACAACCGTAATCGTGGAGGAAGAAGGAATCGTAAATACTGCATTACTGACATCGTAAACGGCTTCATTGGCAGCATTCAAAACTCTTACGAGACAAAGCGCAGAAGGAGCATTGGGAATAGTCCACGCATAGGTCCCGGTATTGGGAGTGGAGGCAATAATATCGGTCCATGCTCCGCCATTATTGGTTGAGTATTGGAGCTTGACATTTGCAATAGTTCCGGTATATGTCCATGTAATATTCTGAGAAGAACCTATAGCCCATGATTCACCTCCATTGGGTGCAGTAATGGTAATCGAAACGGATTGCCTGAAATTTTGAAACGTACTGATAGTATTATTAAGAGTCATGCGGTTATCTGCCGCAAGAGGATCGGTATAAATGACTCCCATAGGTTGTCCGCCATAATTCACATTTGGATTTGAATAATAGTTGACACGGGGGCATCCTGGTGAAGTACAATTGTAAGCCATAATGGTACGGAAAGCTTTATCGGGAGCCTGGTATCCGTAAGAATAGGAATACGCACCGCTTCCACTTGCATTGGCGCGGTCGTGATGGCATCCCATATTATGCCCCATTTCATGAGCAAAAGAATAGTAACCGGTAGCACAATCCCTCGCTACTACACAAAATGCATACGAAGCAAATGAATTTGAAACCGTTGTCATTAGATACCCAAGACCACAGTATGCCCCATCTCCTTCTATAATAAACACCACATTATCCGCTCCGTAAGTATTACGAAGCGTATGAACATCATCCATGTACCCATCCGAAGTTCCTTGCAACCTTGAAAGTGCAGTGCTCCAATCGAAATTAGTTTCATCATAAGTTACTTCTGCACGGTGAGCCAGGCGTGCCCGTTGAGTTACATTGCTGTTGGAATAGCCGGTATTGGTTTCAGTAATCATGAGGTCGATCAAGGTTTCCATAGCCGTGGTTCCCCCGGCTGCGGTTCGGGCTGCAGAATCATAAACTACCATTACATCATAATAAATTCCCGAATCTGCTTTCGGGCTGTCTGCGAAAGCTTCGGACCCGGTATTTACCGGGATTGCAGGAAGTTCCGAAGGAAACTTACTGTTATCGATTTCCATGATACGGTGAATTCCTTCTTTAACAAACCGGACCTGGTAAAAATGCCCAGGCATGGAGATATTTCCGGACATCACATTTTCTTTATTGGTTAGAATGACTTCGCTGTTTGGAATTCCATCTAGGTCTCCTGTGAATATTAATCCACCGGAATATGTTCTTTCGACTTTTTGAATGCGTGCAACCAGGTAAGCATCAGTAAATAAATTCAGGAAAATTCTCTGCCCTGATTTGGAATCTCTTACACCTTCTGCCCCTAATTCGCAAAGCAAAGAAGTATTGACAGTAGTTAATCTATCCCGCAGTACACTTTTTTGGGTTTTAATACCGCTATCTGTAATTCCCTGTATATCGGAATCCGGGAATAACTCCAGTGACGGTCCCTCGATTGCAGGCAATACCAAAGATGTTATTGTCAGTAAAACAAGTAAGTACCAGGTATTTCGTAATACTTTACTATTAGTACGAATGATCGTTTTTATGCTTTTCATTCTTATTTTTTCTCCTTGTTTAAGTTGTGAAAATCCTGAAAATTTGTAACTTAAATATAATAACATAAATATTTGATTTCCACACGGGAATATTTTTCATCATCCATTTTAATTCGTAGGCTAAAAAATTTGACGGTGAAATGACGGGTTTCATTGACTTTTAGATACCTTTTGATATATATTATTACTTACTTAAAAATCGGCTATTTAATTAAAAGGAGCACGTCATGAGCAATCGCGCCATTATTCACCGCTTATTCGGTCGTAACGAATTCCAAACGATTTCCGTTTCAACTGAAATCATCGCTGGAATAACCACATTCCTGACCATGGCCTATATAATATTTGTAAACGCCAATATCCTTTCAGCAGCAGGAATGGATAAAACGGCACTCACGGCAATAACCTGCCTGGTTTCAGGAATAGTAACCATTGTTACGGGATTTGTTGCCAATGCTCCTATCGCAATGGCACCAGGGATGGGGCTGAATGCTTTCTTTGCTTACACCCTGGTAATCAACGATAAAGTACCCTGGCCAATTGCACTGGGTATCGTATTTATTTCGGGTTTTGTGTTCCTCATTCTTACGTGGGCAGGATTCCGGCAAAAACTTGTCGAAGCGGTTCCACAGGATTTACTCAATGCTATTGCGGTGGGTATCGGAATTTTTATTGCATTTATCGGGCTCCAGAACATGGGGCTTGTCATCAAAAATGAAGCGACTCTTGTTTCGGTCGGCGCACTAAAACAACCTGTATTAATCGGTCTTGCAGGTCTTCTATGTATGATTGTCCTGGAAATATGGAAAATAAAAGGTTCGCTTTTAATTGGAATCGGATTATCCACGCTGATTTCTATTATCCTGGGTGATACAGCATTGCCCAAACAAGTGGTTTCCTTTAATTTGAATATTGCCCCGATTTTTGCCAAAATAGATATCCTGGGTGCATTGAAAATCGGTTTCCTGGCGCCGGTATTTACGCTGATGTTCATGGATTTATTCGACAGCATCGGTTCTCTTTTAGGGTTGGCGAAGGAAGCGGAAATGATGGATAAAAACGGGAAAATTCCCAAACTGGGTGTCCTGCTTAACCTGGATGCGTTGGCTTCGATGTTTGGTGCAATTTGTGGAACTTCTACAACAACAACTTATATCGAATCGGCTTCCGGTATTGAAAGCGGTGGGCGTACCGGTCTTACATCAGTGATCACCGGTTTAATGTTTCTTCTTGCTCTTGTTTTTGTTCCTCTCCTCACCATTGTTCCTGCATACGCCACTGCACCCGCACTCATTATGGTCGGATTTTTTATGATCGGGAATATTTCCAGGATCAATTTCAAAATTCCCGAAATCGGCTTTCCTTCTTTCCTGATTATAATCCTTATTGCGCTAAGTTACAGTATCAGCACCGGCCTTGCATTCGGATTCCTTTCCTATACACTTATCAAATTAGTCCAGGGAAAAATCAAAGAAATCGCTCCCCTCATGTGGTTAATTTCTTTATTGTGTATTGTGTTTTTCTTAGTATAAACCGAGGTGTTTAATTTCGAGATGCGATATGAGGGGCAATCGAGTGTACTTGCGATTGCCCCTCCTATAATCGTTATCGCTAAGGAATGATTGGGTCTGTAGGCGGTACTACTGTTGTCGTACTGGCAGCTATTGCTTTCACCAGTTCAGTTTTGTTCATACCACCCAACACTTGTTTTAACTCGTTTACTGTCATTTTTTTCATTTTTTTGTCTCCTTTAATTGTTTATTTTTTGTCTTTTATTTTTACATTCATAAGTTCATTTTAAAAACTCTAAGACGTAAAATCTGTTCTTTTGGTTCCGTAAAATAGAAAAATAATTTTTTTTATCCGTTTACGGGATGGGGTATGAGTGTTCCCTGGTCGTCATCGTCTTCATCTGTATCGGTGGTATTTGTGTCGAGCGGATTTGTATTCTGGGTATTAACTAATTTCACAAGGTCCGTCTTATTCATTCCTCCGAGTAAATCACGCAGTTCGCTTTCTGATAATAGAAACATAGTTCTTCTCCTTTTTGATTTGATTTCATTTCGGTTTTGGGGGGATTTTCTTTTTGACGCACAGGACATCTAAAAAATGGAAAACCGAATTATATTAGTATAAAAAAACAATTCTGTCAACTATAAAAACATTTTCAACTTTTTTTATTTTATCACTGCTAATTTCGGTACCAAGACAAAATCCCGGGAACAGTAAAAAATTTCTTACATTGCATTATAATAAAAAGGATGGAATAATCTATAGTGTCCCACGATTTTTGGGTAAACACCATCGAGCAGTTCCATTTCGTTTAATTTACAACCGACACTCCAGAGATTGATAACAAGGGGGATACCGTCTCCGTTTTTGTGTGGGCTCACAATCCCTATATGGTCGAAAGGAGTTCCATTAGAAATCCCTGTATCCATAATTACAATATCTCCCGGTTGCCATTCTTTTGGCTTTAGAACAGGGGGATCATTGGTTAAGGATAAAGCATGACGATCGAAAAACACTTTCAAATTTCTTGCTCTGCGATGATCGATATTGGGATTCGGATTAGAGATTAGCGGATAGCGTTTCGGTTCTCTGAGAATATCTTCAAAAAGTAATGCCTGTAAGTCCACATTTGAACCTCGTAAAGAGCGGATTACCACATCCGTACATACGCCGTGGAATTTTTCAAAATCTCCCATAGGAAATGATATTGGAATAATCGCTACCGCTGATCTTGTATATAAACAGCCTTCTTTCATTAATTTCAAAGCTTCTTCAACAGTCCGACGATTGATGTAATCTTTTTGATTCAGGATTTGTTCCTGCTGTTTATTCCGGTAGATATCCACCATAACGGATTTTCCATTAATTAAACGGTACAGTTCACGGATATTGGGATTATCCAGGGCCATACATCCCAATGTCCAATCGCATGATGAACCCGGATTACCCCCGTGAATCTTTATCGAACCTCCCAAAGCTGAGTTTTGCGGAGGCATTTGTCCTGCATGAACAGCTTTTACAATGGCGATATATTCTGCTTTCGAGATCAGTTTGTTTTTTAATCCCCTTCGAGCATCTTCGATGTTCGGGTATGAAATTCTAAGGCTGACCGGGCCATAAACTTCCGGTGATTTCGGATTCTCAATAATTTCGCAAATATAAAAGCGTCCTTCCGGTGTTCCACCGTCTCCCTGTTTAATCTTATCGTCCTTTGGATTGAAACTCAAACCGATCCGGTACCGCCGGATTTCATTTGTATCCTGCATCAGGAACAGCAGCCGTTCATCTTTTAAAACTTTTATCCAGGTATCTGTGACCTGTGCATTTCGAATATATCCTATTGTGCCGTCCGGGGTTTTGATTTTTAAGACGTTCGATTTGGTTTCGAGGAGATCGAACCATACTCCGTGTTGGAGTGTGCAGCGGATTTTCGCATTTGTTTCTTCACCTGCTCTAACCTCTAACAATGGTGTAAGCGAGTAGACTCTTTTTATCTCGCTCCAACCCCAAACCGAGAGCAAAATCCATATCATTCCAAATATCGAAACCTGTATTAAACGCTTATTCATTTGAACCTCCTTTTCAAATATTATGAATATAAGGAAAGATATTTGTCGGACAAATTTTTTATTTTCTCCCCGGAATGTCATCATTCTGTCATTGACTGTTGAATTTAATATCCAAATCGTTTAATCTTAACATCCGTTTAAAGATATAAGGTATTATTAGAAATACAACTAAACCATATAAAATGAGAGGTTCAAATGATGAACAAAAAAATCTTTAACCTGGGGATGAAAAGTTTCATATTCCTGTTGTTATTATTTTCTATTTCCGCAGGAATGAATCTATTCCCCATTGAAAATTCAACAACAACTAATTCCACCGAAACAGTATCGAAAGATGAAAACACCGGGTCGGCAGACACGTCATCCGATAAAGAGAAGAACAAAGAAACGGTTTTCCATTACGAGATGACTGTCACTGCTACACGTACAGAGAAGAGCACCTTTGAAATTCCACAACCGGTGAGTGTCATTAATTTCCAGAAATTCATCGAAGCTGCTCCGAACAATATAAGTGATGTAATGGTAGAATTGCCGGGAGTGGATGTAAATGGAGTCGGAGCAAACCAGGCCCGTCCTGTTATTCGTGGACTTCGCGGTCAACGGATTCTTCTTATGGAAGACGGTATCCGCATGAATAATTCCAGGCGCCAGCAAAACTTCGGTGAAATCCCTGCCCTGGTCGATACTTCGGAAATTGAAAAAGTCGAACTCGTACGGGGACCTTCTTCTGTTCTTTATGGGACTGACGCGATCGGAGGAGTTATTAACATTATTACCAAAGCTCCTACTTTTGATTCCCGGATGAACCAGGTCCATGGCAATGTAGGTTACAGGTACGGTTCTTCGGATAAACAAAACAAAGCGTTTGCTACAATCAACGGGAACTTTGGGAAACTGAATTTTAAAATCAGCGGAAACTACAGGAACGCAAAAGACTATAAAGCCCCATCCGGCACTTTTGGGAATATTAAACTTACTGAAAATACTACAGTTAAAGATACCGGGGTAAAGGACGGCGGCGCTAACTTGCTTTTCAGTTACTTTTTCACAGAACGGAGCATTCTAACTTTTAAATATGAGTATTACAATGCGAATGATTCCGGTTTTGGGTTCATTGAACCCTCGGCTTATGATCCCAATTCTGCAAGGATTCAAATCCAATATCCTTTCCAGACTGTGCAGCGTTATACCGCAAAATATGAAAACAAGCAGCTTGGTTTTGCTCTTGCGGATAGTATGGAATTTACAGGGTTTTACACCACAAATGAACGCAAATTGAATATGGATATCTTTGCTTCTTTCGGTATTCCCAACCGTCCTACGGCTGGAGTAAATGTCGTTAGCAACAATTTTACGGATATCGGGACTCTCGGTTTCCGCATGGAACTTAATAAAGCCGTCAAACACCAGTTATTCACTTATGGATTTGATTTTTTCCAGGACGACAGTAAAAATACCGATGTGGTAATGACTCAAATTTTAGGATTTGGTCCTCCCAAACCCACTTACGAATATACTCCACAGGTTCCGAATGCACGGTATCGAAGCATGGGAGTTTTTGTCCAGGACGATATCCCCTTATTCAAACGCACATCCGTAATCCTCGGCGTTCGTTACCAGAATGTAAACGCCAAAACCAAAGATACACCCAACTTAACCAATACCCAACTCTACAGCAGTACAGACCAAACACTTGTAGGTTCTGCGAACTTTATTTACGGCATTACCGAAAAGCTGCGGCTCGTTTTCTCTGTCGGAAGAGGTTTCCGGTCTCCCAACCTGATAGAACGGTTTTACAATGGTGTTACACCGGAAGGAAGCGGATTTCAATCCCGGAATACCGGTTTAAAAGCCGAAACAAGCTTGAACTTTGATTTTGGCTTTAAATACCGGAGAACGGATTTCTTTTGTGAAACCACTTTCTTTCATAATGTAATCCGTGACGGCATCCGGCTTGTTGCAACAGGTAAGAAAGTAAACGGTATTAATGAATACCAGAATATTAACGTAGATAAACTCCGTATGAATGGAATTGAAATCTACACCGGTTATTCATTTAAATTCGGTGTTTCACTTATGGGCAATTTCACTTCGATCAAATCTAAAGACCTGGGAAACCCGGAAACCCCGTATACTGACACTTACTCTTCCAAAACCAACCTGAACGTCCGTTATGATGACCCGAAGAAACTTTTCTGGTTGGAGTACAGTATGCGCATCAATGGGAAGCAAAAGGATATTGTCCTTTTGGATAACCCGATCGGGGATATTATACCGGGTTTTACGGTTCATAATATCAGTGCGGGGATAACGTTATTCAGGAATTCATCTCATCCGCAGCGTATTGGGATTATTGTAGGCAATATCACGAATAAATTATATTCCGAGTTTTCGAATGCGAGTTTTTTCAGGCCGCAGCCGGGACGGAATATTGTGCTGACATATACATCTACGTTTTAGTATTAACCACAGATAAACACAGATTAACACAGATGATATTCACAGATGGGGTTGGGAATGTACCTTTCCCCATCTGTGTCCTGCACCGGGGGCGCAATCCTCTTTTTCAATTACAAATTATTAATGGACAATTATTAAATATGAATGGGATCCGAGAAAAACCAATCAAGTCGATTCAACACTCATTAGCGTTTATCTTATTTGTGTTTACCTGTGGGTTAAATTACATGTTTCAGGGGTTCTTTCCGGGTTGAGATCTCGATCAATAAACGCAACGCTTTATTTACTGATTCGGAGTCAGGGAAATATCGTGCCACATCGGGAGACAATAAAACGATATTATTTCCTTCTGCAAATTGTTTTGAGTATTTGCCGCGGACTCCTTTACTAAAATCGTATTCTCGAAGCATTTCATCATTCCTTAGACTCATAATAGTACCATTCTCTTAATAATAAAACTCTTTATCTTATCTTCAATAAAGAAAGAAATTCGCTAACAGGGCAAATTACAGTATTAGCAAGTAGCCTTATCAAAAGCTTTTGGTCCTACCGCGGGTACGCAGTACCCTTTTAAAAAAAGGTAGTGTGACGAAAGCATCAACACTTCTTACACGTTTTTCGACAGAATGGGGGTTCGGCGAGGCATGAAGGCATGATTAAACGTATGGAACGTTCGAAGAACAGATAATCCCATGCCCAGTTGATTAAGACTAATAATCGGTTTCTGAACCCGATCAATTTCATTAAGTGAACAACCAGCCACATAATCCAGGCGGCGAATCCTTTGAATTTAAGTTTCCCGACGGCAGCGACTCCACCGTTTCTACCGATGACCACCATGCTGCCTTTATCGTGGTATTCGTAAGCCAGTTGAGCTTCGCCTCTGATCTGGCGGAGGATATTTTTTGCTGCGGTTTCTCCCATGACCATTGCGGTTGGTGCGACCATAGGAACAAATCCATCTTTAAACCGGACCATCGCAAGGTCTCCCGCTACATATATATTGGAATGTCCCGGTACCTGGAGTGTGCATTGTGCTTCGATTCGTTGATCCCGTGTCAAAGGAATATCGAGCATATCTTCGGCAAGGTTTCCTTTGACGCCTGCGGTCCAGATAACGGTTTCGGAGTTGATTCGTCTTCCGTCCCGGAGGGTAACGCCGTTTTCGTCGACATGTTCAACAATTGCTTGCAGGCAAACTTCCACGCCTTTCTCGCGGAGTTTTTGAACTGTGTAATCACGGAGAGTAGGGGGCATCATGGGGAGGAGGCAGTCTTTTCCTTCGATAAGTATGATTTTAACTTTGCTCATATCGATTTCAGGGAAATCCTTTTCCACAGGGCCATGGATCAATTCACTGAAAGCTCCGATGAATTCGATCCCGGTAGCTCCGCCTCCGACTATAACGAATGTTAAGCGTTTCGCAAGTTCGGTTTCGTCTTTTTCGTGGGCGGCGTGTTCGAACCGGGCCAGGATGTGGTTTCGTAGTACGATAGCCTGGTCGATGGTTTTGAGTTGAAATGAAAATTGTTCTGCACCTTCGACTTTAAAGAAAGCAGTCGTGCTTCCTGCTGCGAGTATCAGGTAATCGAAAGGGACTTCGTGGTCTTCGCAGATAACTTTTTTATTTTCGGAGTCGATATGCAAGACGACAGCCATATCGAAGGTGACATTTTTCATTCCACGAAGGATGGAACGGACCGGGTAAGCGATTCCTTCCGGTTCGATTTCTGCTGCGGATACCTGGTAGAGTAATGGGAGAAATGTATGGTAATTCTGGCGGTCGATGAGGATGACGTCGACTTCTTTTCCTGCCAGGGCCCTGGTGGCCCATAAACCGGCGAAGCCGGCTCCTACGATGACTACTCGGGGTCGTTTGTTATCTTTCATTTTATTCTCTTTATCTTTAAAATTCTTCTATTAAAGGTAGGGACCAGGCATGCCTGGTCACTACTATTTATCAGTTTCATGATCTATTTATCAAACATTTTTTGAACTAATTTTTTAATTGCCGCACCGCAAGGTGCCCGGAGGCATTTTAATTACACCCGTATTGGCATAATCACAACCGGTATACCTTTATAGTACAATCGTTTCTGGATAGCGAAAGCGGTGTAGTTATGGAGAACGCGGCTGAAGATAGTTTCTTCAGGGAAGACGAGTTGACCGGTAAAGAACACGTGTTTGGGATATTTTTCGCTAACATTTACAGCCATTTTTTCGACTTCGTCTACCACGTCGGTTCCCAGTGAGTAGTGGTATTCGGCGGTATAGCCGTGGGAGTTCATCAGTTCTTTATATTTATTGAGATCTGTTTCGATATTTTCTTTCAGGTTTTCGATTTCTTCGACGCCT